>Ga0210393_10001445_pt1 | contig 19848 bp, 15 predicted proteins | sample IncBWC27OmetaG_FD_160068 | JGI IMG/M metagenome (GOLD analysis project Ga0210393, IMG submission 160068) | Forest soil microbial communities from Barre Woods Harvard Forest LTER site, Petersham, Massachusetts, United States - Inc-BW-C-27-O ... | reverse complement strand
GGCAATTACGGCATGTGCGGACGCGCCTACAGTCCGCGCTTTCTCTGGATGTGGCCGAATGCGCGGATTTCGGTGATGGGCGGCGAGCAGGCGTCGATGGTCTTGAGTCAGGTCCGACGTGACAATATCGAGGCCAAGGGCGAGACCTGGTCGGCCGAGGAAGAGGCGAAATTCCAGGCGCCGATCCGCGCCCAGTATGAGAAGCAGGGCAGTCCTTACTACGCGACGGCGCGGCTCTGGGACGATGGCGTGATCGATCCCGCCGACACGAGGCTCGTGCTCGGGCTCGGCCTTTCCGCCTCTACCAATGCGCCGATCGAGCCGACGAAATTCGGGCTGTTCAGGATGTGACGATGGACCGGTCAAAACTCTACCGGCGATTTGGTACGCTCCTGATCGCTAATCGCGGCGAGATCGCGGTGCGTGTAATCCGCACCGCCAAAGCGATGGGTTTGCGCACTGTCGCCGTTTATTCAGAAGCCGACCGTGGCGCCATGCATGTGGCTGTTGCCGACGAGGCTGTGCTGCTGGGTCCTGGGCGCGCGCGCGACAGCTATCTCAATGTCGAGCTGGTGATCGAGGCGGCGCGCAAAAGCGGCGCTGAAGCCATCCATCCCGGTTATGGATTTTTGTCGGAGAATGCGGAGTTCGCTAAAGGCTGCCTCGACGCGGGGCTAGTTTTTGTCGGTCCGACGGCCGAGATGATGCAGGCGATGGGCTCGAAATCGGGCTCCAAGCTGCTGATGGAAAAAGCCGGCGTGCCGCTGGTGCCCGGCTATCACGGCGAGGCGCAGGACGACGCTACGCTGGCGGCGGCGGCAAAAAAGATCGGCTTTCCCGTTTTGGTCAAGGCCTCCGCTGGCGGTGGCGGCCGCGGCATGCGTATCGTGCGGGCGGCGAGTGAGTTGGCGGCTTCGGTCGAGAGTGCCAAGCGCGAGGCCAAGGCCGCTTTCGGTGACGATCGGATGCTGATCGAAAAGCTGGTCGAAAACCCGCGCCATATCGAGGTGCAGGTGATTGGCGACAGTCACGGCAGCCTGCTGTCGCTGTTTGAGCGCGAATGCACACTCCAGCGCCGCCACCAGAAGGTGATCGAGGAGGCGCCGTCGCCGACGCTCGATCCGGCCCGGCGCGAGGCGGTCTGCACCGCCGCGCGGAAAGCCGCCGCGGCGGTAGGCTATGTCGGCGCCGGCACGATCGAGTTCGTTTCCAACGGCAAGGACGTGTTTTTCATTGAGATGAACACGCGACTGCAAGTCGAACATCCCGTGACCGAGATGATCACAGGCATCGACCTCGTCGAATGGCAGTTGCGGGTGGCGGCCGGTGAAAAGCTGCCAAGGACGCAGGAGCAAATCACGCTTCACGGCCACGCCATTGAGGCGCGGGTCTATGCCGAAAATCCGGACAAGAACTTCATGCCTTCCGTCGGCACGATACGAAGCTGGCGCATGGCGGAACCGTCGACGGGCTTACGGATCGATGCCGGTTACCGCGAGCGCGATACGGTCTCGCCGCATTACGATGCCATGCTAGCCAAGGTGATCGCTTGGGCGCCGACGCGCGATATTGCCATCGATCGTCTCAACCATGCGCTCGAGGAGTCCGACGTTCGCGGCGTCGTCACCAATATTCCGTTTCTGGCGGCTCTGGTCAGCCACCCTGCGGTACGGGCGAACGAAATCGATACAGGCTTCATCGAACGCGAGCTGAAAGCTCTCACCGCCGGTCCTAAGCCGCCGCACGATCTCGAATTCGCTACAGCCGTTGCCGCGATCCTGCATGAGGAAACCAAGGCCGCGGGGGACCAGAAGACGTCGCCCTGGGCAACGGCGGGCTGGATGCCGGTTGGCCGGCGTCAGCGGGTGTTCACGTTCCGGCAAGGCCAGGGAAGTGAGCACACAGTCATACTGCATTACGGGAAAGGGCCCGCGACGCTTGCTATTGGCGAACGCGAAATCGGATTTGATGCCGTGCCCGGTGTCGCTGGAGGCATCGATCTCACGCTGCATGGGGTCAAATCGCAGGTCGTGGCAATCGTCGAGGGCCACGAGCTTTACTTGCGAACCCGCAACGGCCGCTTCGAACTGCACTGGGTCGATCCCTTTGGCGGCGACGATGAGGAGCAAGTCGGCGAGGACCGGATTGTTGCGCCTTTGCCCGGGACGGTCGTGGCGTTGCTGGCGGAGGTTGGCGCAAAGCTGGAGAAGGGCGCGCCGATCCTGACACTGGAGGTCATGAAGATGGAACAGACGCTCCGCGCGCCGTTTGCGGGCGTCCTGAAGGCCATCAAATGCAAGGTCGGCGATATCGTCGGCGAAGGCGTCGAACTCGCCGAAATCGAGCCGGTGTAGCAGCCATGAGCGATCAGGTGCGCATCGTCGAAGTTGGTCCGCGCGACGGCCTTCAGAACGAGAAGGCGCCGGTCAGTGTCGAGGGGCGGGTCGCCTTTATCGAGGCGCTCCTGGCGGCCGGACTGCATACGGTCGAGGTCGGCGCTTTTGTTTCGCCGAAAGCCATTCCGCAGATGGCAGGATCAGACGAGGTGCTGCGACGCGTCAGCCACCTCGGAGGTGGCGAATTCCACGTGCTGGTCCCGAACGAGAAAGGCTACGAGGCGGCGCGCGCCGCCGGCGCCAAGGTCATCGCCGTATTTGGCTCGGCCTCGGAGGGTTTTTCGCGCGCCAACATCAACTGCTCGGTGGCGGAATCGATCGAGCGTTTCAAGCCGGTAATCGCGTGCGCGCGGGCCGATGGCGTCAAGGTGCGCGGTTATATCTCCTGCGTGCTTGGCTGCCCCTACGATGGCAAGATCGAGCCGCAAGCGGTGGTCGATGTCGCAAAAATCCTGTGGGACCTCGGTTGCTACGAAGTCTCGCTCGGCGACACCATCGGCATCGGGACGCCGAAAAAAGCGCGCGAGTTGCTTCGCGCAGTCGCGGGCCATGTGCCGATGGCGCATCTGGCGATGCATTTTCACGACACCTATGGCCAGGCGCTCGCCAATCTCTATGCCGGGATGGAGGAGGGCGCGCGGGTGATCGATTCCGCAGCCGGCGGCCTTGGCGGATGCCCCTACGCGCCGGGCGCCACGGGCAATGTGGCAACCGAAGACGTCGTCTACATGCTGGAAGGCTTAGGCGTCGCCACTGGCGTCGACATGACCAAGCTTGTCGAGGCGACCAACGAAATCAGCAAGCTCATCGGCCGAGCGCCGGTGAGCCGGGTTGCGGCCGCGCTCAATGCGAAGCGATTGGCGAGCAAGCGATAACGATCGCTAGCCTACTTGCTTCCGTCTGGCCCCATCACAAGATCCGGAAAACCAGTCGCGATCTCCGGCACGAAGCACAGGATCAGGACCGCTACCATCATCAGAAGCACGAACGGCAGGGTGCCGAAAATGACGTCGCGCAACGGGATGTCGGGGGCGACATTACGGATGACGAAAATATTCAGGCCCACCGGCGGATGAATGAGCCCCATCTCCATGACGATGGTCATGACGATGCCGAACCAGATGATGTCGAAATGGGCGGCCCGCAGCGGCGGCAGGATGATCGGCGCGGTCATCAGGATGATCGATACCGGCGGCAGGAAAAAGCCGAGCACCACGACCATGACCAAAATCGACGCCAGCAGCTCCCAGCGCGGCAAGTGCATCGCCACAATGGATTCGGCCGCCGATTGCGAGATGTGAAGATAACTCATCACATAAGAATAGAGCAGCGACATGCCGATGATCAGCATCAGCATCGTGGATTCGCGGATCGTCGAGGTCAGGATCGGCGCTAGATCGGAGGGTCGCCACACGCTGTAGATCAAAGCGATCAAAACCAGCGCCAGAAGACCGCCAAGGCCGGCGGTTTCCGAGGGCGTGGCATAACCGCCGTAAAGCGCGATCATCACACCGGTCAACAACAGCACGAACGGCAGAACCCGCGGCAATGAGCTGAAGCGCTCGGCCATGGTGAATTCTTCGTGGACCAGGATCGCCGATTCCGCACCGGTCTTGTCGTAGGCCGCGCTCGCCGCGGCGTACTCCTTGCGGAAGTGCATCACCGCATAGATACCAAACAATGTCACCAGCAGCAGGCCGGGCCCGATGCCGGCGAGAAACAGCCGTCCGAGCGATTTTTCCGAGGCGACCGCAAACAGGATCATGGTGATCGAAGGCGGCAGCAGAATGCCGAGCGTGCCACCGGCGGCGATGATGCCGGCCGCGAAGCCGCCGGAATAACCGCGCTTGCGCATTTCAGGAATACCGGCCGAGCCGATTGCCGAGCAGGTCGCCGGTGAGGATCCGGCCATAGCGGCGAATAGAGCGCAGGCGAAAACGTTGGCGACACCCAAGCCACCGGGGACGCGGTGCAGCCAGGCATGGAGCGCGGAGTAGAGGTCCTGGCCGGCGCGGGACTTGCCGATTGCGGCGCCCTTGAGAATGAAGAGCGGGATCGACAATAGCGTGATCGAGGCCATTTCCTCGTAGACGTTCTGGGTCACTGTATCGAGCGAAGCCGCCGGCATGTAGATGCCCATGAAGACAACGGCGACGGCACCGAGCGCAAATGCGATCGGCATACCGGAAAACATCGCAAACAGCGTCGCGACCCCGTAAGAGACGCCGATTCCAAAAACAGTCATCGGCGGGAAGCTCCGGCAATCGGTATGATAAGCTGCAACAGGATCTGTATGCACAAGAGCGTCATGCCAAGCGCCATCAGACCGTAAGGAATGTCGAGCGGCGGCGACCACATGGAGTTCGAGACCTGGCCGTCGTCCCACGCCTCATAGGCCAGCGTCCAGGATTTCCAGGCAAAGAATAAGCAAAAGGCGAGGCTTGCTAGATCGACCAGCCAAAGACGGATGCGGTTGGCGAGCGGCGACAACAGCCCGACCAAAGCTTCGATCCCGATATGGCCGCGCTGCTGCTGGACGTAGGCCGAGGTCATGAAGGTGGCGCCGACCAGCAAGAACACAGCGGCTTCATCCTGCCAGTAGTTTGGACTCTGAAACAGCGCGCGCGCAATTACGCTAAAGCTGAGCACGCCGCACGCACCGATCAGCGCGAGAGAGGCGAGAAACAGGATGACGCGGTTGCACCAGGCAAGCGCATATTCCAGCGCCGCGACGAGCCCGGGGCTGGTCGCGGCAACCGGCGCGGTGGTTCGATCCGGAAGCGGACCGTGCATCATGCCGAGACGTCGGATGCGAGTTTCAGCAATTTGGCGGCGGTTGCCGTTTTCGCCCCGTAGTCCTTCCATGCGGTATCGCGGGCAATGTCGCGCCACTTGTTGACGGTCGCGACGTCGAGTTCGCTGACCTTGGCGCCGGCCTTGGCGTAAACCTTCGCCACTTCTGCGTCGTCGGCCTGCGCGCCCTTGCGGCCAAAGGCTTCCATTTCCGTGCCGAGCGCCAGAATGGTGTCCTGATGGTTTTTCGGTAAGGCATCGAAGATCGACTTCGACATCAGGAGCGGCTCCAGCATGAACCAGTAGGAGGCCTTCGCGCCCGAGGTCAGCGCTTTGGCGACCTCTTCGAGGCGGAACGAAATCAGGCTGGTGGAGGAGGTAATGCCGGCGTCGCATGCGCCGGTCTGCATCGCGGCGTAGATCTCGTTCGAAGGTACCGACAGCACCGCCGCTCCCGCCGTCTGGAGCACCATATCCATTTCGCGCGAACCGCCGCGAACCTTCAGCCCCTTTACGTCTTCGGGAGACACGATCGGCCGCGAACGGCTGGCGACACCGCCCGCCTGCCAGACCCAGCTCAGGATGATAATGCCTTTATCGGCGAGGAAATCCGTGAGCGCCTTGCCGACGGCGTTTTTCTTCCAGTTCATGCCCTGGTCATAGGTCGAGACCAGGCCGGGCATTAAAGCGATATTGGTCTCCGGCAATTCACCGCCGGCATAGGGCAGGGGGTAAAGGCTGACGTCGAGCGCGCCTTTGCGCATCGCGGAGAACTGCGCGTTGGTCTTGACCAGCGAGGAGTTCGGATAGACGTCGGCCGTGATCTCGCCGCCGGTGCGCTTGGCCAATTCGGCCGCGAACACCCGGCATAGCCGATCGCGGAAATCACCGCTGTCGATCGAGCCGCCGGGGAATTGATGCGAGATCTTGATCGTAGTGGCAGCTTGGGCCGCGCCCATTCCGAAGCGCAGGATAGCTGGCGCGGCGAGCGTGGATGCAAGGATGTGGCGACGCGTGTACATGTTAACCCTCCCTGGGCGATGCTGGGGCAATCTCTCGGAAATTTCCGGACGGAGTTAAGGAATAAAGACACCCTAACCCGTCTTTTCCCCCAATGGATGTCATCGAAAAGTCTGAGACGGGCAGGCGCATACTGGTGCGCTGCAAACTGTGGCAAAATTGCTGGAGCCGTCTGCTTATTTCAAATTTTAGGAAGATAGAGCCGGCCCCGGTGGCCAAATGCGTGTCACAGGGCAAAACTTTTTTCAATGCCGCGTAACGAAGGCCAGGACGAAAGCGTCGTTACGGTTAGCGGCTCAAGCCGCCATTAACCGGTTTTCTAGGCCTTCCAAAAGGAATCCATCAATGACCATCAGCACCCGTATCGCGCTTGGAATTTCGGCTGCGGCACTCTCGCTCAGCCTGGCGCTCGCCCCTGCCGCCTTCGCTCAGGACTCGATGAAGAAGGACGACGGCATGAAAAAGGACAGCATGTCCAAGGACAGCATGAAAAAGGACACGATGTCCAAGGATGGCATGAAGAAGGACGACGGCATGAAGAAAGATGACGGCATGATGAAAAAGGACAGCATGTCGAAGTAGCCGTCCGGATATCTAGCCGGCAGGCTCGCCCGGAAGGGCGGGCCTGTTGTGTTTCTGCGGTTCGCCGCTGCAGTGCACTGTGCCGTTCTGCGGCCCGATGACGCATTGATGGAATAATGTGCAAAGCCCCGTAACAGCCATGGGCACGGGATCGTCCATTCCGTTGAACCTCCGCTTCCGTTGGCGGGGGTGGTTTTCGAGGGACGGCCAACCGATGATCTTCCATTTGGGTCCTGCCCAGTGTCTCGCCGCAGCTGTCCTCTTGCTGGGGCCGGCCTTGACCGGGATGGCGTCTGCGCAGGAAGCGATGCAGCTCGACTTGGAATTCAGGAACTCGTTACTGCGGCCACCAGCGCCGCGGGAGCAGGGGGAAGCGCGCTATCTCCAGCAAAAGCAGATCCCGGCCGCCGGGCACCATCCCAGGCGGCACCGACACCGTCATAGGAAGGTGTGACCCATCGATGATGTCGGGATCAGCAGCCCCGGCAGATCGACGAGATCATTTTGTTAACCTTCGCCTCTTCACGGTCCACGGCAGGATTGGTGCCGAGTAGCGGACCCTTCTGAGGGCCGCTGCCGAAGCCGCTTGACGAAAGGGCGGTACCCAACGAGTTGGTTCCCGGGGCGCTGACGCGCTCGCCGGAAGCCCCGCCGCTACCGATGCCGCTGGCACTGGATGAATGGTGCGAGCCCATACCGCCGCCACGGGCAAACGCGGCCGGGGCAGAAAGGCCAATGCCAACGGCAACACAAAGGACGAAGAGGCTTTTCATGCTCATGCTCCCTCAATAGTGGAATAACGCAAGCACTCGAATGACGTTCGGTCGTAAATCGAATTTTACACTTCGAAGCCCTGCGCGTGATGCGAATGACCTCAGGCCGCGCTGACAGTTTGGCGGCCGCAATCCCAGCGGTTACTCGTTGTCGCCGACAATAACTGCCGACAGTAACCCAAGTCACCAAACTGTGACACGCAGAGGTTTAGCCAAAGGCTCACCTGGCTCGTTTCCCTTTTTCGACAAGGGATGTAATGACCATGCACTTTAAAACCGCAGCGCTCGCAGCAGCATTGGCGCTTACAAGCTCGCTGGCTTTTGCCCAGGCAGGTGGCAACGACGCCGGCGCCACGATCCCTGAAAACTCTGGCACAGCCGTGAACGGCGGCGCCGGAGCCGTTGGCACGGTGCAAAATGGCCGGGTAATCGGCCACGCACCAGGCACCACGACGGGTATGTCGCGTAGCAACAACGAATCGGGTCCGAGCGCGCACCCCGGCGGCCCTGATCGATCAAGGGTTGGCGGCCAGTCGCCTTCCCGGAACCCCGAGTAAGGCTGACTTTCCCTGACCGCTGCGGCGCGTGACATGTCTTGGACGTGCGCGCGTTGCGCCTTCGCCGGTGAAGTGGCCTTTATGGTGGCAGCGACTTTTTCAACTCTACGGCTAGCCCGGATGTATCAGCCGCAACCTCTGGCGCGATACTCCAGGCCGCTATCGCCAACAACATAAACATGATCGCAAGGGTCAAGGCGCTGACGCTTGCCGCAAGGTAACGTTTCGACGCTTTGTACATAGAATGCTCACGCTGCAATCCTCCCCAGGGCCAGCGGTTACCGGCGTCACCGAGTCGCGGGGCAAGTTCGTGGCAGGCGAGCGGCTATTTTCCGGCTTGTTTCCGCTGCCGCCAAGGCGGTTGGGACGGCGGGAGATTTCATACCTTGGGAGGACGAGAAGAATTCGAATCTGCAACCCACGGAAATAGGTCACAGACCAACGCGGCCTGCCGGCCCGCAATAAAATGCGCCGATCGTCTGCCGCGGAGGCTTTGCGTGCCAGCGCAGTCGAGATGGTTCACGCCAACGGAGGCAGATCTTTAACTGCCCACGCCAGACGGAGCAGCCCGAATCTTAAGCTCAAGCCATGATGATGGTCGTGTCGACAGGCCGGCGGGCTGACTGATCTTATAGATCGTCGTCCCCATCTTCGGTTTCGTCGAGTTCTTTGTCCAGCTCTTCCTGCTCTAATTCCTCGATGGCGACGTCGATGACTTCGATCGCCCGCTGAACCTCAACGAGGCCGTGGATCGCGCTCTCGGGAACATCGCCTGGAGCAGCGATGGTTTGAGCCAACGTGATGCGCCGAGCGACGAGAGCTTCACGCGCGTTCATCAGGTGTTGGATATCATCATCGGCCATCACGTCGATCCCGGCTTTCCTGCCAATTTAGCAATAGCTTGTGTCGCCGGTGTGTCGGGTCTGGTCGGCAAGATGGCTTGAAGCGCAAAAAAAACAGATCGAACCGATGCGGGAAGGCGCTTTCTCGAAGCGCCGAAGCCGGCCTACGCTCCTACGCGCCGTCAGTATGCAGGACCGTGGCCGAAGAATAACGGCCGCGGTCTTCACCTAATGCTTGTCGAGACTTGGTCTGTGCTGCTTTCAGGCAGCCAGAAAGCCTGTCAGGATCTTGGCGGTCTCGTTTGGATTCTCTTCGGGGAAAAAGTGGCCGCCGGACAACGACTGACCCTGCACATTGTTAGCCCATTTCCGCCAGATTCCTAGCGCACCGCCGTCCTTCTCATAAAACGTATCGAGCGGACCGCCTTTTGCCCAGAGGTGAAGCATCGGGCACGAGATCTTTTTGCCGTCCGCGATATCCTTTTTATCGTGCTCGATATCTATGCCCGCGGCCGCGCGGTATTCCTCGCAGATCGCATGAACCCTCTCCGGATCGTGATAGGTTTCCAGATACTCGGCCTTGATGGTTTCGTCGAAGGTGCCTCCGCCGAACGGATTGTCGAACACAGCGTCGGGAGCTCCAAGCAGATATTTTTCCGGAAGCGGCGACTTTTGCGACAGGAGAGCCCATGGCCAATAGGTCATGGCAAACTTGGAATCCGCGTGCCCCCATGCTTCCGAGATCGGGATCACGTCGAATACGGCGAGACGCTGTACCTTTTCCGGATGGTCCAGCGTGAGACGGTAGGAGACGCGGCCGCCGCGATCGTGCCCAACCAGGTCGAACTTCGGGAATCCAAGGTTCTCCATGACTGCGACCAGTTCGCTCGCCATCGCCCGCTTTGAATAAGGAAAATGATCTTCGGCCGAGGTCGGAGAGCCACTGCGGCCATAGCCGCGGAGATCCACGCATATGACCGTATGGTCGTTGGCAAGCTGCGGCGCCACGTATCGCCACATCAGGCTGGTCCGCGGAAAGCCATGCACCATGAGCACAGGCGATCCCTTGCCGTAGCGCCTGACAAAGATGGTGTTGCCACCGACTTTCACTTCGATTGGTTCAAATTGATTGGACTGGGCGACAGGCTGAGCGGCTGCACTTCGTGGCAGGATCGCTGACGTCAAGGCAGCGCCCGAAGCCGCCGTGATCGTGCGGAGCAACGCGCGACGTTCGATATCCGTCTCATGTGTCATCTGTCCTGATCTCCCTGATGATTGCCGGCCCTATGGAGCTCGACTTGGTGAAGCTGCGTTTGAGCCGTTCTGCCGGTTGGACGACTTATCGATCTCGATTTTGTGCATCTCCTAAAAAGTGTTTGTGGCGGTTAGAGATCGCGACGCCGGCGATCAACCATGTTGCTGTTTGCTATTCGGATGCTGGGCCGATCCGTTCACGGCCCGTTGGATCATTCCGACGATCAGCTCTGGCGCTGTGATCAGCGACGCATGGTCGACCTTGGCCGACTGAACTTGCGCGCCCATCCGGTGAGCCAGGAATTGCTGGGTCGCCGGGTTGATCATCCGGTCTTCCTCGGCGATGAGGTACCATGAGGGCTTGGTCTTCCATAAGGGCTTGGGAGCCTTCTCCTGGATAGCTGCCACGGCAATCGGACGCTGCGTTGCTGCGAGAAGCCGGGCCTGCTCAGGCCGCGCATTCTGGCACCAGGCGGGACCAAATCGATCGTTGGGAATCCACAGGAGCCCATGACTATCAGGCGCCAGTTTCGGCAGCTCCGGGGACGGCTTGTCGCGATAAAATACTTCGGCGACGGTCTCGCCCTCGTCGGGAGTGAGGGCCGAAATAAAGACCAGCGATTGAACTCGTTCATTGGTGCTGGCGGCGATCACTGCGCCGGCGTAGGCATGTGCCACAAGAACGACCGGTCCGTCGGTCCGCTCCAGCGCGCGCTCGAGGGCTGCGACGTCATCTGACAGCGATGTCAGCGGGATCGGAGCCGCGATTGTCTTTAGTCCCCTGGACTGAAGCGGTGCGATGACACGAGCCCAGCCTGAACCGTCGGCCCAGGCGCCGTGAACGAGAACAACGCTGGCGTCCGCGGCTCTAGCCTCCGTGTTAAGGGCGATATGGTCGAAAGGATTTTTCTTCGCGCCAGGTTGAGCCTTTGCCAAATCGGTCATGCCAAGCTGTGCGGTGGCTACCGTCATGGCTGCCGCGCCAAGAAGGCGCCGGCGACGCTGGTCTATTTTCTCTGACATCACTTCTCCGTTCTTGCGAAAAGTTCCTGCTCTAGCTCGCAAGAGCACGATGGTTCATTTCCAATAGCGGATGCATTGGGCGTTTGCTGTTTGTGGTTTGATGGGAGTTTTCGCATCTTGCGGAGATCTTGACGCCTCCGCGGAGCGCCAAAGAGCGATATCCGTGTTGTCAGGAGTGGAGAGAGCCCTTCGTTCGCGCGTGGCAGGATCGCTGGGATTGGCTCGGCGACGATTGCGGCGATGTTCCTGACTTGCCGTTGCCGAAAGCGCTTGGGGCAACCTCAAATAACTCCGCGAAAATGCCAAGAATGAGAAAGTCGCGCAATTTTTATCGAAGACAGCAGTACCGAATAGCAATTGATTGTGATTGAGATCAGCCCGGGCGTCGGGTAGGCTATTCACAGATCTGGTTTAGAAGCGTCCCTCAATGCCAGAAAACTTCGAACGAAAATTTCCTCGGCGTGACCTGCTTCGTTTAGCGATGGCCGGCACCGGCGCAGCGCTGATCGGCTCGCAATTGCCGGAGCCGGCTTCCGCACAATCCGTTGATTTGAAGAGCAAGCGTCGTGCCCGCTACCAAGCGGAATCTGCGGAAGTCCGTAACTTTTACCGCGTCAACAGCTATCCCAACCGATAAAGGGAAAGTGCGGTGCTAACAAAGAAATCCGAGGAGCGTCCCGAGAAGAAAAACGGCGACGGTAAAGCGCCACTATCAAATGGCGAGTTGGGGCGTCGTGCGTTTCTGAAGCGCTCAGGCGTTGTTACTGGAGCGCTCGCCGCGCTTGGCACTCTTCCGCTGACCGGCGTGCGGAAGGCAGAGGCCGGCCCGCCGCCGACCGAAGGCGCGGCAGTTACAACGCGCAAGAATGTTTGCACCCATTGCTCGGTCGGCTGCTCGGTGATCGCAAAAGTCGCCAACGGTGTGTGGATCGGGCAAGAGCCGGACTATGATAGTCCGATCAATCGCGGCTCGCATTGCTGTAAGGGCGCTGCGGTCCGCGACGATGTCTTGAGTGAGCGTCGCCTTCGCTATCCCGTCAAGCTCGTCAATGGCGAGTGGACCCGAGTGTCTTGGGAGAAGGCGATCGATGAGATCGGCGACAAGCTTCTCGACATTCGCCAGAAGGCTGGTCCCGACTCGGTCTATTGGCTCGGTTCAGCCAAATTCACCAACGAAGCCGCATACCTCAACCGCAAGCTTGCGGCGTTCTGGGGCACCAACAATTCCGATCATCAAGCGCGTATCTGTCATTCCACGACCGTCACCGGCGTAGCCAATACCTGGGGCTATGGCGCGATGACGAACAGCTACAACGACATCCGTAACGCCAAGACCATTCTGGTGATGGGTGGCAATCCGGCTGAGGCGCATCCGGTCTCGTTGCAGCACATTCTGGAAGGCAAGGAGATCAACCGCGCCAACATGATCGTTGTCGATCCGCGAATGACGCGGACCGCGGCTCACGCCACCGAATATGTGAGGGTGCGTCCTGGCACCCACATCGCCACGATCTACGGCATGCTGTGGCATATTTTCGAGAACGGCTGGGAAGACAGGGAATTTTTGAGCCAGCGCGTTTACGGCGTTGACGAGATTCGAAAGCACGCGGCGAAATGGAATCCGAAAGAGGTCGAGCGTGTCACCGGCCTGCCGGAGGCCCAAGTCAAGCACATCGCTGAAGTCTTCGCCAAGCAGAGGCCATCGACACTGATCTGGGCGATGGGCCAGACCCAATTTACCACCGGGACCGCTAACGTCCGCGCAAGCTGCCTTCTCTTGCTCGCCACCGGCAATGTCGGGGTTGCCGGCGGTGGGGCCAACATCTTCCGCGGCCACACCAATGTGCAGGGAGCAACCGATCTCGGCCTCGATGTGACGTCATTACCGCTCTACTACGGTTTGGCGGAGGAAGCGTGGCGGCACTGGTGTCGAGTTTGGGAAGTCGACTACGATTGGATGAAGTCGCGCTTCCCTGACAAGAAACTGATGGAAACGCCGGGTATTCCGAGCACACGCTGGTTTGACGCGACGTTGCTGCCCAAGGATCAGGTCAATCAACCCAATCCGGTGCAGGCCATGTTCATCATGGGACATGGTGTCAATACGATTACCCGCATGCCGGAGGCGGTGCGTGGCATCGAGAAGCTCGAGCTGCTCGTGGTTTGCGATCCCTATCCTACGGCGTGGTCGGTGCTGTCCGAGCGCAAGAACGGCACCTATCTGCTACCAGCCTGCACCAGCTTCGAGATGGATGGCTCGCGCACTGCTTCGAACCGTTCGCTGCAATGGGGCGAGAAGATCGTCGAGCCGGTCTTTGAATCGAAGAACGACTACGACACGATGTACATGCTCGCCCGCAAGCTTGGCTTCGCGGACCTGATGTTCAAGAATATCAAGGTCGAGAACGGCAAGGTATCGGCAGAGGACCTCCTGCGCGAGATCAATCGTGGCGGCTGGTCGACCGGCTATTGCGGACAATCGCCGGAACGGCTCAAGGCGCATATGCGCAACCAGGCCAAGTTCGACCTTGTCACGATGCGGGCGCCAAAGGACGACCCCGAAGTCGGCGGCGACTACTACGGCCTGCCGTGGCCTTGCTGGGGAACGCCGGAGTTCAGGCACCCCGGCACGCCGATCCTCTACAACACAAATCTTCCGGTGAAAGAAGGAGGGGCCACGTTCCGGGCCCGGTTCGGGGTGGAGCGGGTCGTCAAGCGCAAGGTGATGGAAAACGGCCAGGAGGTTGAGCGCGAAGATCATGACAATCTGCTTGCCGAAGGCTCTTATTCGGTCGGCTCGGAGATCAAGGACGGCTATCCGGAATTCACGCTTGGCGTTCTGAAGAAATTGGGCTGGGACAAGGACCTGACGCCGCAGGAACTGGAAGTGATCCAGCGCGTCAATCCCGCAAATCCAGATGCGGTATCGTGGTCGCTCGATCTATCGGGCGGAATCCAGCGCGTATCGATCGAGCACGGTTGCTCGCCCTACGGCAACGCAAAGGCGCGCATGATCGCCTGGAATCTTCCTGATCCCATTCCGGTGCATCGCGAACCGATCTACACCCCGCGTCCTGACCTCGTTGCGGACTATCCGACGCTGCCGGACGCCAAGCAGTTCCGGGTGCCCAATATCGGCTTCTCCGTGCAGAAGGCTGCCGTCGATCGCGGAATCGCCAAGCAGTTTCCGCTAATCCTGAGTTCGGGCCGACTTGTCGAATACGAAGGAGGCGGGGAGGAGACGCGGTCCAACAGGTGGCTCGCCGAATTGAAGCAGCACATGTTCGTCGAAATCAATGTGGCGGATGCGGCCGAGCGCGGTGTGAAGGACGGCGGTTGGGTATGGGTTACCGGCCCGGAGAATAACTCGCGAGCCAGGATGAAGGCGCTGGTCACGGAGCGTGTCGGCAGAGGCGTTGCCTGGATGCCGTTTCATTTTGCCGGCTGGTTCGAGGGTGCCGATTTACGCGCCAGATATCCGAAAGGGGCCGACCCGATCGTACTGGGCGAGAGCGTCAACACCCTGACAACGTATGGCTACGACCCCGCGACCGGTATGCAGGAGCCGAAAGCGACCCTTTGCCAGATCAGGGCCGCCTGAGAGGAAACATCGATGGCACGCATGAAATTCCTTTGCGACGCGGACCGCTGCATCGACTGCAACGCATGTGTCACGGCCTGCAAGAATGAGAACGAGGTGCCCTGGGGCATCAATCGCCGGCGCGTGGTCACCATCAATGACGGCAAACCGGGCGAGCGCTCGGTCTCGATGGCGTGCATGCATTGCACCGACGCACCCTGCGCGGCGGTGTGTCCGGTGACGTGCATTTATCCGACCGATGACGGCATCGTCCTCCATAACAAGGATTTGTGTATCGGCTGCGGCTATTGCTTCTATGCCTGTCCGTTCGGCGCGCCCCAGTATCCCAAGGTGGGTAATTTTGGCTCACGCGGCAAAATGGACAAATGCACCTATTGCGCGGGGGGCGGTGGTCCCGAAGCCCCCGGAAGCGCCGCGGAGTATGCGAAATACGGATCAAACCGTTTCGGCGAAGGCAAGTTGCCGTTGTGTGCCGAGATGTGCTCGACCAAATCTCTGCTGGCGGGCGACGGCGACATCATCGCGCAGATCTACGGAGAGCGGGTTCGCAAGCGCGGATACGGCTCCGGTGCCTGGGGCTGGGAGACTGCCTATCACGAAGACATCAAACTATGAGCGGACGGACTTTCGATCATCGCGGCAGACGTGGTGATCGAGGGAAATCGGAATAGGTGATTGTAATGACGTTCTTCGCACGCATTCGCCTCGTGACGCTCGTCTTGATATTGCTCGGCGCCGCCGCGGCACCTCTCAGTGCACAAAAGTTAGGCCCCGATGGCGCTCCAAATCCGGATGCCAGCGTCACTGACCAGCGCATGCTGCTCGATCAGGCGCCGCGGATTCAGGGTCGCATCGACATTCCCGACGTCAAGGCCAGCGTGCTGATGCAGCCCGCGGGCCGGACATGGGACTATTTCCATGAGGTTCTTCTGCATTGGGGTGGCGCGATCGTTATCGTCGGAACGATCGCCGTTCTTGCGCTCGCTTATCTGATAATCGGGCGCATCCGCATCGCCGCGGGCCGTTCCGGCGAAAAGATTCTCCGCTTCAAGGCCTTTGAGCGTTTCTCGCATTGGTTGACGGCGGTCTCCTTCGTCATCCTCGGCCTGACCGGCTTGAACATCACCTTCGGCAAGATCGTGCTGCTGCCGCTCGTCGGCCCCGAGATTTTTTCCGAAATCTCCGAGATTGCCAAATACACGCACAATTTTACCAGCTTTGCCTTCGTCGTGGGGCTTCTCATCATCATGGTGATCTTCTTCAAGGACAATCTGCTGGCGAGAGTGGATTTCGAATGGCTCAGGCAGGGTGGCGGCTTCATCAAAAACAGGCACGCTCCGGCAGGACGGTTCAATCTCGGTGAGAAGATGGTCTACTGGCTGTCTATTGTGGCCGGAATTGCTGTTTCTGCTTCCGGATTTGTGCTGCTGTTTCCGTTCTACGGCACCAACATCGCCGACATGCAACTCGCGCAGGCAGCCCACGCCGTTATTGCGCTTTTGTTCATCGCGCTGATTCTGGCGCATATCTATATCGGCACGCTCGGAATGGAAGGAGCGTTCGAAGCCATGGGCACGGGCGAGGTCGATCTCAACTGGGCGAGGGAGCATCATGATCGCTGGCTCGCCGAACAGCTCGAAAGTGAAGGCAGGCGGCCTTCCGCGACACCGGCCGAGTGAAGGATCGACATCCGAGCTTCACGACTAGCCGATCCCAGGTTTTCTTCAGGAGTAAACATCATGGATGAAGTTACGCGGCGTACTATGTTGGCAGCGACGGCGGCCGGCGGCGTTTTGACACTGGCATCTGCGGCCAATGCGCAAACGGCCGAACCGATCCCGCAACCGCAGCGGCCCGGACACGGCGGCACCGATCCGGGACCACGCAACTTGATACGTGATCGGCAGAATCCGGATCTGCTCGTACCTCCGTCGACCGATCATGGCACGCTTCCCAACCTGCGTTTTTCATTCGCCGACGCTCACGTCCGGCAGGAAACCGGCGGTTGGACCCGTCAGATTACGGTCCGGGAGCTCGGCATTTCCAAGGAAATCGCTGGCGTGAATATGCGCCTGAATGCCGGCGGCATTCGCGAGCTGCACTGGCACAAGGCGGCTGAATGGGCCTACATGCTGTACGGAACCGCGCGTATCACCGCGATCGATGCTCAGGGACACAACTTCGTCGACGACGTCGGCGTCGGTGATCTCTGGTATTTTCCGTCCGGCGTTCCGCATTCGATCCAGGGCCTCAGCCCGGACGGCTGCGAATTTCTGCTGGTGTTCGATGATGGCGATTTCGACGAAGACAATACGTTTCTGTTGAGTGACTGGTTCAAGCATACGCCAAACGAGGTGCTGGCGAAGAACTTTGGCGTTCCGGGCGCTTCTCTCGCCCATCTTCCCGACCCGAGCGAGCTCTATATATTCAACGCCAAGGTGCCGGGCGCGATTGATTCCGACAAGATCGCCGGGGCTACTCCGGTGCCGCAGTCATTCAGCCACAAGATGCTGGCGCAGCAACCGATCAAGACCAAGAGCGGCACGGTGCGCATCACCGACACCAGTGTGTTTCCGGCATCAAAGACGATCGCGGCGGCGCTGGTCGAGGTCGAGCCCGGTGGCATGCGGGAGATGCATTGGCATCCCAACACCGACGAATGGCAATATTACATCGATGGACAGGCACGGATGGGAGTTTTCGCCGCCTCGGGTCAGGCGCGAACCTTCGATTTTCAGGCCGGCGATGTCGGCTTTGTCCCGTTTGCGATGGGGCACTACGTCGAAAACACGGGAACGACGACGCTGCGCTTCCTGGAGATTTTCAAGAGCAGTTACTACGCCGACGTCTCCCTCAATCAATGGCTTGCGCTGACGCCGCCCGAACTGGTCAAGGCACACCTCAAATTGGACGACCAGGTTATGGCCGCTCTACACAAGGAAAAGTTTCCGGTCGTACCGGGGTGATCGGCGCCGCCAAGTCTTCGGTATTCTATTCGCCAGTGCCGTCTGGAGGGCGTTGCGCCTGCTTTTCGCGTTCGCGCAAATAGTCGTCCGTCGTGCGGACGAGAGGCGCTGCGCCGTAAGTTTCGAAACCTTGCTCGGCTACAAAGCCGACGCGGCAGTCTTCGCACATCTTGATGACATCCAGCCTCTCGGACGAAGCCTTGTACATCCAATGGCTGCCTTCGAGCTTGGCCACCACGCGCTCGATGCTGCTTTTGACACCGAATGGTTTGCCGCATCGGATGCAGCAGAACGGCTCTTCCTCCTTGAGGATGCGTGCGGGGGCTCTTGAGGCCCCAAAATCAATCCGGGGCAATAACGTAATGACTTTTTCGGGGCAGGTTGCCTGGCAGAGGCCACACTGCACGCAGGCGTCCTCGACAAATCGGAGCGCTGGCCGCTCTGGATCGTCGCGCAAGGCGCTGGTCGGACATGCCGACACGCAGGACAAGCATAACGTGCAATTGCCCGCATCGATCTCGACCGCTCCGAATGGAGCGCCCTCGGGCAGCGCAATCACGTCGACGGGAGCCGGAGCGGAACGGTGCAATTCGCTGAGGGCAAAGCGCAAGACGTCGCGCTTCTTTCCGAGCGGACGGAAACTCGCGGGGCGTGGCGCAGGCATCAGAGGCGGAATTGCGTGAAGTGTGTCAAGCAGACCGTCCGGGTCATCCGTTTCGATCGTGGCGATACGGCCCGCGCCAAAGCCGAGCCCGACAAGGATCGGATCTGCCACCGCTATCGTCCGCGACAGGCCGGAGACGTCGTGACGAGGCTTTGCGCGCAGCAGGAAGCGCATAGCCGATGTGCCGTAAGCAAAAGCCGCGACGATCGCTTCCAATCCGACTTGAGTGACCTCGTTGACCGCAAACGGCAACACGTTTGCCGGCAGCCCATCGCCAAACCGAGCTAGCGCGTCGATCAGCGGTCCGCCGTGTGCCTCGTCGTGAAGCAGCACCACGGCTCGTTCGCCGCCGGCCTCGCGAAACGCGATCAGCATCGCGCGGAGCCGGCGCATGAACGCATCCTCGGGCGGCAATGCATAGGATGCCGCGCCGGTCGGGCAAGCGGCCGCGCACTGGCCGCAACCCGCGCAGATATTAGCGTCGATCGCGACATGGTCTCCCGCGGCGCTGATGGCGCCCGCCGGACAAAGATCCAGACATCGCGTGCAACCCGTCCGGTGCGAACGCGAGTGCGCGCATAAGCTGGCATCAAAATTGATGTAGCGCGGCTTCTCAAAGGTGCCAACGAGATCGCGGGCTTTAAGGACGGCCTGTAACACCGCCGTAGGACTAGCCGGATCCGCCCGCAGATAGCCGTCGCGTAGATCGGCAGCAGAAAACTGGGCGGCGCCGCCGGTTAGATCAAGGACGATATCGCAATTCGAGCGGGCATTGTTGCGGGACGGCCCGAAGGTCAAGACCTTGCGCGAGGAGGGCGCGGCCTCGGCGAAATCGTCGACGGTGATCTCGAATGCTCCGATATGGCCCTTGGCGCTCCTTACCTTGCCCTTTGCAATTGGGAATTCGGCTCTGCCCGGGGGCGCGATCGATGCGGGCGGCTCGATAAGTACGGTAACGTCGAGATGGTCCTTGAGCAGGTTGCCGGCCTGAACTGCGGCGTCGTCTCGGCCGCAGATGAGAATGATGCCGCTACTTTGAAGTTCGACCGACGGCGTCGGCGGGACCGGCTCGGCGGCGGCCGCCAGCAGGGCTGCCATCTTTGGCCCGGCATGTTTCGCCTCGCTGGACCAGCCGGCAGTCTCGCGGATATTCGCAAACTGTAGCGGGTTCTTGCGGCCGATCTCGGCAGCGACATCTGTAAACAGCGTTGCTTGTTGAGTACACCCTACCGTGAGAGGGCCATCTTCGGACGCGATCGTCTTGAAGCGGTCAAGTTCAACACCACAGAGGTGTGTCGCTGAGGTGGTATCGAGGCGGCAACCACGGCCGACCGCATCTGCGTCAAGCGGCATCGTGCCTTCACAAGAGCAGATGAG
>Ga0210393_10001444_pt1 | contig 19854 bp, 17 predicted proteins | sample IncBWC27OmetaG_FD_160068 | JGI IMG/M metagenome (GOLD analysis project Ga0210393, IMG submission 160068) | Forest soil microbial communities from Barre Woods Harvard Forest LTER site, Petersham, Massachusetts, United States - Inc-BW-C-27-O ... | reverse complement strand
GCGAAACACTCCAGGCTGGAGCCTGGAGCGCGTAAAAGCCACGATGAATGGCGATCAGGAAAATCTTCAGGTGAATCTCGTTAAGCGAATTCCCGTCTTGATCGTCTACGGCACAGCCGCGGTGAATGAAGAGAACCAAATTCGCTTCTTCGACGACATCTATGGGTACGATGCCGACCTACAGAAGTCCCTCGCCGCAGGCTATCCGTACTCCTGGTAGGCAGAAGCGTAGCCCTCGATAATCCATAGTAAGAGCGACAAGTCAAATCAGAACAGCGAGGGTCGGCCGCCGCCGCCGAGCAGCGACGTATTCATATTGAAAATCGTGTGCTGCCCCTCGGGGCCTCCCCACGCATACATGAGCGTAACCATCGGAAACGCTCCGGCGCGCAGAGTCAGGCCGGCGGCGAAACTGTGCTTCAGATCACTGAAATCGATATCGCCGCGATTCAACTCGACCTTGCCTTGATCCGCCATGATTTTGAGTCCGAAAGGACCCCAGATGGAGTGCTCGAAACTTTCCTGTAGCAGCAAAACATTGGGCGCGCGGAAGCGATAGTCCTGGTAACTGCCTAATGCCAGGTTGCTGTCGATGTCCTGCCCGCCCAGAGTCTGCTGGAAGTAGAAAGGCACCGCGCTCGTCGCGGAATTGATCGATTCGGAAAGAAACAGTCGAAATGCCAGCGAGCCTCCCAGATTCCGAGTGTGTGGTATGGGCGGGCACGCATCTCTGGAGGAAGCGCAGGAGTCGGGACCAATATTTTCCGCACTCCCGTTTGTATGTCCGTACAGGTAGTAAGTGTGACTGAGATCGACAGTCCACCGCAGGAAGGAGCTGTGCGAATCGGAAGGCGCGAAGTATTGCTGAAATTTCCCCATGTAGTTGAGTTCAAAATTTCCGAATACGGGCTTGATCCGCAATCCCTCGCCTAGCTGAAAGAATCCAGGCTGATTCGTTAGTCCAGGCGCAGTCGCGTCGGTGAATAGCGTTCCAATTAATGGGAAACCCTGTCCGGGCACTTCGCGGATATCGACAAAACGTCCGTTGATTTCTCCCAACAGCGAAAGGTTCAGTTTGCGGATTGCCGGCCACTCGTAGATAGGTTTGATCGCGCTGGCGCCGACAATGGTCTGAGTCATTCCGTAGACAGACTTCTCCGCAAGCGTGGAGTCATTTCCCAATCCGAAGAAGAACACCTTATTGAGGGAAATGGACTGCGCGTATACGTTGTAGACGGTGTCGGGATGCGTGAAATCCAGGGATGCTTTGGGCGGGGGACTCGGTTGTTGCGCTTGTGGGCTTCCATCGGGCTGAGGATGGATGACCTTGATCCGGTTTTTCTCGGTGTGCGGGTTGTGAACGATTGTCATGTACCCACCCGCTCGCCACGCGCTACTTGTCGCACCGACGGCATCAAAATCCCAACTCAGCCGCCAGTCTTTCGTGTTCTTGGACCAGACAAAGGCCGCGCCCAGACCGAAGCCGTTCTGCGGAGGCATGCTGCCCGCCGCTACGTGAAAAGGGTGGTCGGTAAATAGTTCATAGGCGCAACCGGGTATCGCCGAAAAGCTGAAGTTACACGCGTCGGAAACACGCTCACCTTCGCGCCGGACCTCCGCTTGAAATTGAGACTCTTGAGCAGATGCCAGCAATGGCGCGCTCAATATCGCCAGCATCACGCCGCATCGCAGATATTTTCTCAAGCGAGCCTCCTATTTGTATTTTCGGCTCTTTTTTTCGGTCGCATTTCGTGCGTCTTTACGTTTCGTCATCGGGTTTGGATTGAGCTTGCGAGATTGAGCGCGTTTGGCACGATCGGCCTCTGCGTCATCGTGAGCTTGGTGAATGGCCTCGGTTACTTCCCGAATGTAACGCGCAGCTTCACCTTCGGTTCGAATCGCGTGCGTGTAAATCTCGCTGCGATATTTCAGAGGCAGACGCCGCTCGGCATGTTGCAGGTGCTCGACCTGAGCCAAGAGCAGGGCATTCACAGGGCGATCCGGATTCATTGCTCTTGGAGAAGGTTTTGGAACGGGAATGATGGCCATATATTCGCTCCGTATCTGGTGGCAGCGTCATTTACATCGAGAACTCAGGGCAATCCGTACGCATGACATCAAGGGATAGAAGGTTTCGAGTGGGATCGACGGCCGCGCCGTTTGGCTCGATGAATACGTCAGCAGCCTTCTCGCGCGGGGATGTCGCAAAGTCGTCGCAAGAGAAAAATTTTGCTACCGTGGCCGGAATCGATGCGTGATCGAAGACTCGGTTTTCCACGGTGTTTTTCGGAATCCACGGCGAAATCAGAATGGCGGGCACGCGGACACCGAGCCGATCGAAATCGAACTCCATTCCGGTGCCGGTACTGTTCGCGGGTGCGTGGAACTGATCTGGCGTACACGCCGGAGGGGGAACGTGATCGAAGATGCCGCCATGCTCGTCGTAAAGAACGAGTAGAGCCGTAGATGCCCAAAGCTGCGGATTGCTCTTGATCCGCATGTACACCTCGGCGATCAACTGTTCCCCGGCCTGAACGTCGTGATCCGGATGTTGGTCGCTGGCGATTTCCTCTCCGGAGTCGGTCTCGTGGTCGTTGTAATTCGGTTCCACGAACGAATAGTCGGGAAGGTTTCCGCTGGCGCAGTCCTGCTGAAACTGCTGATAGGTGCCGAACAATTGAGGTTGATTCTGCAGGAGGTTTACGACTTCCATGGTCGAGCTGGTCGTGTCGTAGTAATAGACTTTCGCGGTGTGCTGCGGAGCGTTGTTGATGAGGCGTGTATAAATGCTCTTGAACGGCTCAATCACATCGAACGGATTCATGTCGACGCGGCCGAACGAAGTGCCGTAGTGAGCGAAGGCGCGATTGCAGATCGTGGGTCCTGGAATCGACGCAAACCATCGATTGAAGACTGCGAACTCAAGAGCCAAGGTCGTCAGAACCGGCAAATTCGCTTGCGTGAAGTAGTACATGATCTTCTGCGAGTGAGCGACGTCCCGGCGTTGATTGAAGTAGCTTTTGATGAAGCCTTGCATCGTGGCGACTCGAGCGGGATCGCCTCCGAAGATTTGCAAGTCGACCGCCGGGAAGTGATGGTCGGGGTCTGGATCGAGTTGCCCCTGAAAATCCGCGCTCGGTTGCGGTTTAATCGACGCGCCTGTCGTGTCGGGGTTGCTGAACTGGGCGTTGACCCCATCGATTCGCGGATCGACCGCGGTCAGGGAACCGAGCATGTGGTCGAAGGACCGGTTCTCCATCATCAATACAACGATATGTTTGAGTTGATTCAGACCTGCTGACATTTGCCCACCCTCCTTTTGCCGACTGCGGGTAACAGGCTTGCTGAAGGATGAAGCGAGCGAGCTGGGGCTCGATTTCCGACGCACAAAACCCTACGTTGAGGGCACGGTAGTTCCGCGGTACGGGTTTGTCAAGTAACAACTACGTGACGACCGTAAAGTGCGTCCTCTAATCTCGCGGCATACGCAAGGGGACGCTGAACTGGCGGGACGGCGCATCGGATTGAACCAAGCGGAAAATTATGACGACTGCCGGGACCAGGTAGATGAGCGAGCCGAAGACCCACATGAAGGCGCCGGCGGCGATCTGGTCGTTGAGGGGAGAGAGGGAGAGAACGCGAGGGGCGTCCGCATAGGAAGGATAGAAGACGCGGCCGCTGAAGGCGAGGAAAGCGGAGAGGCCGGTGTTCACAAAATCGGCTGTGAGGAGGTAGGGAACCACTTTCCATCGCGAAAAAATCTCTCGCGAGGGCCACGGCTGAATGACCGTCCACCAAAACAGCATCGCGGTGAAGAAGAAACAAGCGTGCTCCACTTCGTGCCAAGTTTCCGAGTGCAATGCGAGTTCAAAGGCGCCCGGGATATGCCAGCCGAGAAAGGCAAGGTTGAGAGCGAGCCAACCGGTGATCGGATGAAGGAAACCGTGAGCGGTTTGGCGGATCGCGTTGCTGCGAAGGAGCGGCGCAAAAATCCTTTGAAGGAGCGGGCGCGGCAGACCTCGAAGAAGGGGAACCGCAGGCGCGCCTAGCAAGATCAGCGGCGGCGCGACCGACATGAGAATTAAATGCTGCACCATGTGCGCGGTGAGCAGAACGTCGTCATAGACGCCGATCGGAGACGAAATCGCGAGCCAGAATGCGCCGACGCCGGAACAAAAACAGATTGCGCGCCAAACAGGAAGTTCGTTTGGGCGAAGCGCACGGCCGCGATTCCATCCCCGCAAATAGATGATGAGGGCAAGAACCGAAAAGAGAGTTAGAAACGGAGGAAAAGTCCAGCCATGAACGAGGGCATCCCCCACGTTTGCGAATGGAATTGCGTCGGCATCCGCTGCCGTCGAGTTCACAAACGTCGCTAGCGAAACGAGCGCGGTGGTTACGGCTTCGTGGATTCGACTGGCTCCTTGAACGCCGGCTTATCGGTTTCAGCGATGCTGCGCGAAGCGTCGGTGGCGGGCAACTGGTTCGGTGGATGCAACGTGTCCAGGAACGCCACCACAGCGGTCACCTCGGGTGGCGAGAGCGCCGCGCCGTACGCCGGCATGTTGCCGCCACCTTGAATCACCTGCCGAATGATTTGATCTTCGGTGAGATGCGCGGCGACGGTATCAAGCGCAGGACCGCGCTGGCCACCGAGGCCGCCGAGCGCGTGGCAATTGTGGCATTGCTTGGCCTTGAAGATGAGCGCGCCCTGGCGTTCGAGCGGCGTACTGCCGTGGACCAAGCGATCGGGAATTTCGTCGGCGGTCCACGCAGTCATATGCGGACTCCATGGGGCGTACGTGCCGAGGTGCGTGAGCGTCGCTAAACCGACAGCAACCACGATCAGCGTTAAGACGCCGACGGGGCGGCGATACCAACTCTTTTCTCCGATGCCGGCGATAAAAGGAAGAGCGAACAAGGTCCCGAGGCCGATCACCGGCGCGATAAAGATGAGCGGGGTTTCGACGCTGGGCGGGAGATAGGCGAGGGCGCTGTAAATCCACAGAAAGAAGAAATCCGGCCGCGGAGCGGTTTGTGTGATCGTCGGATCAGGCGTGCCGGTCGGACCGAACGGGCCGAAGACCGCGGCGCAGAAGGCGACGGCGAAGATGATCGCGGCGGCGAACATCGCGTCCTTCCAAATCGCTTGTGGAACGAACGGGATGCCGTCGCGATGCGTTAGCTCGTGATACTCCTTCATGTAGGTCTCGCGGCGGACGAGGCGGCCGGGAGTCGGCCACTCATTGATGCCGAGCTTCAGAACGAGCCAGACATGCAGCCCGGCGAAGGCGAGCATCGTTGCGGGCAGCACGAAAACGTGAAGAGCGAAAAATCGGCTGAGCGTCGCGCCGGCGATGATTGGGCCGCCAAGCATCAGGTGAACCGCTTGGTCTCCAATGATCGGCATTCGACTCGTGATCGACGCGCCGATGCCGAGGCCCCAGTAAGCATCCTGATCGAAGCGAAGAATTTGGCCGGAGAAAGCCATTCCGAGCGTCATCAACAGAAGGCACACGCCCAATAGCCATGTAAGCTCACGCGGGAATTTGTAAGCGCCGAAGATGAAAACCTGCATCATGTGTATGAGAACAACGGCGACCATGAAGTTGGAGCCCCAACCGTGCATGGCGCGCAGAAACCAACCGAGCGGGAGCTGATGATTGAGGACCTCAAGGCTATTCCACGCCTGGCCCGCGGAGGGAACGTAAATCGTCGCGAGAAGAATTCCAGTGACGACCTGCAGCAGAAGCAGAACGAAGCTGGCCGAGCCGAAAACGTACCACCACGACGCCGTCTTCGACGGAACCGGGTGCGCGGAGGAGTCGCGAACGAAGTCCGCGAGCTGAACGCGACTCTCTACCCAATCGTAGGTTCGTTCGTACCAGCGTTTGGAGCTTTCGTGCATGGCGCGATTTCCTTAACAAGTTGAAAATTCGTGTTGGCGGTGCTTCTGCCGGGGCAATCGCCGGGCGATTTGAGACGCGCCTGATTCGCGAGCGTCGGCAGCTGGCCGGCTTGAATCATGAGCGTGTCGCCATCGACCCGCGCTGCGTAGCTGAACAGGCCGCGCTCGGGAGGACCGGCAGCGCGAGAGCCATCCGCGTAGTAGGCGCCGCCGTGGCAGGGACACATGAAAAGTTGCGATTGCGGGAACCAACGCACCGGACAGCCGAGGTGCGCACAGTTCACGGCAAAAACGGTGAAGCTGTCGTTCGATTGGCGACGAACGTAGCAGGCGACATTGCCGGTTTCACCGTCCCAGGGATTCGTTGTGGGATTTCGAAAAAAGGCGAGTAGCGTGCTTCCTTCCGGAAAATCGGCAAGTTTGCCGAGCGAAATCCACGAGTCATAGGCGCCTTTGGGGCGGAGAGGGCCGAGGAGAAAACGGATCACGGGAGTTGCGATCAGCAGGCCGATGAATGCGTTGATGGCGATGGAAAGCTTGAAGAGAAATTTGCGACGGTCTTGCACGCGAGCGTCGTGTGCAGGCGATACCGGAGATTGTGAGTGCTTGAGATCGGAATCCGAGTTCATGGTGTTGCTCCGTTGGCGCCCACGGCGGATTTCGTGGAGTAGGGCTGGCCCGGCGTCGCACTTCGGTGCGAAAGCAGGAACGCTACGACGTCGCGAACTTCTTTTTCGCTGAGCGGGTGCGACGAGTTTACGGTGCGCCAACCGGGCATGTTCAGATCGGGGCGGCCGACGATAACGGCGGTTCGCAATCCTTGAGCAGACACCAGCGCAAGATATGAAGTGTTGAGGACAGATCCTGACGGACCCGTCGGGCCGCCCGCCTTGCCGTGGCAGTTCGCGCACGATGCTTCGTAAACGCTTGCGCCCGCCGCCGAATCGCCTGACGTGGAATCGGCATAAGGAGGCGAAGCTTGCTGCGCTGAGACATCTTGTTTGAGCCAGGTCGCGCGCATTCCTTTCACGACCGCATCAATTTGTTGATCCGTCAGAAAGCCGCCAGCCTTGTGGGAGAAGCCGGGCATCGCAGTGCGTGGCACACCGTTTGTGACGATGTTCAGCTGCGTGGCTTCGTCAACAAGGGCCTGATACTCAGGCAGGCCGATCGGTGTGGCGACTGCGCCGCGACCGGCACCGCCGTGGCAGCCAGCGCAGTTTTCCTTGTACAGAGTCGCGGCGTCGAGGACGGAATCCGGACGCGGCACCAGCGGCCCCGGCGCAGGCTTACCGGGCAAGTTGTCGCACCCGCTCGCGAAAACGACGAGTGCTGCGAGGGCCGCAATGTGGAAGTCGCGATTCATTCCGGTCCTTTTTCGTCGCGTCCCGACAGCTCCAGACCCAGACGAACGGGCAGTGGCGCTCCGCGCATGCGTTTCACGTGACCGTACTTCACAACCACCAGTCCGGCGACGAGCCCGAAGCCGACTTGCGAAACGGCGAACCACCACCAGTTGACGTGCGCATCGAAAAACGGATTGATCAGGCCGAGCGAAGAATGCAGCAGACCCGTCCAGAGCGCGGGACCGATGAGTCCGCCAAGAATTACGGGATGCTTCGGAAGAATCGGCAGAAGCGCTCCATATAGGAGACCCACCAGAAAGGACGTGCTGGTGTGGATGATGATGGCGATGATCGTGGCCCGCAGATTAAATGAGTTCAACTCGGCATAGCTAGGATTGAGCCAGCCGGCGACACCGGCGCCGCCCAGGAGATTGATCGGATACCAAAGACTATGATGAATCACGATGCCGTAGAGCTCGGCGAGCACGATCATCGCGGTGCCGCCGGCGAAGCCGCCCAGGATTCCCGATGAGACGGTGTAGGTCTGCATCGGGAACAGCGAGCGATGGCTTTCGTCGATGCGAATGCGGGCGACGCGGCGTCGATCGATTTCCAGGTCCATCGTGTGTGGCACGACGGTGACCGCTTCGTGGTGCTCAACCGGAAATACCTGGCGCGCCCAGCCGATCATGCCTGCGATGGCGAACACGATGCCGAGTGCCGTGATGTTGTAACTGGTGACGAGCCCGGCAAAACTGAGCGCAAGGCCGAACGCCAGGACGAGCGGCCACGCGGTCTGCGCGGGAAGCAGCACCGTTCCTGCGGGGACCTGCGCGTGTTGTTCGCTGTCGGCCATGACTCGACTATCTCCCAATCACGTAAACAACAGTAAAGACGACGATCCAAACGCAATCGACGAAATGCCAATAGAGCGCGAGCACTTCGATCCGCTTCGTATCTTCGGGACGCAGCGCTTTCATCAGGGAAAAAACGAGCACGGCGGTAAGAAGAATGAGCCCGACGATGACGTGAAGCGCGTGCAGTCCGACTAGCGAGTAGTACGTCGTGCCGAAGAGATTCGTGCTGATGGTCAGGTGATCGACGGTGATGAGCTTGTACCACTCGCGACCGGTGCCGATCAGGAAGATCGCGCCGAGGAGAATGGTGAGTCCCCAGAACAAATTGAAATTGCCCATGGCACGGCGAACCAGGGCGCGTTCCGCCAGCATAATCGTCAGACTCGAAGACAGCAGGAAAATCGTGTTGAAAATCGGAAGGTCGAGCACTTCCCGAGGCGTCGGGCCAGACAAGCTTTGCCCGATGTAATAGATGTACGCCACGACGAAGATCGAGAAGATCGCGCTCTCCGCGGCGATGAGCGTGAACATCGCGACGCGGCCTTTGTAGGGCAAATGCGTATCAGTAACGGGAACGGAGATGGGAAGTGTGCTCATGGCTTCAGGTCGTCCACTCAGTCCGGATCGTCCGGATGCTTGAGGTCCCACAGAGGACGGGCGCTGTAAACAACCGGCTCCGCGTCAAAGTTGTAGTCGTGTGGTGGAGAGGCAGTCGTCCATTCCAACGTCCACGCATCCCACGGATCGGGGCCTGCGATTTTTCCTTTGAACAAGGAAACGATGAGGTTCAAGACAAAAATGATGATCGCGATGGCCTGAATAAATGCGCCGATGGTCACGATCAGGTTCAGCGTTCCCCAGCCGCGGTCGATTTCGTAGGTATAAATCTGGCGCGGCATGCCGAGGATGCCCGGAATATGCATCACGTCGAAGGTCACGTGGAAACCGATGACGAAGAGCCAGAAGTGCAATTTGCCCAGGCGGTCGTCGAGCATTCGGCCGGTGACTTTCGGATACCAGTAATAAAACCCGGCGAAAACCATGAACAAAATGGCACCGACGATTACGTAGTGAAAATGGGCCACGACGAAGTAAGAGTTGTGCAGCTGCCAGTTGAAAGGCGCGACGGCGAGCATGATGCCGGTGAGCCCTGCGATGAGAAATTGAAATAGAAATGCCAGCGAGAAAAGCATCGGCACTTCGAATCGAATCTTGCCGCCCCACAGCGTGGCCAGCCAGTTGAAGATCTTAATTCCCGTAGGGATGCCGACAATCATCGTGGACAGCGCGAAGAACGCGTTTCCGGCGGCAGACATCCCGATCGTGAACATGTGGTGAGCCCAAACGCTGAGACTCACGAACGCGATACTCACCGAAGCCGCGACCATCGCCGGGTAGCCGAAGATTGCTTTGCGCGAGAACACCGGAATGACCTCGCTGGCGATTCCAAACGCCGGCATGATCAGGACGTAGACTTCCGGGTGCCCGAAAATCCAGAAAAAGTGCATCCAGATCGTCGCCGAGCCTCCGGCCTGTGTGTCGAAGAAGTGTCCACCGAGGTAGCGATCGATCAGCAGCATGGCCTGCGCGGCGGTCAGCGGGCTGACGGCGAGAATCACCAGGACGGAGCTGACGATCATCAGCCACACGAACAGCGGCATGCGAAACAGCGTCATGCCCTTGCAGCGCAGGCAAAACGCCGTGGTGATGAAATTGATCGCGCCTCCGATGGAGCCGAAGCCGCTGAGGATCAGAGCGAGCGCCCAGAAATCGGTGCTGTGCCCGCGCGAGAAAGCGCGTTCGGTGAGCGGCGCGTAGGCAAACCAGCCGACATCGGGCGCCGTGCCCGCGCCTTGCAGCCCATCACCACCCAGAAAGCTGTAGTAGAGAAGCAGCCCGCCGAAAGCGGTCATCCAGAAACTGAATGCGTTGAGTCGCGGGAAAGCGATGTCTCGGACACCCAGCATCAGCGGGACGAGATAGTTGGCGAAGCCCACGAAGATCGGCATCGCCACGAAGAAAATCATGGTGGTGCCATGCATCGTGAACAGGCGGTTAAAAACTTCCGCCGGAATGATGTTCAGCCGAGGGCCGGCAAGTTGCAAGCGGATCAGCAAGATCTCAATGCCGCCCGCAACCAGCATCGCGAGCGAATAGAGAATGTAGAGAATGCCGATTTTCTTGTGATCGACTGTTGTAACCCAGTCGTGCAGGATTTCGACGATGTTGCCGAAAGTGTCCGCGCGGCTTTCTTGCTCGGCTGCGTCCGGCAGGCGGCCAGGAAGGGGCATGCTCGATTCGCTCATCGATTTTCCTTCCTGCCGGATCGCGGCGCCGCGCTGTGCCACAAATCGGGCCTCATTTCAGCGTCACCAGGTAGGCGGTGATCTGGTCGATCTGGGTTTTCGTCAAGTGCATCGACGGCATCAGCGAGCCGTGCTTGAACGTGTCGGGATCGTCGATCCACTTCGCCAAATTTTCCGCAGTGTTCGGCATCGCGCCGGAAGCCAGCGTATCGCGACTCATCAGATGGGTCAGATCTGGGCCAAAGCGTCCGTTGGCCACGGTGCCGTTGACCGCATGGCAGTTGATGCACGCCTGCGCTTCGAATTGTTTGCGACCCTGCGCGGCGGCGTCCGACTGCGGAGCCGCTGCCGGCAGCTGCTGCTGACGAATCCACGTCGCGAAATTCTCCGGAGTGTCGGCATACACGCGCAGAAGCATCAGCGCGTGCTCCGCGCCGCAAAACTGGGCGCACTGTCCTTCGAAAAGGCCCGCTTTTTCTGGGGCTATCCAGAGCTCATTGATGCGATTCGGAATCACGTCGGTCTTACCCGCGAGTTCGGGAACCCAGAAGCTGTGGACCACGTCGGCAGAAGTCAGCTTGATAAATGTCGGGGTAGGGGCCGAAGGCGTGCTGACCGGCACATGCACTTCGTTTGCGGTGGTTACCTGTGACCCGGGATAGCGGACTTCCCACCAGAACTGATGGCCGACGACAGTTACATCCAGAGCGGATTTGGGCTTGGGCGCGTCTTGCACATCGAAAATGACCCGCGCGGTCGTCAAGAAAATCACGGTGACGATGAGCACCGGAATGATCGTCCAGGAGAGCTCAATCTGCGTGCTGCCAAAGATTTGCGGCGGTTCGGTTGTGTCGTCGTTATCGCGGCGACGGAAGCGAATGATCACGTAGACAAGCAGCCCGCCCACGACGGCAAAGATCAGCCCGGTGATCGCTAACGTGAAGTACGAAACCGCGACAATGGACCGCGCTGGAGCAGATTGCGGCGAGAAGATATTCGTTTGCGATTGACCAGCGAACAGGGGAAGGCCGCACAAGAGCATAGCGACGAGATTGGCGAGCACGATCTTCCGGCACAGAGGCAAAGGGACGCTGGCTCCTAGAAGCTCTTACTTCCAGTCGACCATCTGATGCATTCAGCAGAAGTGACAGCTATGTAAAAAATGAGCGTCGGCGATTTTCGCAGTTGCGAGCGAAACATGCTCTGAATTTCGCGTGCAATTGCGTTGTCCAGCCGAATATCGGTTTCGGATGTTCCGTCATCAACCTGGGCCCGACGCGATGAGAACCTATTCGTTTCTGAGATCAATTTCAACGATGGAGTTATTCGAGGGGCTTGTGCTGATCCGTTTGAAAGTCCCGAATTCATCAATCTGTCTGAAGGCGAAGCGAGGCCTGGACCGAAGGGTGGCCCGGCGGATAAAATGACCAATTCCGGGGCGTCTCTGCAGGGTTCGCAGCGGTATATATTGAAGGCAGATCCGCCTGACCAAGGCTTGGACGCGACTTCGAATTAAATAGCTTATAATCAGTAATTTACGTCCGAACGAGGGCTCCCATTCACCCCCTCGGTTGCCTCTACAGCGAATCACCTTAGTACTGTCGGCTAAACACTCCCAACCATCGTCCTATGGCGACGTTTCGGCTCAGGCTCTATCTTGGCTGTGGCGGGAGAGGGTCCGTGACAGGGCTGGTGTATCCGGCGCGGGAAACCTCTATCCAGCGGCAATTTTGCGTAGCCCGTCGATTTTGTCACAAGGAATTTGACGTCAACTCTCCGTGTGGATAGGGCCAGGTCCCCAGAACGTCATGACGGACGTAACTGACAGAAATTCAAAGAAGCCGAGCGAGCATGCCGCGCTTCAGCAGGGCATTCTCGAACTGGAATGCGGGCTGAAGAAGGACACGCGCTTCACGATCTTGGAAATCACGGGATTGGCCGTCGCGGTCGTGCTTCTGTTCGTACTTCAGGGCGGTTTTGGTGAGCATCCGGTAGCGACCGTCGTTGTCGGCGCGCTTGTTTCGCTGATTGGCGTTAGCCGCGCAAACGGCATGATCCGCCACAATGATACGAAGCTCGTGCTGCAGCGCCAGCTTCAGATCGTCGCCAAACACCGGGTTAAAGCCGACAAACTTTACGACCTTTCGATTCTCGATCCTCTGACCAGCCTGCACAATCGCCGCTTCGGCGAACTGCGCCTCAAGGAAGAAATCGCGCGCGCCGAACGCACTGGCGACCCGCTGGCCGTGGTTCTGTTCGACCTCGACTACTTCAAAGAGATCAACGATAAGTTCGGCCACGCAGCCGGCGACGCGGCGCTGCGCGAGTTCTCACGGCGCCTCAAGCGCGCGATTCGCGCCTGCGACATTCCCGTCCGCCTCGGTGGCGACGAATTCCTGGTGATCCTGCCGGAGTGCCCGCGCGATAAGGTCAACGTCATCGTCGAGCGCACCGGGACGCCGCAAATCGAATTCAACGGCGAAAAAATCCACGTTTGCTACTCGGTGGGAATCGCGCAGTATCAACCCTCCGACACCTCCGAGGCCATGCTGGCGCGCGCCGACCAGGTGCTCTACGTGAAGAAGCAGGCGCGTCCGGCCGCGAAGACGGTCGCGAGTATCGCGAAGAACGCGTCATCGTTGGACCCGGATTCCGGCATGACGCCGCTGCCGATCCAATCGCTCGATTTTGCTGCGCGTGATCTCACGACGCGTGTGCGACAGCAGCCGGCACAGGGCGTTGAAGTCGATTTTGAACGCCCTTAGTGGAATCGCGCGAAGAGCGCCGCAAACCGACGCCACATCATCCGGAAGAGTGAAATCTATTGCAGCGAGGCAACCGCCTCGGGCATCTCGTTGTAAACGCTGAACAGATTCAGCAGGCTCACCAATTTCAAACTTTGCAGTGTAAACGTCGTCGGCCGATAGAGCCGAATCGCGCCGCCGCCTTTTCGCGCCGCGGTCAAATGGCGCATCAGAGCGCCGATCCCGCTCGAATCGATCATCGGCATTTCTTCGAGGTCGAGCACGATTTTGTTCTCGCCGTTCGCCAGAATTTCCGTCATGTCTGAGTTGAAGCGGTCAAGCGGCGCGCCCATGCACAGCTTGCCCTTCAGCTTCACTACTTTGACGCCGTTTTGTGTCTTGATTTCGAGTTCCATGTTTCGCCGCCTTCCGAGAACTGCGAGCCCGGCCAAGTCCAATCCCGGGCCGTTGACACGCTAATAGGCCTTTGTTAGAGTGCGCGCACAAAGTAATTAACCTGCGCGGAAAAAGCAAGAAACAGGTCGGTGTTCTCTGGCGCCGAGTGGGCGCGGAGGAAGTAATCGTTGCCCGATACGAGCCAAAACCTTGCCAATGGTGTCGCCAGTTTTTTCAAACAGTTAATTGAAGCGCAGGAACTGGCGTCGCGGGCTCGTGTTCTGGCCGGGTTTGCCTCGCAACTGATCCCGGATGCAGCGGTCAACGTGTATACGGTCGCGTCCGGCGGCGAAGGAACCTACTGGACGCCGCGCGCGACAATCGGCGACGTCGCGATTCATGAGCAGGCCATCGCATCGGACTCCGGTTTGCTGGGCGATCTCTTCGACGGTGACGCTCAGCCCATCACGAAATCGGCGCCCAAGCTGCAACGCGAAGACTATCCGCACATCGACGCGCGCCGCACCGTTCGCTCGATCAGTTGCGTCCCGCTCTTTCACGGCGAAAATTTGATCGGAGCCATCGAAGTTCTATGCTTCGGAGCGGAAGCGACTCCCGCCGCGCTCGAGACGCTGATCGACGTTTCCGAAGCCGCGGCTGCTTCGTTGATGTCCGCGCAACAGTATGAAACCGAGCGCCACGATACGCTCAGCTCCATCACGCGCCTCACGCAGCTCTACGATCTCGAGAAAGTGTTCTCGTCCACCCTCGAGATGCAGGAACTCCTGCCGCTGGTAACAACCAAATTCCAGGAAATCCTGAATTGCGAAGCCGTGAACATCTGGCTTCTCCATCCCGACGAATCCCTCGAGCTGATGCATCAAGCCGGACACGACCCGACTGCGTTTAAAGGGCAAATCGTCCAGGCGGGAGAGGGAATTATCGGCGCGCTTTCCAACGATGGCGAGAGCGTCTGCATTTCCGATGAGAAAGATCCGAGGCTCGTCGAACGCAATCGCGACTCCGGCGACGATCGCGTCCGCACTTTAATCGCTGTCGCCGTGATGGACCGCGAATCGCTCGTGGGTTGCGTCGAAGCGATCAACAAAGCCGAAGGCGAAGCCTTCAATGACGACGATCTCTTCGTCCTGACCAGCCTGGCCGGCACGGCATCCAACGCGCTTCACAACGCCAGCCTCTTGATGGCCGAGCGCAAAGTCGAAATTCTCGAGACGCTGAACACCGTCAGCCACGAGATCACTTCGACGTTGAGCCTCGATCGCATGCTCCAGACGATCGTCAATGCGCCTCAGGCTGTCATTCCGTACGAACGCGCAGCGATCGCGCTCGACCATCGCGGACGATTCAAACTCAGTGCCGTGACCGGCACCACGCAGATCAACGTCGATCATCCCGACATCGCTCCTCTCAACGACTTGCTCCAGTGGGTTTCGCTCTCCGAGGAAGTCGTTCATGTTCGCCAGCGCGGCGACGAAATCGATGCCGACCGCGAAGAGACCGCCGCGAAGTTCAGAAATTATTTCGCTCACTCCGGCATGCGCGGCTTTTATGCAATGCCGTTGATCGACGACACCGGCCGCCTCGGCGTCCTCGCGCTCGAATCGAGCGACCCTGATTTTCTCGGCCCCGCGCACATTGAGATTCTGCAACTCCTCTCCAGCCAGGCGACGGTCGCGCTGCGCAACGCGCAAATGTACAAAGAAGTTCCGTTCATTTCCGTTCTCGAACCCGTCCTCGCACGCAAGCGCCGCTTCATGGCGATGGAAAAGCGCCGTCGCACTTTGATCATTGGTGCCGTTGTGGCCGCCGTCATTTTCCTGGTGGCGTTTCCGTTTCCGCTTCGTGTCGACGGCGACGCTGTCGTGACGCCGTTGCATCGCGTGCAGATTCAGCCCGAAGCCGCGGGTGTCGTCTATCGCGTGCTGGTTCACGAAGGCGATCAAGTCCGCGCCGGCGACGTTCTCGCTGAAATGGAAAATTGGAATTCCCGCTACAGCCTCGCCGAAGCGCAAGCCAGGCACGAATCCGCGTTGATGCAAATGAATCACGCGCTTGCCGTCAACGATGGCAGCGCCGCGGGCGCGCAACAGGTGCAAGCCGACTATTGGCAGGCCGAACTGTCGAGAGCGCAGGAAGTCCTCGACAAGTCGAAGCTGCGCTCGCCGATCGACGGAGTCGTGACGACCCCGCGGGTCGATTCTTTCGCCGGCCGCAAGCTCGCACTCGGCGATTCCTTTGCCGAAGTCGTGGATACGTCGCGCGTGATCGTCGATGTCGCCATCGACGATGATGACGCCGGGCTACTGCACGCAGCTCAGACGGCCTCCGTGAAGCTGAACAGCTTTCCCGCGCGCATATTCCGCGGCCAAGTTCTCCTTGTCAGCCAGAAGGCGGAGAGCGTTCACGAAGCTCCGGTGTTTTACGCTCGCGTTGCGATTTCCAATCCCGACGGCGCTTTGCGCTCAGGCATGGAAGGCCGCGGCAAGGTCAAGATCGGCACCTATCCCGCGGGCTATGTTCTGCTGCGGCGCCCGTACATTTGGATGGTGTCGAAGCTGTGGGATTGGATGGGTTGGTGAGAATGTCGAGCATGTCGAGCCGGTCGAAAATGAACAGCGTATTCATCGCGTTGATGCTCGGCGCGTTCGCGCTAGCCGTTGGCTGCGGAGATGATAGGCCACTCGCTCCGTCCACAACGAACGCCGCGTCCGCCCCTGCATCGAGTCCCGCGCCGCCGGTGGCCGCGCCTCCAGCGGCTTCTCCGAACCCAGCCGATATTCCCAATTCATCGCTCGTCGTCACCGGCCCGATCATCGTCGAGCATCAGCTCGATCTCACCGCGCAGCGCGACGGTGTCGTGACAAAACTTTTGAGCGATGTTCCGTCCCGCGTCAAAGCCGGCGCCCTCATGGCGCAGCTCGACGATCGCCAAATCACCGCCAATCTCGAAGCCGCCCGGGCCAAAACACGCAGCATCGACGCCGCGATCCGCGACCTCAAAGCCGAATCCGAAGTCATCCAGGCCGACTACGGCCGCGCGCAACGCCGCTGGGACCTCGGCGTGATCTCCGAAGAAGAACTGCAACACGCGAAGTACAAAGCCGAGTCCGAGCAGTGGAACATCAAACAAGTCGTCGAGCAGCGCAGCACCGCGCAGCAAGAAGAGCGCTCGCTCGAAATTGAGCTCGAAAAAACGCGGATCACCGCTCCCTTCAGCGGCCTTGTCGCGCGTCGCTACGTCCGCGAAGGCCAGAGCGTCGCCAAAGGCGATCGCCTCTTCTGGATCACCGCCGAAAGCCCGCTCATGATGCGCTTCACGCTGCCCGAAAAATACTTCGGTCGCCTGCATCACGGCCAAAAGTTTGAGGTCACTTCCGCCGATCTCCCTGGCGAAAAGCACACCGCATCGGTCCGCGAAATCAGCCCCGTCATCGACCCCGCCAGCGGCACGTTCGAAGTCCTCGTCGAACTCGCTCCCGATCACAGCAAATTCCGCCCCGGCATGAACGCCTCGCTGCACATCGGCGCGAGCCTCGGCGCCAACCCGTGAACCTCACCCGCGTTCTCAACGTCGCGCTCCCCGAAATCCCTGCGCGCGTCCTCGGCGACAAGCCCCCACGCTTCCCGCCCAATGTTATTTGGAAGGAACACGTCGAAGACGGCCAGCGCATCGTTCGCGTCGTGGTGCGTGGCGTCAATTTGATGTTCCGCTTTCCCCCCGCCAACTGGGAGCTCGCGCAATTCTTCGACGGCGCGCGTTCCTACGCCGAAATTGCCGAAGCCTATTCCGCCAAGTCCGGATCGGTATACTCCGAAGAGGATGCCCGTGACTTCGCGCAGTCTTTGGAAGAACTTGGATTCTGGCATCGCACCGCGCAAGAAAAAAACGTCCTGCTCATGCAGAAGGACGCCGAAAAGCGGCGTAAAGCGCTAAAAGCGACGAAGAGCAAGTGGGGCGATCTTGCCGAAATTACATTCCCCGCATTCAGCCCGGACCGATATCTCGCTTGGCTCTACAGCCGCACCTCGTGGATCTACACGTGGTGGTTCACGGCTCTCACGCTTGTTCTCTTCGGCGTGATGATCGCCATCACGGTCACGCACTGGGGCGAAATCGGCCGCGACACGCTTCAGTTTTACAATTTCACCGAGAAGACCTGGGGCGACGTGGCTGTCTTTTGGGTCGCTACATTGGTCGCGATGTGTTGGCACGAGAGCGCGCACGGGCACGCGACCAAACATTACGGCGGAAACGTTCCCGCGATGGGCTTCCTGCTCATCTATCTGGCCCCCGCCTTTTATACAGATACGACCGAAGGTCAGGTCATGGGCTCGCGGCATCAACGATTCATCATCGCGATGGCTGGGTCTTGGGCCGAACTGTATCTCTGCGCCTTCGCTACTATCGTCTGGTGGGATACGCCGCCCGATACCGCTGTTCACAACGCTGCCTACGTCATGATGCTCATCACGGGCATCGCCGCCATCTTCATAAACTTCAACCCGCTCATCAAACTCGACGGCTACTACATGATGTGCGAGGCGCTGGGATTGAGCGACCTGAAAGAGGATTCAACCGCTTACGTGAGCGGTTGGGTAAAGCGGCACGTCTGGGATTTGCCTGTCGAGGTGCCTTACGTTCCGCGGCGCCGCAGGGTCGGTTACGTTGTTTATGCTTTGATTTCCGGGCTTTACAGTTACACCGTACTTTTCTTTTTGGCGCGCTTTGTCGGCAACGTTTTTCGCAACTTCGATCCGGACTGGTCGTTCATTCCTGAACTCCTGACCGCAGCTTTCATTTTCCGAAGTCGCATTCGCAACCTGGTGAAATTTATGAAACTCGTTTATTTGGACAAGCGGGATCGCGTTCGTTCATGGGCGTTTTTTCGCCATCCGATGTACTTGGTTGTCGCCGTCCTGGTATTCGCCTGCCTCCCCATTTGGCACGAGACGATCGAAGGCCGCTTCGTCCTCGAACCGCAGCATCGCGTTCTGGTACGCGCTCTCGTGCCCGGTTCGATCACGCGGGTCTTCGCTTCCGAAGGCGCGCAAGTTTCCGCAGGCGCCCCCCTCTTTCAGATGAACAACCTCGTCCTACGCTCGGGGCAGAGCAAGAGCGCCGCCGACTATGCTGTAGCGGGCATGCACGCGACTTCCGCCTTGCTCCACTACGCCGACTACGGTTCAGCAACTCAGGAGCGCGATCGCCTCGCCGAGCAGGCGCGGACCGCCAATGCCCAAGCCGCCACGCTCGATGTCGCGAGCCCAGTCTCGGGGACCGTCCTCACCCCGCGCACAAGCGATCGCCTGGGCTCCTTCGTCACCGAAGGTACCGAGCTTGCCGAGGTCGCCGACCTCAGCACCATGCAAGCCCGTATGTTCGTGTCTGAGTATGACTTACATCGATTGAAGGTAGGCGCGCCGGCACGTTTGCTGGTTCAGGGTGCGACTCGCAAATGGAATACAAGTGTCGGATCGATCGCTCAGCATGCTACGCCCATTGATCCGGAGCTGACACAACCTGAAAAACTGAAGGGCCTAAGCGCCCCAATCTTTTACGTCGTGGACATGCCGCTATCCAACCCGGAAGGCGCGCTCAGGCCGGGTAGGGTTGGCACGGCCCGGATTTATGGCCCAAGGCGGAGTATCGTCGCTCTCACGTGGGTATCGCTGCGGCGGGGTGTGGTGCGCAAGCTCTGGTAAAAAAAGAAAGGCCCCGAAGTCTCGGGGCCTTCCAAGAAGCGGGTTGATTTTGAACTTAGACCACGATGCGCGGGGTTACGCTGCTCTTGCGCGTCGAAGCGTGGCCCTTGCGAGTCGAGACGTGTCCCTGACGGGTAGAGACGTGTCCCTGACGGGTAGAGACGTGTCCCTGACGGGTCGAGACGTGCCCCTGACGGGCGAGAACCTTCACTGGGCTGGCGGTCGCAGCGGATGTCGTCACTTCTTCCTTCACAACATTCGCCTTCTTGGCGCTCTTCAGATTGTTGATCAAGCTCTTTTTCTGGATGGACACGGTAGACTCTCCTCGCGTTAATTTTTTTCTAACTCCCCACGCCTCGCTATGTTGCATGGCACGTGCCAAACCTCGCCATGTTGCCGCTTACTCACGAAAACCGACGAAAACAAGGTTATTCCCCCTTTTTCCGAAACCGCAGCCGGCGCCACGCCCTGAGAAAATTCACCTGAGGTTAAAAATTAACCACCGATGGGTTAATTTTTAACCATCTCTCACTGAATCTTGTGCTTCCGGCACAGGTATTTCATCCGCTGCGG
>Ga0210393_10001443_pt1 | contig 19855 bp, 19 predicted proteins | sample IncBWC27OmetaG_FD_160068 | JGI IMG/M metagenome (GOLD analysis project Ga0210393, IMG submission 160068) | Forest soil microbial communities from Barre Woods Harvard Forest LTER site, Petersham, Massachusetts, United States - Inc-BW-C-27-O ... | reverse complement strand
TCTTCCATCCGCTTGCGCTCCGTGATGTCGATGCCGGTCGCGATCACCGAGCCAGGGGAGAGCGTCGCGCACGACCAAGCAATGCGCCGTTGGCCTCCGTTCGCATCCGTCAGCCAGCTCTCGAACTCGCTGCGGGCGACCGTCTCGTGGGGAATCGCGAACAGCTCGCCGAATGATCGTCCGTTGGCCGTGCGCCCCAGCAATCGCTCACAGGCGCGATTCGACCGGATGATCTGCCCGGAAGCGTCCAGTACGACGACCAGGGCGGCGACGGTGTCGAGGATCGCGGACACCACGTTGCGCTCTTCTTGCAGCGCTTCTTCCGTGCGCTTGAGCTCCGTGATGTCGAAGGCAACCCCGTGGATAAACCACGGACGCCCATCGTCACGCCGCACCATCTTGGCTTCGCAGTGGAACCACACGACGTGGCCATCGCGTGCGATGACGCGATACGCCGAGCGCAAGGGCCGTCCCGTCAGGAACATCTCAGCCGCCTCGATGCTCCAGCGTTGGCGATCGTCCGGGTGCACCTGGTTGTACCAGCGCACGGGGTCCTCGAGCCATTCCGCTTGCGTGAATCCGAGCACTTCCTCGATCCGCGGACTCACGTACGCCTCTCCGATGCCGCGGTCGAGGTAGGCCATGAAGACGACGGCTTGGACCTGCTCCACCAGCGTCCGGTACCTGGCCTCGAGCGTGTGCTCTTCCATCTGGCCCGGTGGTCCGACAAAGACCGACGCGAGCCCGACGAGCGTGGCTTCCGCTTCCATTTGATTCACGTGCGCCGCCGCTTGTTGAGGGAGGCCTGGGTGAACCGCCGGAGCGCGTGAATGGCCTTACCGTATGTCATGACCGCGGTCGAGGAGAGCAGGGAACCGGGCGGCTGATTCATGAAAGGCTGAAACTTGTCCGGAAATCCGGGCATGGTGCAGCCGATGCAAATGCCGCCGACGTTCGGACATCCGCCGATCCCTCCCATCCATCCTCGCTTCCCGACGTTGCACTGCACCACCGGCCCCCAGCAGCCGAGCTTGACGATGCAGGTCTTTGATCCGTACGCATCGGCGAACTCGCCTTGCTCATAGTACCCGCCACGATCGCAACCCTCGTGCACGGTGCTCTCGAAGAGCCAGCGCGGTCTGAGCGACTCATCGAGTGCAATCATCGGTGCGCGTCCCGCTGCCATGTGCAGCAAGTAGAGGAGCGTCTCCATCATATTGTCGGGTTGCACGGGGCAACCGGGGACGCATACGATGGGAATCTGCGCCTGGGACCGCCACTCCCATCCGAGATAGTCGGGCAAGCCCATGCAGCCGGTCGGGTTGCCTTGCATGGCGTGTATGCCGCCGTACGCCGAGCATGTGCCAGCGGCGACGACGGCCCACGCTTTCGGGGCCAGGCGATCGATCCAGGTGCACGTCTTGATCGGTTCCTTCGTGGCTGGGTCAGTGCCGAACGACGCCCAGTAGCCTTCGCCGGCTAGCGATTCATCGGGGATCGAGCCTTCGACGACCAGGATGAACGGCCCGAGGTTTCCTTCGGCGGCACGTCGGAAGATGTCGATGAACTCGTCACCGTTCTCGATCGATAGGAACGGGTTATGCAACGTCACCTTCGGAATCCACGGAATCGCCCCACGCACGACATCTTCGATGCTGGGCTGCGTCGCGGCGGTCATCGCAATCGTGTCGCCGTCGCAGCTCAAGCCGGCGGTGAGCCAGAGAATCGAGATCTCATTCATGTCACACGCGCGCTCGTGGGCCTGGTTGGCGGTGATCGGCATCGTCGGGTACGTCGTCGCTCGCGCCTTGCCCGACGTTGCTCGTTATCTACGCATACGGCGCATGTAGCGCGCACAGATTGTTTCTGAGTGACGCTTCGCGCGCTCGCTTCGCTCGCCAAATGTAGACACTGGCAACGTCGAAGCGATCAACGCCGGAAGCGACTAACGTCCAAGCGACTAACGCCGAAACGACTAACACCGGAGCAGGTCAACGCCGGAAGCGAAGCGACGGCGGGCACGAAGCGCCACTCAGAACGATCTATTTATCTATTTATTGATAGCCCCTTTGACCTTGGCCTCGAGGTCAGCAAGCTCCGCGTGAAACTTGCTGAGCCCGGCATGTGTCGCAGCGCCAGCCTGCTGCATAACCGCATTCGCCTTAGCCCTGAGCTCAGCCAGCTTCTGCGTACTCGTCGCCTGAGCCTTCGTCCCCGCCGCCGCGAGCTCGCCCTTGACCTTCGACATCTCCGCATTGAGCGCGTCCAGCCGCTGATCCATCGAATCCACGCCGCCTCCCGGTTTTTGGATGCAGATGGCTAGCGCCGGACTGATGCGATTGTCAAGGCGACCGCAATACCGATGAGCCCGGCGAGCGATGTCTGCTATTGGCACTCAAAGCCGTTGTGTCTGACAGACAATCTTCACGAGGTCATGTCATGCGCAACGCTGGACTCATATTCGCCCTCACGGAAGCGGCACTCGCTGCGGCCTGTTCCTCTCCCACCTCCAGCTCGGAGCTCAGCCGCGAAATCACCGCCCTTCGGACGGCGACGTCGCGGTATCACAGCTTCGATGCCGCCGTCGCCGACAGCTACGGCACGCAACTCACCGACTGCATGGTCGACACGTCACTCGGTGGCATGGGCGCGCACTACGCCAAGTCGAGCCTGATCGATGGCTCGGTCTCGGTGACGACGCCGCAAGTCCTGCTGTATGAGCCGCAGACCGACGGCTCGCTCCAGCTGGTCGCCGTCGAGTACATCATCCCGTACACGCTGCGGAGCCGCAGCGCAACGCCGCCCGTTCTCTTCGGTCAGCAGTTCAAGCAGAACGACGCGTTCCAGCTCTGGGGCCTGCACGCCTGGGTATGGCGCAGCAATCCCAGTGGCTTGTTCGCCGACTGGAACCCGTCTGTGAACTGCAACGCCGCCATGCGCTGATCGCAGTGACCGTGCGAGGGTTCATCGCCGTCCCCCTTCGTGCCCGTCTCGAGCTTGTTCCGTACCTCCCTCACGACAGCGCTCGCCAGACGGGCCTCATGCTCGGCGATAAACCCTCCCACGGCCTCACGATCGCGCTTCGACAAGTCTCTCAGCGCCCACGTCACTTTCGAGCAAGGGCCACACGACCCCGAGCACCGTAATCGCCGGCGCGTCGGCGAGCATCCGCGAGAATGCGCGTCGTACCGTACGAACGCTCCGCGTATCGCGACGCGGGAGCGCCCGTACGGCGCGGCGTATCTCAGTGACAACTGTTATCGACAATCCGCCGTGCGGTGAGGTCGAGTGTGCACGCGAGGAGCTGCGTCCCCCGCATGGCGTCGAAGACGCCGAGCGGGATCTGCGTCTGCCCGTTGAACGTCACGACGATGTGCCGCGAGATGGTCGCGACTTTGTGAACCCCATGCGTCGTGTGCGTGACGGTCAGCGTGACCCACCGTGTGAGCGTCCCCGACGTCGGCGCGGTGACGCCATTCCGCGGATTCGGGAACGTCACGTCCGAGGCCGTGTCGTACGCCACGCCGATGTACGTGCGATCGAGCCCCGGGGTCTGGTGCGTCGCGGTATCCGCATCGAGCCCCGTCGCATTCCATACGTGCGTCGTCGCCGAGGCCAGGGTCGGACTGCCGGTGACATCGAGCCCCCAGTGGCGCGTGGCTTGCGCCACAAACCGCGGATCGTTATCGGCCTCCAGGAGTGACGCCGTAAACGCAATCGAGTCCGTCGACCCGACCGCGAACGCATTCTGACACGCGCCGCCGGCGAAGTATTCCCAGCTGGCGCTATACGCGACGGTATCGGGATGCGACTCCGCGTGCGAGAACGCGATCGTGCCACTGTTCGAGTGCGTCGTACACGGAGTCGTCGATGGCACGACGCTGGCCAATGCGCTGCCGGCGGCTTCCGCCTGGACGAAGAACGCCGCACCGGTCGCCACCGCGGGCGCAGAGCTCGCCGCGACATCGGCGCTCATCTGCTGATCCGACAGCGCGTCGCTCGGCGCGGTGGAATTGCTCCCGCATGCTCCCAACGCCACGATCGCGCTGAGCGCCGCAAACACTCGCGAAGTGTGCACTAGTCCTCCTGGATAAGTCGAGCGCACCAAGTCTCGAGCTCGGCGTGCTCGGTCTGTGCGCCGGCCCGCTCGAACAGCTCGAGCGCGTCCCGCGCGTGCTGCTTGGCCTCGGCCACGGCCCCACGCGCCGCCGCCAATTGCGCGCGCGCGCGAAACGTCTCGGCCTCGAGCAGCGGGTTCGCATGCCGCGCCGCGAAACCGGATGCACGCTCGAGCGCGGCTGCCGCATCGACGAACGCACCCGCCGCGATGCACGCCAAGCCCAACACCCGGAGCCCGTCCGCGGTCCCCGCCGGATCACCGAGCCCGAGACACTCGGTCGCGCCACGCAGCGCCGCGACGCGCGCGACCGCGTGGTCGCCGCGGCGCAGCGCGAGCTCGGCCCGGCCGATCCGCGCCAGCGCCGCCAGACGCGCCGCCGGCACGCCGCGCGCGAACTCGATCGCGCGCTGCTCGCACTCGTCCGCCCGATCCAACTCGCCCAGGTCCCGATAGCTGATCGCCATGTTATGGTAGCTCTCGGCGAGCCCCCGGACGTTCCCCAATCGCTGATACGCGGGAACGGCGAGCTTGTACATGACGAGTGCATCGAGGCGACGACCGCGGACGTTGGCAATCTGCCCGAGGTTGTTGATGGCGCGCGCGACGAGGAGCGGGTCGTCCTCTTGCTCCCCGAGCTCCACCGCACGCCGGAACGCGAGCTCGGCGCCATCGAGCTGCCCCAGCTCGAACTGCGCCGCGCCCCACAAATTCATCGCCCGCCGCCGACTCACCCAATCACCACTGCGCTCGACATCGGGGAGCGTCCGCCGCAACCACGCCTCCGCTTCGCGCGCCCGCGCGGTGCGCAGCAGCGCCTCGCCAACGAGCGCCACCTGCTCCGGCTCGGGTGACCCGTCGGCGAGATTGCCCAACAGGTGCAGCACCTCGCCCCATCGCCCGGCGCGAGCGTGCTCGCGCGCGGAGACGAGTCCCTCAGTAAGCAGTGGCATAGACGGTAAAGCCGTCGACGCGCCCCGTGACGCTCTGCAAATCCTGCCGCGTGTTGCTCGAGACCTTATGCCACGGCTCGCCGGGGTTCTCCTGCTTCCACAGCGACAGACTCGACTCGTTGGTTGGCGAGAGGCTGTTCTTGGCGTGCGCGAACGACAGGGTGAGCTCTGCCGGGTGGCCATTGGTGAAGGTGAGGCCGGCCGGCTGGAACCCGACGATGAGGCGCGTCGAATCGGCGATCGCCACGCTAATCAGGACTGAGTCGCCGGCCGCCATGGACAGGGCGTTCGCGGGGACATCGAACGTCATGAATGGCACCGAGTCCTGATAGTAGATGACGACGCCGCGGTCCTGGCCCGCGACGGCGTAGAACCGTACGGTGTCGACCAGGAACCCCGGCGCGCCCGGATCGGGCGTCAGAAAATGCAGTGCCGACTCCGGCACCACGGGGTCAGGGGCGAGGGTCGTCCCACACCCGGCAATCGCCAACGCGGCAACGATCGTCAGTCCCGGCCTATGCTTCATCAGTCATCTCATCCGGCTCATCGAGCAGGCGTTTGAGTCGAGTACGTGAAATGCCAAGTTGCCGCGCGGCTTCACTCTTGTTGCCGCGACACCGTTCGACCGCCGAATGCACGGCGGCCCGGATCGTCGCGTCGAGTGGCTGCAGTCCCATCCCCGTGCTGGCGCCGGGTGCGCTGGCAGCGGTCGGCTCGGGATCGGTGATAAAATCGGCGGGCTCCAACGTGGTGGCATTGGAGAGGAGCAGCGTCCGCTCGATGATGTTACGCAACTCGCGTACGTTCCCAGGCCAATCCCGTGCTGTTAACGCAACTTGAGCGCTCCTGCCAAGCGTCGGCTCAGGCAGGCCGTACTCGACCGCGAACTTGGCAATAAAATGTCTCGCCAAAGGCACGATGTCCTCTCGACGTGCTCTCAGCGAAGGGAGCGTAATGGGCACAACGTTGAGCCGAAAATAGAGATCTTCCCGAAAGGCACTGCGTCGGACGGCATCGGCGAGGTCAACGTGTGAAGCCGCGATGACCCGCACATCGACGGGGATGGGGCGCGTGCCACCGACTCGACGAAGCACGCGCTCCTCGAGCACCCGAAGCAGTTTCCCTTGGAGCGGCCCAGCCAGATGCCCGATCTCGTCGAGCAACAGCGTGCCGCCATGCGCGAGCTCGAACAGCCCGGCCTTCGCGTTCGTCGCTCCGGTGAACGCCCCACGCTCGTGCCCGAACAACTCGCTCTCCAGCAACTGATCGGGGATCGCCGCGCAGTTCACGTCGACAAACGGCGCCGCCTGTCGCGGCCCCTGATAGTGTATCGCTCGCGCGACGAGCTCCTTGCCCGTCCCGGTCTCGCCGTTCAAGAGCACCGTCACGGAAGGGTGGGGGATCACGCGCGCCGCTCTCTCGAGCGCCGCGTTGAGCGCCGCACTCGTCCCGATGATGCCATCAAACCGATATTTCTCGCGCTCGGCATCCGTGAACGTGGCCCGCGCGGCCGCGGTCCGCATGGTATCGAACCGCTCCCTGAGCCACGACGCGAGGACGTCACGATCACCAGGCAACGCAAAGTATTCAGAAGCGCCCGCCCGCCCGATCGTCCCGGCGAGCCGGTGGTCCGCCCGTGCTCCGATAGCGCCGACTTCCATGCCGCTGCCCACGAGGCGCCGCACGAGCGGCTCCAGTTGCTCTTCTTCGCCGGGCGCCACCACGAGCGCGATCGCGTCGGACCTCGGCGCGACATCGCCGGGATCCGTCGTCATCGTGAGCATGACATCGCACTCGGTGGCCAGGTGCGGCCAGAGCGTGCGGAACGACTCGCCGTTCTGAATGACGACGAGGCGTGGTCGAAGCTCTGTTGCCGTGGCCAAGCGGGCCGTGCTGCTCAAGTGCTCATCTCTCGTGTACTCGCGCACGCGGGAGACGAGTCAGAGTATCTGGGCGCCACCATAAGTATTCCTATGAAAGGCAGAGTCCGCGCCGGCCTCGTCAATGCCTACCTTGCGATAACCTACGGTCCCGTAAGTATTTGGCCATTGTGATCTAGATCACAATCAACGTGACTGGTTCGAATCGATCCACGTCTGTATCGAATCGGGCCGCCGTTGCGCGGCAGGTCCATTTCCAGCAACCATGCTCCTCGTGCATCCCGACATCGATTCCGACGCCCTGTTCGCTCTCTTCTATAATGAGCTCCACCAGCTGGCCGAAGCGAGCCTGCGTCGAGCTGGAACGGCGCTCACGCTCGGTGCCACCACGCTGATCCACGAGGCGTACTTGAACATCGCGGGGCGCCAGAACGTCGCGTTCGTGGACCGCGCCCGGTTTCTCGCCTACGCGTCGCGCGCCATGCGTGGTCTCACGATCGACTACGCGCGACGCCGGCGCGCGGCCAAGCGCGGCGGCGGCCTCCTGATCACGCTCGACGACGAGTCGCCATCCGCCGAAACCGTTCGCACCAGTGGAGAGCTCGAACGCCTCGGCGATGCGCTCAACGATCTCGCCAAGCTCGAGCCGGCGTTAGCCGAGCTGGTCGACATGCATTTCTTCGCCGGCTTTTCATTCATCGAGATCGCCGAGCTGCGCGGCGTGTCCGATCGCACGGTGCAGCGCGACTGGCGAAAAGCGCGGCTATTGTTGCATCACGCGCTGCTGGAGGGCTGACGCCTGCTTCGTCAGCGGGTGCTGCTGACCGGCTCCGGTCGTGAGCGCCGTCACCGCGCGCGAGATCGCCGTGCGCGCCGCGGCCGTATCGCCACGGGCGAGGAGCGCGCGCGCCTCGATGAGACGTGCCTCACCGACGTATGCGCTCCTCGTCTCCGTGAGCGAATCCCGCGTCGCGAGGTCGCGTGCGTCCGCGGCATACCGGAGCGCGTCCGCGGTCTGCCCGCCGGCAACCGCCAGGTCGCCGGCGAAGATGAGCGACGAGTAGAAGATCCCCCGCCGCTTGCCGTCGAAGTACCCGACCGACCGGAGCGCATCCGTGACGTGTTGCTGTGCCTCCGCGCGGTGGCCGGTGGCGAAGGCCATGCGAGCATCGAGCATCCGATAGTCCGTGATCTCATCGTCCGTCTTCGTGAGCGAAGGACTCGCGCTCAGTGGAAGGAATCGCGCCATGGTGCGCCGCGCATCGTCGATCGCTCCGCGCCGAATCTGCGCCTCGGCCAACCCGAACAACGCCCGCCCTTGCCAGTACCGACTGGTGTCGGCGGCAGCCTGCGCGGCGAGCATCGAGAAATACGTCACGGCCGAGTCGAGGTCGCCCTGGTCCATCGCAGTGTGCGCATAGTGAATCAGCGGCTGTGACGGCAAGCGTCCGGTGGGATCGCTCCGGCGAATGCGCACCAGCACGTCGTGCAACGCGCGCTCGGCCTCCGCGGTCTCGCCTAGCCGGAGCAGGGTGACCGCCATGTCGTGTTCGTTGATCGCGGCGGTCATGGTGGTGCCGCGCCCCGATGAGTCCAGCACGGCGCTCGCCCGATGATACGCGTCGATCGCCTGACGGTATTGGTGCGCCTCATCGAGGGTGCCGGCGAGTGACGACAGGAGGTCGATGTAGAACGCATCCGATCGCTTGCCCAGGCTGTCGCGGATCCGAATCGCCCCGCGGACGTCGTCGGCGGCCGCCTCCTCACGCCCATGGGTCCATTCCATGAGGAGATTGCTGCGCATCGCGAGGCAGAGCGCCCGGGATTCGGGATCCGGCCGCACTCGGAGCAGCGACTCGGCCGCGGTCGTGACGCGCCAGGCCTCGTCGTAGCGCCCGCGGGAGCGGAGCAAGTCAATCTGTCGGCATCGCACGTCGGCCATCTGGTCGGCCGTGGCGATCGACTCCGCGCGCGCCAGCAACGCCCCGCGGATCTTGTCGTCGCCCAGATCCGCGTACCGGTCCGATAACTGGAGCAGGATCGTGGTCAGGATGCGCGGATCGCCGGCGTATTGCCGTTCGAGCACCGCCCGCGAGCGATCGACGATCTCGCGCATGGTGAGCGGCGTGTCGCCGAGTTGCGACATGAGCAGCGACTGGAATTCGACCTGCGCATCGGCGCGTTGGCTGGCGAACACCGCGGCGTCGCGTTGCCGCTTGGCGTTCTGCATCTGCGCAACCGAGAACACGGTCGCGGCGACGAGCGCCAGGGCCGTTGCCCCCGCGGCCGCGACGGCGGTGCGATTCCGCCGAACGAACTTTCGTGCGCGATAGGAGAGCGAGCTCCGCCTGGCGCTGATCGGCTCTTGGCGGAGATAGTGCCGCAGGTCGTCGGCGAACGCCGCCGCCGTCTGATACCGCTCGCGCGGATCCTTCCGCAGGGCTTTGTCGACGATCGTGCCGACGTCGCCGAGCGGCAATGGAGTCGGCTGACGCTCGTGGAGCGCGCGAAGCGTATCGATCGGCGTTTCGCACCCTTCGGCGGTCGGGTGTCGACCGGACAAGAGCCCATAGAGCAGCACGCCAACCGCGTAGACGTCGGTCGCGGTCGTCACCGCATCACCGGTCGCCTGCTCCGGTGCGGCGTACTCCGGCGTCAGGACGCGCGAGCCCTCGATCGTCACGCCTTTGGCATTGAGGAGCTTGGCGATGCCGAAGTCGAGGAGCTTCACCGTCCCGTCGGACGTCACCAGGATATTCGACGGCTTGAGGTCGCGATGGACGATGAGGTTCGCGTGCGCATGGCCGATGGCGCCGAGCACTTGGAGGACGAGCTCCAGGCGCTGGGCCATCGTCAGATTGTGCCCAGTGGCGTACGCATCGATGGGCTGACCGTCGACATACTCCAGGACGAGATACGGCTGCCCGGCCGGGCTCACGCCAGCGTCGAGCAACCGCGCGATACCGGGGTGCGCGAGCCGCGCCAGGACGGAGCCTTCGCGCCGGAAGCGCGCCTGCCCACTGGGGCTCAGTCTCGCGAGGTTGAGGAGCTTGACCGCGGCCAACCCCTCGAATCGTCCATCGGTCCGGCGCGCGAGCCACACGGAGCCCATGCCGCCGTGTCCGAGCTCGCGGGCGAGCGTGTACGACCCGAGGACGAGGCCCTCGAGCGTGACGTCGAGTGGCTCGGTGAGGAATCCGCTCCGGTCGGCGTCTGCCTCACCCGACAGGAACGACACGATCTCCTCCGCGAGACCTGGCGACGATTGGCGAAGGTCGCTGAGCCACGTGTCACGCTCCTCGTCGGAGAGATCGAGCACCCGGTCGAGCAATGGCTCCAGCGCGCGCCAGCGGTCGCGATCCATACGCCACGATAAGACGTGTCGGCTTTCGCGGCCAGACCGCGATTGCATGGGTAGCCCAGGAGCCCACATGCGAATCGCCGTAGTCGCCGTCGTCTCCGTCCTCGTCTTGACGGCGTGCTCGGATGGCGTCACCACAAGCCCTCGTTCTCTCGTTCACACGCAGCGTGACGCGCTCGACCGGTCGACACTCGTCAGTACCGTTCGATCGCTCGCCGCCGGCCGCGGCATCGTGCCCTTGCCACAGGCGCCGCATGTCCGCCCGGCGCTCGCGCGTCTGGGCCGCGCGCTCGCGTTCGACAAGATCTTGAGTGGCAACCGAAACATCTCGTGCATGACCTGTCATCTCCCTCAGTTGGCGACAGGCGATGGCCGGAGCTTGCCGATCGGCACCGGCGGTATCGGGTTGGGCCCCGCGCGAGCGCTGGTCTCGGGGAACATCATTCCCCGCAACGCGCCCCCGTTATTCAACTTGCACGCGATGCCGGCGCTCTTCTTCGATGGCCGCGTGTCCGTCGATGCCGGTGGCCAGTTCCACACGCCGGCGGGCGCGCAGCTCACGCCGGCGATGACGCGCGTGTTCGAGTTCGGCGCGCTCTCCGCCCAGCCGCTCTTCCCAGTGGTCAACACGCAAGAGATGCGCGGTACAACTGGCAATCACCTCGCGGCGCTTCCCGACACCGACTTCCAAGGCATCTGGACTGCCGCGATGCAGCGTCTGGGCCGCATCCCGCGCTATCGCGCGATGTTCGAAGAGGCGTACCCTGGCACGCGGTTCGAGAACATGTCGTTTGCCTATGCGACGAACGCGATCGCGGGCTTTATCATCGGCTACTTCACGTTCGATCGCTCCCCGTGGGATCGGTTCCTCGGCGGCGACGACGATGCGCTCACGACCGATCAGCTCCTCGGCGCGCAGGATTTCTTGACGCTCAAGTGCTCGATCTGCCATAACGGATCGACGTTCAGCGACTTGCAATTCCATGACGTGGCGCTCGCCCAATTCGGCCCGGGCGAGGGTGTCGCGCCGAATCCGCGCGATGACTTCGGGCGCATGAATGCGACGGGTAATCCCGCGGACATCTATCGCTTCCGCACGGCGCCGCTGCGCAACATCGAGCTGACAGGGCCGTACGGTCACGCGGGCCAGTTCAAGGCGCTCCGCGCGTTCGTCGCCCACTATAGTCAATCAGACATTGCGCTGCGCAACTATGACCCGAGCCAGATCGACCCGATCCTCTTCGGTACGCTGATCAACAATGTCGACGCCGTGCTGGCCGCGCGTGACACGCTCCTTCAGGGGGTCGTGATTCCGGACACAGTCGTTGACCGGTTGACGACGTACATGTCCGCCCTGACAGACCCGCGGGCACGCGACCTTCGGTCCGTCACACCGGCGCGCGTGCCGAGCGGGTTGCCTATCGACTAGCGGTGGTGCCCGCCGCCGCCCACTCTCGCGGGCATTCGTGCCATGCCGCCGCTCCGGGCGGTGTTGTACCGGAAGTTGAGCTCCCGGTGCTCCGCCTCCTGGCGCTGGTACATCTGCGCGCGCGATTCGGTCGGTCGCGGATTGGCGAACTCCTGCATGTGCCGCGATTCGAGTTGCCGCCGCTCTTGGTCGTACGACTGATCGAGTGATGTGCGTCCGGGTCGGGCGAGCCTGGTGCCCGGCGCTCCGGCTGAACGGATCGGTCGGGACTCGCCTGGCGGCGGCGCATGCAGTGCCTCGACGGAACGGCCCGCCAGTCGCGCCGGCGGAGCAGCACCGCGTTGGCCTATGAACCGACCGCGCGTCGGCTCAATCCCGGGGCCGCGGTCGAGCACTCCGGCTTTGCTGAGGTCGGAGGCCGACGGGTGTGCGGCGTCGCGGCCTACGCGCTCGCCGTCGCCGAATGCCCGCGCGGGCACGGCCGTGACAGCGCCAGGGATCGCTCGGTTGCGGTACGCAAAGTTATTGACGTTCACGAACTCCCTGCCGCCGTTCAACCGCTCGCGATATCGATCGCCGACGCGATACCACGGCACGAACGGCTCACGCGGAGCGAGTGGGAACCAGCCGACGCCGAGCCCCCATGTCGATCCGCCGACGAAAGCGACGAGTCCCGGCGCCCAGATGGGGTCGTAAATGAGCGGTCCGGGGCACCATCCCCAGGCACTGCCGATGAACGCCCATCGTCCATAGTGAAACGGCGCCCATCCCCACGAATACCCATCGACCCAGCTCCAGCCCCACGGCTCGACCCACTCCCAGCTGCCGATGGAGTAGGGCGACCAGCCGACCGCTACGGTCGTCGGGAACCACACCGCTCCGTAGTCGGGGTTGTCGACCCAGCCGCCGTACGCGTCGAGATCCTCGAGGCCGCCCATGTCGGCGGAGACATATCGCGCCGATGCGGTCGCGTGGTCTTCACGCTCATCACGCCCGCGCGCCCATTGGTCGAAGTCATCCCGTGCGCCGGCGCTCGCCACGGTGACGGTCGCCGTGCTGTCGCCGAGAAGGAGCGCGGTCTGACCCGCCTCGACCTGAGTGTTCGACCCATTCGCCGTGATCTGCGCGTGGCCGGACCACGCCGTCACCCGCGTCGTGTCTCCGGAGGTCGAGACGTCGATGCGATACTCGCCATCCTGATCGAGGATGATCGCCGAGTTCGGCGCGTCGACCTCGTAGTCTTTCGTGATGTCCATCGCCTTGACGCGCACGTCGATCGACCCTTGTGGCACGCGGAGCTGCAGCATGTCGTCGTCGAGATGGACGACGTCGATCTCCGTCTCGCGCGACGCGCGGAACGCGTTGGGCCCGACCTCGACCTCGACATGCCCGACGCTGTCGACCCAGAGTGCATCGCCGGTCGTGACTGGACGGTTCGGCTGTGGGATCGCCCACGTGTCGGCCGCGGCGGCGCGAAACGAGACGGCGCCCTCGATGAACGCCAGACGCCCGACGTGCGCGGGGGGATCGTCGGCGTCGGGAGGAGTCGGTACGGGGCCGGGTGTCTCGGTCGACTGCGCGTAGCCATAGCAGCCGGCGACAACGAGCACCGCGGCAATGAGACTGACACGATCAGTACGCATGGCCCCTTAATGTAGTGACTCTGGGTGCCTGCCCAAAAAGCATCTGCCGAGCTCGTTACGGTCGACACGAATTAGCTACATTCTCCTCTCGTCGCGGAACGGGAGGAGATATGGGCCTGGATGCACCGCTGGGCCGACGCCACCTGCTGACGCTGGGCGTCGGCTCATTGGTGGCTGCGTCGCTTCGTACGCTGTCGCGTCAATCACCGCCCCAAGGTTGCGCGCCGCCGATCCCGCAGAATCACGCGCCCGCGAACGGCGGGCCGTGTCCGTATCCCATTCCGTGGCTCGACAAGAACGGCAACCATAACCAGGCCGCCGGCCCGAACGTCGAGTTGTCCAGCATCTATCACTTCAAGGGCCAGCTCGCCCGATGCAGCGGCTTCCACGGCATGGGCACGGACAACGCCGGCAATCGCCTCGCGTGGGGCACGCCGACGACTGACTACAGTTTCATGTCGGGCGAGTACTGGGCGGCACGCGTGGCGCACCAGGCGATATTCGCCCACACGTGACTGACCGTGTTCAAGGGGCCGGCGGTCCCGACGAACCAAGTGCACGATTTTCACCCGCCCATCTCGCCCGAGGGTCTGTACTGGGTCACGCCCGTTCCAGCGACGGGTCTCGCGGTAAGCGGTGACGGCAAAACGGCGACGCTGCGTTTGACCAACGTGCCGATCATCGACCAACCGCGCTGGCCCGCGATGGAGGCCGAGACCACGCCGGCGTTCATGGATTGCACCGTGGTCTGGACCGCGGCCGACCAGCCGGTGAAGTATGAGGACCCGATGCGTCAGTATCGCTTCGAGGGCCACACGGCGACCGCACAACTCGAAGCGACGATTCGCGTCCCCGAGATCGGATTTACCTTCACGACCGATCCGCTCGCCACCTCGACGTGTGATTTCGCCGTCATAGGGAATGCGGTCAACGGCAAATACTACGAGGCAGCCCGTTGACGGGCGCGCACCGTACAGCGAGACGACGATTTAGAACGCAGTTTTGACGGCTAGCGCGTCCGCGGGCCGACGCTCGATCGTGTACATGAGCGTGAACGGCAGACGGCGTTCTTCGACGACGTTGAACGCCTTGCGAAGCTCGCGCTCCATTTTCCGTTCGTTGAAGCCGAGGTGTCCACCGGTCCATTGGGACTCGAGTCCACTGGTGTCCCCAAGGATGCCGGCCTTGAGCGCATCGGCCACGGGGATGTGCTCGTGGGCGAGGCCAAGCGTGGTCTGCGTGACATAGCGCGTCAGGAACCCGATGCCCGTCATTCGCGGAATCGAGATAATGATGCGGGCTGGCGGCGCGAGAAACATGATCAGGTCCCGCAAGAACTGCACGCGATATGCATTGCAGTCCGTGCCCGCCGGGGCATCGGGTCCAACATGCTCGAGTGTCTCCAGCAAGAACATCACGCCGTACTCCCGATCGCCGCGGGGACCAGCCAGGCGGGCTCGCAGCACGGGGAGGGGCATCTGGTGGGAGTTGATGACGTCGACCGACTCGAGGTGCGATTCCTCGACGACCTGCTTCGCGATCGGAATGACGCGCGGGTCGTGGTCGACCGCTGCGACCCGCGTGAAGTAGCGCGCGAGGGAGGGCAGGAGGACCCCATCGGCGCAGCCGAAGTCGATCGCTCCGGTCTTGTAGAACCAGGGCCGGGCCAGGTGCAGCGCGATGTCGAACCGCCGCCGCTTGAGGGCCGCGATTGGCCCGGGTCGTAAGTAGTTGTAGTGTGCGTAGGTCCGGTACTGGCCGATATAGCACTCTGATTCAGATTCCAGAATGCCCGGGGCCGGTCGGACGAAGTAGCGCATCGACATGAAAAATTTGATCGGGCCGGCCTGAAATACAATACCATATACACATTACCCACTCTCGCATTATGCCATACGCCTCGAACAGCCAGCTACCTCCCGGAGTCCGGGATCACCTCCCGACCCACGCCCAGGACATCTATCGCGCCGCCTATAACCACGCGCTGACCGAATACGCCGGCGAAGGCGAGTCCGCCGCTCACCGAGTCGCGTGGGCCGCGGTCGAAAAGAAGTACGAGAAACGCGGCGACCAATGGGTTGCCAAATAACCAGCCGCGGCCCCTCGCGGGCCTGGGGGATGACCCGTTGCGGTATGGCCGGGGCCGGTCTATAATATTGGTACCAATACTATCCGAGGCTCGGATCATGTCCGCGCGCGTCGCCCCTCTCGTGCTCACCGCCGCCAGCCTGCTGGCCGCCTGCTCCCATCACACTCCACCCGCGACCGCTCCGGCGCCGCAGCAACAGGCGGCCGCGCCGACTCCCCCAGCCGCTCCGGCCCCGACCCCCGCGCCTAGTCCCGTCGCGAAAGTCGACGACAGCGCGATCCGCTCGGCGCTCACGCAGATGACGTTCTTCGCGTTCGACAAGTCCGAGCTCTCTGGCCAAGACCAGACGACGCTTGCGGCGAAGGTCCCGATTCTGGCCGCGAACCCCACGGTCGCGATCCGCGTCGCCGGCAACTGCGACGACCGCGGCTCCGACGAGTACAACCTCGCCCTCGGCCAACGCCGCGCCGAATCCGCTAAGCGCTACCTGACCGAGCACGGGATCGCCACGACCCGCATCGCGACCATCAGTTACGGGAAGGAGCACCCGATCTCCGCCGGCGACAGCGAAGCGTCGTGGGCGCAGAATCGAAACGATCAATTCGAGATCACGTCCGGCGCCAGCGTTCTCCAGGTCCCGCAGACGAACTAGTTGTATAGAACACGGCTCGAGTCACCACCGTTGCGATTCTAGCCGTCGTTCATTGCCGCACTGGTCATGATTGGCCCCACGCTTTAGCGTTGGGCCCATGACAAAACGTGCCTGGTTGATCGTTGGTGCATTCAGCGCCGCCGCTTGCGCGCAAACGCCGAAGCCTTCAGTCGGCGTCACTCCCGCCGCCGCTCCGAAAGCCGATTCGGCCGAGCCGATTAAGGCCTACGACAAGGTCATCACGTCGAAGGCTATCACGCATGTTGGCCTCGTCACGACGCACCAGCTCGACGACAAGCTCTACTTCGAGACTCCGCGGTCGGTCCTCGGCACCGATATGCTGCTCGTGACGAGTGTCGCCCGCGCGAGCACCGGGCAAACGAAGCAGTACGGCGGAGACTGGGTCCGCAACTACGTCGTACGCTGGGATCGCATCGGCCACCGCATCGTCCTCCGGAGCGTCGGCTACGATGTCGTCGCCGACACGACGCTCCCCGTCGCGCGCGCGGTCCGCGGATCGACCTACCCGGCGGTGATCGCCTCGTTTCCGATCGAAACGTTCGGCCCGGACTCGGCGCCCGTCTTCGAGGTGTCGAAGCTCTACACGACCGGCGTGACCGAGATGGCCGCCTTCAAAGAACGGCTCGATGACAAGCGCTCGTTCGTCGAACGCGTCCAAGCCTTTCCCGACAACGTAGAAATCGAAGGCACCCAAACTCAGGGAGGCGACGCGAAACACTCGACCGAAAGCGTCCTCGCCCACTGGAGTATGGTCCGCCTTCCCTCGAATCCGATGACGCCACGCCGTGCCGATCCTCGCGTGGGATATTTCACGGTGGAGCAGACCGACTATGGTACCGCCGAGCAGCGCTCCGCACACCGGTCGTACATCGGCCGCTGGCGCTTGGTAAAGAAGGATCCCTCAGCGGCGGTATCGGACCCAGTGACCCCGATGGTCTACTACGTCGATGCGGCCACGCCAGCCGAATGGGTGCCGTGGATCAAGAAGGGCATCGAGGACTGGCAACCGGCATTTGCCGCCGCGGGCTTCTCGCACGCGATCATCGCCCGCGACGCGCCGACGAATGACACCACGTGGTCTCCGGACGATGTCCGCCACACCGTCATCCGCTGGCTCCCGTCAACCGTCGAAAATGCCTACGGTCCGCAGCTGGTCGACCCACGCACGGGCGAAGTGCTGAATGGGTCCGTGCGCATGTTCCACAACGTGATGAACCTGCTCCGCGACTGGTACACGGTCCAAGTCGCCCCACTCGATGCTCGTGCGCAACGCTGGCCGCTCCCGGATAGCCTGATGGGGTATCTCCTGGAAGGTGTTGTCGCGCACGAGGTCGGCCACACGCTTGGCCTTCGTCACAACATGCAGGCGTCGAGCGAGTACCCCGCGGACAGTGTCCGAAGCCGCACCTGGGTCCACAAGATGGGCCACACGTCGAGTGTGATGGACTACGCGCGCTACGACTACGTCGCGCAACCGGAAGACTCGATCGCCGTCAACGATCTGGTCTTCCGCATTGGCCCCTACGATACGTTCGCGATCCACTGGGGCTACGCGCCAATAGCTTCAAACGAGTCCTCGCAGCCGGGTTCCGGCGCGCGCGCGCCTGGCGCGCTCACGGGGACCGCGGCATCCGACGCCGAGCGTCCGACGCTCGACCGGTGGGCGATGGTGCAGGATACGGTACCGTGGTTGCGGTTCTCGGAGGACTACGGTATCGGCGGCGCCGATCCCGGCGTCGAGACCGAAGCGGTCGGCGATGCCGATGCCGTCAAGTCCACGGGTCTCGGGTTCAAGAACATCGCGCGCATTGCGCCCATGATCTCGCGCATCGCCACGCACGCGGGTGAGTCGGATAGCGATGTCGTCGAGCTCTATGACCGCTTGATCGGCCAGTGGTCGCTCGAGGCCGGCCACGTGGCGCACATCGTGGGCGGTGAGTGGACGCGCCATAAGTCCGGGAGCCAGCCGGGCCCGGAATACGAGCCGATCAGCGCCGCGCGCCAGCGAGCCGCCGTCGCGTTCCTGGGGGACCAGGTATGGCGGACGCCGAGCTATTTCCTGGATCGGAGTCTCTTGAACCGCATGGAGCCGGAGGGAGCGCTCGAGCGCTTGCGGCGGGCGCAGGCGTATCCGCTGCACGCGCTCCTCGAGGTCGATCGCATCCGCCGCATGACGGAAATCGCCGCGATCGCGCCGTCGGGCGTTGAGGTCTATGATGGCGCGGCGATGATGGCCGATGTCCGGCATGCGCTCTGGTCGGAGCTCGACGCGAAGGAGGTCCGGATCGACGCGTTCCGGCGGAATCTCGAGCGCGAGCATCTCTTCGCGCTCGACTCGCTCCTCAATCCGGCGCTGCCGCCAAAGGAAGACAAGTCGAACGACGGAACCGCCGCCACCGATGTGCCGGCCGTGCGGCCCAACGAGACGGACGCGCGGGCGTTGGCGCGCGGCGAGCTCGCCGCGGTCCGCGACGCGGCGCGGAAAGCGCTGCCACGCGCGGGGGATCGCGTCACGCGACTGCATCTCGAAGAGACGATCGCCGAGGTCGATCAGAGTCTCGGCGAGAAGCCGTGAACCGGTTACACTTTGACCTATGACAGTGCCTAGCGCGGGACAGCCCGCACCGGATTTTACGCTCAGCTCGACGAGCGGTCAGAACGTCACGCTCTCCTCGTTCCGCGGAAAGAGCAATGTGCTGTTGGCATTCTTTCCGCTGGCGTTCACGAGCACGTGTACCGCCGAGCTCTGCGAGTTTCGCGATAACTTCGACGCCTTTCTCGGGAAGGGCGTCGAGATTCTCCCGATCAGCGTCGACTCCGTGCCGACGTTGGCCGAGTTCAAGGCCAAGCATCAGTTCAAGACTGATCTCGTCAGCGATTTCAAGCGCGAGGCCTCGAATGCCTACGGCGTGCTGTTGCCCGATAAGTTCTTCTCGAATCGCGCCTATTTCTTAATCGACAAGAGCGGCACGATTCGCTGGGCCCACGTCGAGGCCACACCCGGGCAGAAGCGCGAGACGAACGAGATCTTCGGCGAAATCGCGAAGCTGAAATAGCACGCAGTACACAGCGCGCTTCGCGCGACCGTTTACATCGCCCTCGCCCAGCGCGTGGTTTCCCGCGCGCCTTTGCCGGCATGCTGGCCCGACATGCCGACAACGAGGAGCGCGTGTACACGGTAGCGCGCCTTTGCCGGCATGCTGGCCCGACATGCCGACAATGAGGAGCGCGTGTACACGGTCGCGCGAAGCGCGCTGTGTGATTCGTGCTGAGTTGACGCCCGGTTACGCGGCGGTCTTGATCTCGATCTTGCGCGGAGCCGGAACCGCGGCCTTTGGAACGCGAATCGTCAGCACGCCATTCGCGTACTGCGCGTCGATCTTGCTCTCGTCCAGCCCCTTAGGCATACGGAACGATCGCGTGAACGCCCCGAACGTCCGCTCGACGATGTGATACCGCGTCTCGCTATCGCCCTCTTTACGAGTCGACTTCTTCTCACCTTTCACGGTGAGAACGTCACTCTCGTACGTGATCTCGACCGCACTCGGATCGATACCGGGCAATTCGACCGTGATGCCGACGTCACTCGCCGACTCATTGACGTCGACGACAGGCGCCCACCCCCCGAGAAGCAGGTCGCGCTGGCTGGCCCACCGCGTCCGATAGATAGTCATATGTATTTCCCGATGTTGAATTGTGATCAGTTATGG
>Ga0210393_10001441_pt1 | contig 19858 bp, 18 predicted proteins | sample IncBWC27OmetaG_FD_160068 | JGI IMG/M metagenome (GOLD analysis project Ga0210393, IMG submission 160068) | Forest soil microbial communities from Barre Woods Harvard Forest LTER site, Petersham, Massachusetts, United States - Inc-BW-C-27-O ... | reverse complement strand
GCAAGTCGTAGTCGAAATCAGCGCCGTCGGCGAGCCGAAGCCGCTTTGCCACCGGATCGAGATCGACGACCTCCCCCAATAAGACGCGTGTGTTTTTCTGCCGGCTCAGGACGCTCCGCAAAGGGGCCGCAACTTGCCCGGGAGAGAGCGCACCGGTCGCGACCTGATAGAGCAGCGGTTGAAACAGGTGGTAGTTGCGCCGATCGATCAGCGTGACGTCGACGGGGGCTGATTTCAGCGATTGGGCCGCCCGGAGGCCACCGAATCCACCACCGACGATGACCACTCGCGACCGTTTAGCTGCTGAGTTTGCGGTTTGGGTGCTTGGCATGTTCGACTCCTGACCCGATCGAGGGTCTCCTCGCTATCGGCCTTGTCGGAGACGTTGCGGTTCAACGTGTCCGCCGTCGATGATCAACGTACAGTCGCGGGCGCGCTCAATCCAGGCGCTTTCGGATCCTGAAAGGACTCCGAGCCGCTTTTGGGGCGTCGCAACCGTCAGCCGTCCACGCGATATCCCAATTGCGAAAGCGTTGCGCGAACGCGGTCGCCGTGGTCGCCCTGAATCTCCAGAATGCCGTCCTTGAAAGTGCCTCCGGCTCCACAGACCGACTTAAGGCGGCTCAATAGATCCGCAGTGCCGCCCTCGGCTGACAAGCCCCGCAATGCCGTCACGACTTTGCCTCTCTTGCGCTTCTCGATCGCAATCTTCACCCGCTGCCGTTGCGGTGGCACGCGCTCCGGTTCCGGGGGCGGACAAACACAAGCTTGAACCAATTCCCCGCACGCTTCGCACTTTGGCGGACGGTCAAACGGCGTCCCCGCAAATAGTCGTGTCATCGTTGCATTACGCTCTTGAAACGCAAAACCAGCGACGGCAATCCCGATCTGTCGTCGGTCGCTCATTGTACCCGTAGACATTCAGGGAGACCTGTGCTCACGATGTCTCGTACTCCAGGCGTAGCCGCAAGACGCTTGCCGCGTAGAATTCCACAGCGGTAGGATGATCCGTGAAACCTTGGATCGAGTATAGACGCGGGTCGTTCTTAGCCAACCTTCGCAACGAACGGGTTTGGAGGCTGGGAGGATGAAAGTCGCTGCCGCGGCATTTCTGATGATTTGCCTGGCCGTCCCCGAGACGGGAAGGGCTGGCAACGGGCGTCAGTCCGACACGATTGAAGTCGATTACGAAATCCGAGTCGTCAGCCGCTGGCTGGAACGTAACGCGGACGCCGTGCAAGAGAGCACGGGGGCGCAGGTCATCAAGACGGTCGACGACGTCGTGACTCTGCGAAAAGAGACCAAGCACGGCTTGCAGGTTTTCCGACTCCGGCGTGAAGGAGGCGGCGATCTGTACCGTGCCTCGTTTGTCGATCGATCGGCCGGCGAGTTGACCGACTACACATACGAAATCAAATTGTCGCCGCTGGCAAATCGCCGAACACAGATTGCCGTGACCATGACGGCCACGACCGCGAAGTCCTACGGAGTGTCGGTGAACATCGAACTGCGCAAATCGATCCGGGGCCTGCGGTCGTTTCTGCAAGAGCATTTGTGCAAACCCGCACCGTGAGGGATCGCAACGACGGGCGCGAATGCCTTTGTGCGTGATCGGCCCCTGATTCTCCGATTGTATCTTTCGGCGTAGGCAGCGAGTCACGTCTGCAGCGATCGAGCAAACCCGAATCTTCATTGAATCTTGGTTTGTCGCCCGATTGCAGTCGCAATACGATGCGCATTCCAAATCTCATTGCCGTGTTAGGTGCGGCTCATTGACCACGCGGACGCTGAGTTACGGCGCCGCCAAAGTGCGGGCGCTCCCCGGGGAAAGAACATGCAGACAAGACGCGAATTCTTGGAACGGATGGGTCTCTTGGCGGGCGCGGCCGGGGCGTGGGGCGCCTGCTCAGCATCCGTCGAGCGGGCATTCGCCCTCGAGCCAGCGTTGGGCAGCACTTACCTCGATGCCGAGCACGTCGTGATTCTCATGCAGGAGAATCGTTCGTTCGATCACGCCTTCGGTACGCTCCAAGGTGTTCGCGGCTTCAACGACCCGCGCGCCATCACCCTCGCCGATGGTAACCCGGTTTGGGTCCAGCCGAACGCCGCTGGGGAGCGTTACGTTCCATTCCGTTTGGATATCAAGAACACGAAGTCGACTTGGACCGGCGACCTCCCGCACGATCGGACTGACCAGGTCGATGCTCGCAACTATGGTCAATACAACGGGTGGCTAGAGGCCAAGCGGTCGAACCGCCGCGAGTATGCAGGGATGCCCTTGACGCTCGGCTACTACACCCGGGCGGACATCCCGTTCTATTACGCACTGGCCGATGCGTTTACGATCTGCGACCAGCATTTCTGCTCTTGCCTGGCCCCGACGACACCAAATCGCCTCTACCTTTGGTCGGGGACGGTTCGCGAGCGCCAGACCGTCGATGCACCCGCTAATGTCCGCAATGAGAACATCGATTACGGGCGTTGGGCGACCTGGCCGGCCTTCCCCGAGCGGTTGGAAGACCGCGGGATCTCGTGGAAGATCTATCAGAACGAGATCAGCGTCGAATCCGGCCTCAGTGCCGTCGAAGACGCCTGGCTGGCCAATTTTGGCGACAACCCCATCGAGTATTTCAACCAATACAACGTGCGGCTGGCCGCGCCGCATCGCAAATATCGAGACAAGAGAATTCAGGAACTGCCCGGCGAGATTGCCGCGTTGAAGAAACAACGGACATCTCACGTCGGCACCGCTACGGAGAAGGCCAAGCTCGAGAAACAGATTTCCGTTCTCGCCGCCACTTTGAAGCGTTATGAAGCGGAGCGCCTGGAATGCACGCAGGAGCGCTTCGACAGGCTTTCGCCGCGCGAAAAGAATCTCCACGCGAAGGCCTTTTGCACGAACGTCGGCGATCCCTTTTATCGGCGCGTCACCGAACTCTCCTATCACGACGGCGAAATCCAGCGCCGAATGCACGTTCCCAAAGGGGACGTGCTGCATCAATTCCGACGGGATGTGACCGAAGGACGGTTGCCGACGGTCTCCTGGTTGGTTGCCCCGCAAGAATTCTCGGATCATCCTTCTTCGGCTTGGTACGGCTCGTGGTACATCTCCGAAGTCTTGAACATCCTGACCCATAATCCGGAGGTCTGGAAGAAGGCCGTCTTTATCCTGACTTACGACGAGAACGATGGATACTTCGATCACGTCCCGCCGTTTGTCGCGCCGCATCCCAGTCGGCCCGAAACAGGCAAGGTGACGGCAGGAATTGATCTCGGCGTCGAGTACGTCGAGCTGGCGCAAGATCAAAAACTCGCGGGGGCCGCCCACGCCCGAGAGAGTTCGATTGGGCTGGGGTATCGGGTCCCGATGATCATCGCCTCACCTTGGAGTCGTGGCGGATGCGTCTGTTCGCAGGTCTTTGATCACACGTCGGTCTTGCAATTCCTGGAGACATTTCTGACTCACAAGACCGGCAATAAAGTCGAGGAATCGAATATCAGCCGGTGGCGACGAACTGTGTGCGGCGACCTGACTGCTGCTTTCCGGCCGGCGAATAACGACAAGCCGAGCATGCTCGAAAGTCTCTCTCGTGACGCATTCCTCGAACAGATTCATCGAGCGCAGTTCAAGCGGCTGCCCACGGACTATCATCTACTCACTCGCGAGGAAATCGAGCACATTCGCCGCGATTCCCAACGCTCGCCATTGCTGCCCCGCCAGGAAGCGGGCGTCCGGACGTCGTGTGCGCTCCCGTACGAACTGGCGGTCGACGGATCGTCGAATGACGAGAGAACTCACTTCATGATCCGCTTTGAGGCGCGAAAAGACGTGTTCGGTCACCGATCCGCCGGATCGCCGTTCGTGGCGTATGCCCGCACTGCGAACGGAGAAGTGCGAGTCCGAAATTACGCCGTTGCTGCGGGCGAACGGCTGGAGGACTCGTGGGCGGTGACCGAGTTTCCAGGCGGGGTCTATCACCTTCAGGTCTATGGACCAAACGGGTTCTTCCGCGAATTCGTCGGGAGCCAGGAAGACCCGCCGATCGATGTCCATTTCGACCATGGCCGCAGTCACGGCGGCGGAAATGCGTTGACCGGCAACATCGAGCTCCTCGTCGCCAATCGTGATCGAAAAGCCTGTACGATCGAGGTTCGCGACAATTCCTACGGCAATTCCGCTCAGTCGCGCAAGCTGGCGCCCGGGGAGCGGACCACCCTGCACATCGACGCGAACAAATCGTCTGGCTGGTACGACGTGAGCATTCGGACCGCGGCGAGCGAACGCTTCCAGAAGCGCTACGCGGGACGGGTGGAAACAGGAAAGTGGACGACAAGCGATCCGGCGATGGGCCGAGTCATCGGCTAGAAAAACTGCGGCGACGTCACAAGTCTCGAAACGAATTCTAGCCCGCAGGGCGACGCGAACTAACCCGCCTTGCGATCACATGCGTAGCCGTCGCTTGAGATCGAGGTATCGCACAATCGTCCGCGCTGCGATCTGGTCCGCGGGTGTGTCGACGATTTCTGCGCCGCTGCGCCGTAGTCGCTCCAGCAATTCGGCCCGCTCGAGCATTAACTGGCTTGCCACGCCAACGCGGTAGAGGTCGTCGGCCGTTTGCGGTTCGAGCAGCTCTTGCGACTGCAGGCTCTCGTCAGCGATCGTGACGACCAGACAGAGGTGTCGGCGGTTGAGCATCTGAACATAAGCCAGCATTCGACGTGCGGCCTCGATAACAGTCACGTCGGTGAACAGAACGACCAGGCTTCGGCGTCGAACCCGACGGCTCACCAGCGTCAAAACGGTCTCGAAATCGGGTTCGACCAGCCTCGGATATTGGGCATACAGCGTTTCCATGACACGCGTGTTTTGAGCCCGGTCGCGGCGCGGCGGAAGATAGGCGTCGACGCGATCGGCAAACTGCACGAGCCCCACCGCATCGCCTTGATCGAGGGCAGCCCGGGTCAGCAACACAGCGGCTTCCAAAACAGTGTCGAACTTTGTCCGCGTGCCGCAATAGGTTGTCATCATGCGGCTGGCATCGACCATGAGCATCAGGTTTTGGTGCCGCTCGACCTCGTAGTTTCGCGTGATCGGCTGTTGGCGGCGGGCGGTGGCCTTCCAGTCCAGCCAACGGATGTCGTCTTCCGGGCTGTAGTCTCGCAGGGATTCGAACACCGTGCCCGCGCCGCGCCAGCGATAGCGATGGCTGCCCCCTTGGCGGACGAGGGCTGTATTGGCGGCGAGTTCCGCCGCTTTGCTATTGGCAAGGTTGGGCAGCGAACGCACGGGATGCTGCGCCGACACTCGAAACTGCCGAGAACAAAGCCCCATCGGGCCGTCGAGCCGACAGATCGCGTTGCCAAATGCGAGTTGACCTCGTTGCGTGACGCGAAGCTGATAGGTGGTGCTGACCCGCGAACGCCCGGGAATACTTGCGGACATGCGATCGGGCACTGCGGCACCCGATTGCGGCAATTGGTCGCGCAGCTCGAGGGAAATGCCCTCGATGTTGCGGTTCTCGATTCGCCACGTGACGGGGAGCGACTGATCCACGTAGAGTTGGTTTGGCGGCTCGCGCCGTAGCTCGATCCTCTTAAACCGAAGCGAGGCCAGAATGCCGTCGACGATTGCCGCCAGGATTACTCCACCCAAGATCAGCCAAGCGGCCCGGACGCTCCAGGCTGCTCCCTGACCCACGAGAATGATGCCGAGCGACGTCGTCCCGAACAGTAACAGACGCCGCGTCGGAATCATCGAGGGACCTCAATGCGGTCGAGCACTTCTGCGGCGATTTGATCGGCTGTTCGCGCGGAGACCTGCGCCTCGGCGGTTAAGAGAATCCGATGTCGCAGCACGGCGGGCGCGGCGGACTTGATGTCGTCGGGCGTCACAAACTCTCGGCCGTTACTCCCGGCAATGGCCTGACTCAGCAAAAAAAGGTGAATGGCAGCCCGTGGACTGGCGCCGAGTTGCACGTCGGGGTGTTCCCGAGTGCTCCGCACGATTTGCGAAATGTAGCGCAGGACATCCGGCGTGGCCCGAATTTGACGGATCCGTTCGCGGCAAGCGAGCACCTGCTCGGCGCTGGTCACGGGGCTCAGTTGGTCGACAGCAAAGCGATGCAGATCGTGCCCCTGGTTGTATTGCTCCAGGATCTGCAGGTCTTCTTCGGCGGTCGGATATTTGACGAGCAGCTTCGTCAGAAACCGGTCGACTTGTGCCTCGGGAAGAGGATAGGTCCCCTCGTACTCCACCGGGTTTTGCGTCGCAAACACTGTAAAGAGAGGCGAAAGCCGGTGCGTCTCGTTGCCGAGCGAAACCGTCCGTTCTTCCATCACTTCGAGCAGACCCGCCTGCGTCTTGGGGGGCGTGCGGTTGATTTCGTCAGCCAGCAGAATCGTAGTGAAGATCGGCCCTTTTCGCAGTTGGAAAGACTGAGTCGCCAACTGGAAAGTCTCGGTGCCGATGATGTCGGACGGCATCAGGTCGGGAGTGAACTGCACCCGGCGAAATTCCAGTCCCAGCAAGCGGGCGAGCGCTTTGACGATCAGCGTTTTGCCGACCCCGGGAACACCTTCCAGAAGGGCATGACCGCCGGCGAAAAAAGTGCCGATCAACTGGTCGAGCAGATCGGGCTGGCCGGCGAAGACCCGCTGCAGTCCTTCCCGAATCTGGTCCGATTGCTGGCGCACCTGGTCAAGTTCCATAGTCAGGATCCATACAGTTTTTTCCTGAGGGCAATCAAGTTGCGGACAAGGCCACAGACTTCCGAGGGTTTCGCCGGTCGAGCGCTGCTGGCCACAAAACGTTCCGCCTGACGCAAGAGTTCATCCATTTCTGTATTCGAGTGCCCGCGTCGCAAGGCGAGCCCGCGCAGCCGGCGCACGACACTCTCCACAGCCAGCGGCGCAGCGCGGGCTCGCTGGTTGAGAAATGCGGCTGCTTCCACATACTCCCGCGCTGTGCGCCGCTCGACCAAAACATACGGCTCTGGTGGCCCGAAGCGGACATTACGTCCCAGGAAGTACACTCCGGCCAGCAGGAAAGCGATCAGCAGAAAGGCGCTGCCCCCAGGCAATTTCAACAAATACGCGGCGAACGACTCAACCCGTCCGTGGCCGTGACGGTATTCATCGAATCCAAAGACCCCCCGACGTTTCTCCGTTCCCGGGACCGCTCCTCGTCGCGTTGGTTCTTCGCGCAGCTCCTTGGCCAGCAACGCGGCGAGGGCGTCTGCGTTTCCCGCGCCGTCGAAGCCGGCGTTGGTCCAAGCGAAATCGTCGAGGAGCACGTAGACTGCCCCCTTGCCGACGGGCTGGCGGAGCCAAACGACCCCTTTGCCATCCGCGGCCGATTCTCCGGGCGTCGAGATTTTGGTCCAGCGCGGCCCATCGGCACGCACCGTGAGCGATTGCTGTCCAGGAATCGAGACAAGGGATGTCGGCGGATTTGGCGGAACCACATGCGAGAACAGAAGGGACTCTTCTTCCTCCGCATCGCGGCGGGTCGAGGGCTCGCTGGTCTGTTCGTTGTCGCTTTTTCCCGATCTTTTCTTTTCCGAGTGGGTCTTTTCAGTGAGCGCCTCGACGCGGGATTTGACTTTCTCCGCCGACTCGGCCAATGGCGGCGCGGAATGGAATAAATCGTCGACAAACACCTTGGGAAGGGTCGACGGATCGGTCGTGATCACGATTAGCGAGTTACCGCGAACCAGCCAATGTTCAATTTCGGTCCACTGTTCCCGCGTCAGGTCTTCGTGCCACGGCGACCAGGGGCCGTTACCCGCGGTTAGAAAGCAGTTGCCCTCGCGCGACTCGACATTGGCCACGGCCTCCCAGAGCGGGTCTTGCAGATTGCGGAGAGGCAAGCCAAGTTGCCGCGCCCACAAAGCCAACCCTAATCCACCGCCCGTTTCTGGATCGAACGTGCAGCAAGTCAGAGGCGATCGATATCCGACACTGGCACTCGTACCCCACCAGGCGATCAGGCCGACAAGCACGAGCGCCGCTAACGGCACCCAGAGTTTCCGTCGCGCATTCCGCGTCATGGGCTCGCGCCCATCGGTCTAGCTGCCGGTGTGGCCATGGGCCCAGTCATCAGCCCTTGGCAAAAGGCGAAGGCTCGTTCGACATCGCTCCGCTCGGGCCGGATTTTTCCATAGAAGGCGCGGTCGACCGGAAGAGCGATATTGCGAAAATCGGCCGCCAACGCCGGTTGTCGGCGAAGGTCTCGCAAGTACTCGCTGTTCGTGCGAGCGGCGTCATAGCGCACAATGCCCCGATCCTCAAGTCCCGCGAGGATCGCCAGAAAGCCGAGTCGCAATGCCTCGAATGTGTCGCCGGCTTCCAAAGCGGCTTTGGCCCTTGCCAAAAGCACGAGCGCGTCGGGTAGTCGCTCTGGTACTTGGAGCGGTTCGACTCGCATTTGATCCCAAGTCCGCCGATTCCGCAAGAATCGGTACACCATCCACGAACCGACGATGACTCCGACAGCGGCCAAGACCCAGAGCAAGAAATTCGTGGCCTCTGAAGCGGTTTCCAGCCCCGGGACTAGGGAAGGCAGCAATGACGACAGAAAGTGGAGAATGCTTGACAGAATCCGGCCCAAAAAATGCAGGACCGCTTTGACGGCCCGCCCCACATAGCCAAAGACGCCGAAGTCGTTCACCGGAACTTCGACCGTCGCGCGGCGCTTCCACCAAAATGCTGACCCCTCAAAAACTCGCTTGGCGACCACGTCTGGTTTGTCGGTGGGTCCAGCGGCCACGGGCGCACTGGGGAGACGACGAGGCAGTGGCGCGCCGTTCTGGGCGGCTCCCAAACGAAGTGAGTTTCCGCCACTTGCCTGGGCCGCAACGAAGAGAGCAATTAGCGAGATTTCTATGGTCCTGCGCCGACTCACCGGGACGTTCCTGTAGGAAGTGCGGCATTGGTTGATTGGCCGCCGAGCAGTTCTTGACGCAGTTGCTCCAACTTCTCTCGCAGAGGTTCGCCTTCCCGCACCATGCGGACTTCACGATAGAGCAAGGTCATCGAGATGCACCAGCCAACGGCGATTCCCGAGATCAGCAGAGCGACGCCGACCAACTCGACGATCCACAAGTGGTCGAGCACCTGCTTAGAGAGCGAGCTGGCGACGAGGCGTCCTTGGGCGGACAACAAGATGCGCGGCAGAAACAGCAATAGGGCTAGCGCGAGGAAAATCGCGAAGTAGAGGGCGGCGAGAACATTGATTGCGATGTCCTCCTTCAGCAGTCGTCGAGATCGGTAAAAGATGCGTCGCTCTTTCTCGAAAAGGGCGACCGCCGGAGCTGCGCATGTCCGCGGCCCGAAATAAAGCAGCGGCACACCGAAGAATGTGAACCACAGCAAGTAGGCGAAGAACAATTTGACAGCAACCGGCACCAATCGCCCGGAACGGCTCAAGCAATATCGAAAGCATTCACCGGTCTCAGGGAGGGAACCGGATGCCCGCCTCCACGCGAAGACGGCGCTTGGCAACGGCAGAAACGTGCCCACCCACAACACGACCGTCGGCACCAGGATCGCGAAGAGCACGTAGAGCAGGAATGGGTGTAGATCCCAAGTCTGCAGAACGGCGACGATCACCGCGCCGATCGCGCACACGGCCAAAATTGTCGGAGCGGCTAATGCCGCTAATTGCGCGAAGTGTGCGTGCAGATACCAGAAGGCCAGATCCATCTGCACAAGGGCTCGCCGCGTCCGCGAAGAATGACGGCTGCTCATCGGTCAGAGGGTATCCGGATTTGCTGCACCAGAAACGTCGTCCGCGCCCCACGCGAAGGGTCAAGACTCATTGCGGCATTCGCGATTTCATCGATTGTGACAACGATCGAGAGTGATAGACTATAACGCTTGGCAATCAGCCGCGAAATCACCAAAGAGACCTGAAATGGAAACGGCGATTGATGCAAGCGAAGACCCGAGCGGGCGCGAGCTTCCCAGCGCGCCATCACGGGGAGGCAGCTCTGCAGCGGGCGACATTTACAGTATTGGTTGGTGGATCGAGTCGGCCGACGATGAGATTTACGGACCCGTCTCCCGCGCCACTCTCGGCCGCTTTCTCAATCAGCGAGTCCTCTCGCCGAACACGCTCGTGCGCCACTGCACCGAACCCACCAAGCGACCCGTGATCGATGTGCCGGGTGTGCGCGAAGGCCTGCCCGCGGGAGCGTCGTTGCTGGCACATGGGGATAAGCTGGGTGAAGCTTGGCCACGCCGTAAGAGAGAACGATTGGCGCTGGCGCAAGATTCGCTCCCCTGTGTCTGGAAGAATCGGCCGGCTGTGCTTGTGTGCGTACGTTGCGGTGCGCCGTATTGCGAAAAATTGCGAGCGAAGCCGTTCAAGCGACAATTCTACTTTTGCCAGCGCTGCCAATCCCGACTCTACAATCGCCGAGCTCTCGCCTGTATTCTCGATTTCTTCCTTCTTTATTTGCTATTTGTGATCGTGCCCCTCTCAGTTGTGGGTGCGCTTCATGTCGCCGGCGCTCTGGTCGTCACCGAGGCTACGATCGGCGGAATTTACTACGGGTTGTTGGTCGCTTATACGCTGGCCTTTGCCGTTCGTGACCGAGTGATGACTAACGCGGGACCAGGTAAGCGGGTGTTGGGTCTTCGAGTCGTTCAAACGACCGACGGTCATACGCCACTGACTTATGGTCAGGCGTTCCTCCGCTGGTTGGCACTGTATGTACCGGTTTTCGGGCTGATCGATCTCTCAGCACCGTATCGCGATCCGCTGATGCGTCGCTATGGCGATCGGTGGGCGGGGACCCGCGTCATCGACACTGAAGGCAGGCTGAGCCGACTTCGCCAACGAGTCCAGTGGCGACTCTTTAAGAAGAAGGGGGTTCGGCTCGCAAACCCGGTAGTGATTCCGATGTCGGCATTCGCCCAGATTGCCGAATAACGGCCGAGAGGAACGATTCGGCGCTTTGCGTCGGCTCGAAAGGGAGTCCGCCCACCCTTGCAATCAAATCACTTAACTCCACAGCGATCTGTTGGCGATAACGCGAGGCCAGCTGACTGCGCTGAATGACGAACTCGACGGCCAAATCGATCAGCCGGCCAGGCACCGTGGCCAACCGTCCCGCTGGAAGCACTGGTTCGCCGACGGCATCGGCCGACAGCGGAAGGAGCAAGTCGTCCGCGTCCGAGGGATCCTGGAGGACGACCAACGTCCCGGCGACCAGATCTCCCAGTCTTTGGCAACGCGAAGTCATGATCAGACTCGCCGCGCCGATTCCATAAAACGCCGGGAGGAAATCGACGAACCGCATTAGGTTGCGGAGCAGCACATCGAGAAAGCGGAGCGAATATCCGCCAACTTTGATAACCCGAATCCCAATGAGCCACTTGCCAGGAGTCTGGCCACTCATCAGCCACTCGAACACAATGAAGTAGCCGTTGACGATGGCAAATGCGAAGAGCGCGCTGATGGCTGCTCCCCATTCCGGCCCGACCGGCAGCACAACGAGGGCGAATAAGACATTGATCAGCAACTGCGCAGCGATGGCCAGGACAAAGCAATCGACGAGATACGCGGCCGATCGGCTTCCCGCGCCGGCGAGCGCGTACGTCAGCTCGACGTTCTCGGGCGTGCGGATCGTCGTCTCTAGCTGGAGCAAGCCTCGATCGTGAACGTCCATCAGTTCATCAACTCGCGCCATGCCGAGTGGCGGTCACTCGAAGATTTCGTACAACAGTGCGGGCAACTCTCTTTGGCCCGCGTTCCCCTGGACCAGTTCCGCACCGGAACGGCCCTCTATCGGCGCGCGGTCTCCGATCTGGCGTATGCCCGGATGCGCTATCCCGGTTCGTCGGCGGTCAAAGAACTCGAACGCCTGGTGGCGCGCACTCACAGCGTCGTATATCAGGCGCGCCGGGAGACGTCAATCGGCTGGGGACAGTTCTGGCTCCGCACGTCGCCGGCAGCAATTCGCGGAGCGGCCCGGCCCATTCTGCTGGCCGCCGCCATTTTTTGGATCGCGGCTGCGGTGGGCCTGTTGGCGGCCTCCGCTCAGCCTCAATTCGAATCGTTCTTCATCAGTCCTTCGATGCGCGAGGGAATGGCGAAAGGGCATCTCTGGACGGAGCACATTACGAGCATGGCTCCGCAAGCCTCCAGCCACATTGCGACCAACAACATCAGCGTTTCGCTGATGGTCTGGGCGCTGGGCATCACGTTCGGATTGGGAACGATCTGGCAATTGACCCTAAACGGTTTGATGATGGGTGCCATCTTTGCCGCCTGCCTGCGCGCGGGAATGTTCGCGGCGCTTGGGGAGTTCGTGATCGGTCACGGTTCTCTTGAACTCCCGGCAATTTGGATCGCCGGCGGCGCAGGCCTCGTCATGGCCCAGCCGATGATCTTTCCGGCGCGGTTCTCGCGATCGGTGGAGCTGAGATTGGCCGCGCAACGCTCCGTTCAGATTGTCTTGGGGACGATCCCGATGCTTTTGGTCGCGGCGATGGTCGAGGGTTTCATTTCGCCAAGCCAGCTGCCCGGCTGGGCGAAAGCGACCTTGGGAGCCGTCTTGGCGCTCGCCTATCTCGTGTACCTGCTCGCGGCGCCCGCGCCGAAATCTGCGGAGATCGGTCAACCTTCGGCGTGATTGACGCTAAGATCACCGTCATGGGCAGCACCCGACGTAGTGCCCTTCCGGTTTGGCGCCCTCAAATGTGAACGCTGGAGATCCGAAATGGCCGAGATGAGCGACGAAGGATTAGACCTCATTTTTCGAGAAGCCCGAACGCATACCGTCTGGCTCGACAAACCCGTCGACGAGGCCTTACTCCGGCGAGTCTACGATCTCGCCAAACTGGGGCCGACCTCTGCCAACATGTGCCCGATGCGCGTCGTGTTCGTCAGGTCGAAGGAAGCCAAGGAGAAGCTGAAGCCTGGGCTCGACGCGGGCAACGTCGAAAAAACGATGAGCGCGCCAGTCACCGCGATCATCGGGATGGACGTCCATTTTTACGAGAAGCTTCCCAAGCTGTTCCCCCAGGCGGACGCGAAGGCCTGGTTTTCGGGTCGGCCGGAGACTGTGCTTGAGTCGATGGCGCTTCGCAATTCGTCGCTTCAGGGAGCCTACTTCCTGTTGGCGGCTCGGTCTCTCGGGTTGGATTGTGGGCCGATGTCCGGCTTCAACAACGCGCTGGTGGACGCCGCCTTCTTTGCCGGGACGACGGTCAAGTCGCATTTTCTTTGCAACCTGGGGCATGGTGATAGAAGCAAGCTGTACCCACGCAATCCACGCCTAAGCTTCGAGGAAGCGTGTCAGGTGTTATGAGGCGCAGAGAAGAGCTTGGATCCTTCTGTCCCGCGCAGTCTGATCTGTCGTTACCAGAAGCCGGGGACCAGACGGAAACGGATCGCGTGTGCGTACTGTTGGTAGCCCGGCAACTCTTCCAATAGCGTCGCGTCTTCCCAACGGATTCGCAGAATCAGCAGAGAGCAGGCAATGCCCGCGGGGATCAGCGCCCAAAACGAGCCGAGCGCCAAAGCTTGGCCTACGTAAATGAGCAGGCCGGCCGCATATCCGGGATGTCGAACATAGCGATACGGACCCGTGCTGATCACGCGGTGATCGCGATCGGTCTGAATGCGGACCATCGACTCGAAAAAGCGATTGGCCGCCTGCGATGCCGTGAGTAGTGCCATTCCTAGAACGAACATCGTGTAGCCTAAGGCCACGACGCGCCAACTCACGTGATGCCAGTGCAGCCGCCCATCGTCGAGAGCGGCGACAACCAAGATCGCCAGTGTCGTCGGCAGGTAAAAGCAAAGGAGGATCTTGTCCCAACGTTTTGCTTCGAGCCGGTAGCGGCTTCTTGCGGCCAAGACATCTGGGTTCTTACGCCATAGGTAAAGCAGCGACGATCCACTGAGCGTCAACGACACCAAAACAAAGAGCCAGCCTCTTGGCCAGTCGAGCGTGCCTGCGGGTAAGAATGCCAGCAGGCCGAATCGCACAGGAATTGCCAGCAGGATTCGTACGGCGCGGCGGCGATCAAAAAGTCGCGAGTTCGTGTCGAGAACGGCCGTGCCTGGCACTTGCGTCATCGCAATGCCCCTTTGGATCTTGGCCAGTGTTGGTTTGGCAGAGTGTGCTTGGAGGCGGACGCGGAAGCAAGGGAATTCGTCGTGCCGTACGAGGTAAGCTGTTTCGAATGCAAAATCAATAAGTGACAGGGACGCCTCAACTGGAGATTTGAGATAGCCCCACAAGGCGGCAGGTCGCCTGCAATTCTGCGACAATGATGTCGCGATCGACTCTGAGGCAGCTCTCGAACGATTGACCCCGACAAAGGAGTTCAGCCATGGCGCGCGTCGTTCGGTTTCATCGAATCGGCGGTCCCGAAGTTCTGCAGATCGATACGGTCGACGTGGCCGCGCCTGGGCCAGGTGAAGTGCGGATCAACGTGAAGGCTTTGGGGTTGAACCGGGCCGAATCGATGTTTCGCTCGGGGCAATATCTGCAACAACCCGTTTTTCCGTCGAAGAACGGTTACGAAGCCTCGGGCACTGTCGAATCTGTTGGGCCCGGCGTGCAAGGTTTCCAACCGGGTGATGCAGTCAGCACAATTCCCGCGTTCACTCTCGGTCAGTATGGCGTCTACGGCGACACGGCGCTCGTGCCGGCAGCGGCCGTTGCCAAACATCCGCCATCGCTCTCTTGGGTTGATGCCGCCGCGATCTGGATGCAGTACTTAACTTCGTACGGCGCCTTGATCGAGATCGGCAAACTCGGTTCGGGCGACACCGTGCTGATTCCAGCGGCCTCCAGTAGCGTCGGCATTGCCTCGATTCAGATCGCCAACCTGGTCGGCGCGACGCCGGTCGCCCTGACTCGCACGGAGGAAAAGCGCGAGGTGCTGACCAAGCTGGGCGCAGCCTTTGTGATTGCCACTGAGAGTCAGGACCTGGTGGCAGAGGTCGGCAAGATTACGAAGGGTAAAGGAGCGAGGATCGCATTTGATCCCGTCGGCGGCCCGACCGTGACCAAATTGGCCAAGGCGTTGGCGCGGTTCGGCGTACTTTTCGAGTACGGAGCCCTCAGCACGGAACCGACAACGCTGCCGTTGCTGGACCTGCTGGGCAAGTCGTTGACCGTGCGAGGGTACGTCCTCTTCGAACTGACGGCCGATCCGAAGGGACTCGAGCGCGGCAAGCACTTTGTGGTCGACGGTCTTGCCGCCGGTAAGCTCAAGCCGGTGATCGCCAAGACGTTCCCGTTGTCTGAAATCGTTGAAGCGCACCGTTACTTGGAATCGAATCAGCAGATCGGAAAGATCGTCGTTACCGTCTGACCGAATCGCTGGTTTGCTCGCGAAAGCCGTAACGCTGAATCTTATCGAACTGCCGACGCCGGCTGACCGTGACAGTCTAGTCGCGCGGGTGTGATTCCAACTTTCCTGTGCGAGGTGCTGCCGTCGAGACGGGGTACGGCTTCTCGATGCCGTCGATTTGATTCCGATCGGACCACGCGTAACCCGCAGCAGGCAGGATCGCCCGGCCCTAGGGTAGTCTGGTGCCCGATTCCGGCTATGCCGGTGAGGCCCGCCGCAAATCATCGGAGGCCGTGTGTCGTTCGGCCGTCCCCGTGACCCAAAACCACTATCGAGCGGCGATTCGGCCGCGAGCGGCCTGCGTTTTGCGGGTCCGCGTTAGCCCGACTCGGTCCAATTGAATGATCCGGGCATTAGGGATTCGACGGAGCGAAGTGATGTCGACGCAGGCTATCGAGCAATCTGAAGCACATTTGGCGGGGGCGGGCCCAACGACCGACGTGACAAGCGGTAGCGTTTCCCTGCGCAGCCGCGTGGGCTTGAATGCCGCCAACTTCTTCCTGGCCGAAATCACTGGCGTCGTGATGCCCTTCCTGGGCAGCTACCTCGAAGGGCAGCAATGGTCGGAGACGGCCATCGGGATCGCCATTGGGTTGGCCGGACTCGGCGTTTTTCTGATGCAGACGCCGGCAGGGATGATCACCGACTGCGTGCGGCAACGGCGGACGCTTTTGGCCGGCGCGTCGATCGTGTTAGGCGTTTGCTACGGTTTATTGCCACTCGTGCCGGCGCACCCGGCGTGGGTCGATCCGCTGCTGTTTGCGGCAGGTGCAGGTCAGGCGTTCTTTCTGCCACTGCTGGGCGCACTGGCCTTGGGACTCGTGGGGCACGCCGCTCTCAATCGGATGATCGGCCACAACCAGGGCTGGAACCATGCCGGCAACCTGGCCGCAGCCCTCCTCGCCATGGCCCAGGTCAGTCTGTTTGGTCTGACTTCAGTCTTTTATGCGGTGATGGTTGTCTCAACCTTAGCGGCCGGTTCCGTCTTCTTGATTCGCGAGAACGAAATCGACGAGCGCCGAGCGAGCGGTGCTGCGGATGGCGGAGCAAAGGGAGCCAGTCTGCGCGAAGTGCTGCGCGACCGGCGTGTGCTCGTACTGTTGGCGGCAACGGCACTGTTTCATTTGGCCAATGCCCCGGTCATGCCGTTTGTCGGCGCGTACATCAAGAAGTTGGGCGGGAATGACATCCAAGTCGCCGCGGTCGTTTTGGTGGCTCAGGCGGTGATGATCCCGGTCGCGTTGGCGGCCGGTTGGCTCTGCGACCGCTGGGGCCGAAAACCCGTCTTCGCGATCGGTTTCGTCGCTCTCCCGGTGCGGATCTTCCTGTACTCGCTCACGCAAAACCCTTGGGGGCTGGTCGCCCTGCAGACACTCGACGGCATTGGCGCGGGAATTTACGGAGTCGTCATCGTGGCGATGTGTGCCGACCTAACGAAAGGGAAGGGGGGCTTCAACGCGCTCTGCGGCATGATCGCGACTGCCCTAGCCGTTGGCGGCGTCATTGGTCCGCTTGGTGCCGGTTTCCTCGCCGAGCATCTCGGATATAACGGCTTCTTCTACGTCTTCGCTGGTATTGCCGTCGCCGCGGCCCTCCTCTTCCTGACGCTGATGCCCGAGACGGGCGGCGACCGCAATGCGGCGAGACTTGACGTAGGAGGGAGCACGCGTTGAACGGCGGGATGAGTTTGCTGACCTGGATCATCTTCGCAGTGACGTACGCTGGACTGGCACTGGGCAAGGTGCCGGGGCTGCGGATGGATCGGGCCGGCATCGCTTTCGTCGGCGCTACGTTGATGTTGGTCACAGGCGTTTTGGGCCTGGATCAAGCCGTCAGCCCCGACTCGATCGACTTCAAAACGTTGTTCCTACTATTCGGGATGATGATTGTCGTCGGCGTGTTGCGGTTGTCCGGCTTCTTCGAACACCTGACCGACATCGCATCCCGGCATATCGCTACACCGAAGGGGTTGCTGGCCGTGACGATCGGCCTGTCTGGTGTGTTGTCGGCGTTTCTGATCAATGACGTGATCTGCGTGGCACTCACGCCGCTTGTCATCCACTTGGCCCGACGGATGAAGGTCAACCCAATCCCCCACCTGATCGGCCTGGCCACCGCAGCCAATGTGGGTTCAACGGGCACCATCACGGGCAACCCGCAAAACATCTACATCGGGTCGCATTCGGGAATCTCATATCTCCGTTTTGCCGCCCGCCTGCTGCCAGTCGCCATGCTCGGACTTGTGCTGACTTATTTCGTCGTCTGCCTGGTTTACCGTAGGCTTTTGGCATCGCACGAGCAACCCGAGGTAACTGAAATCGAGCGGCCGGACGAAGACGGGGACGCACCGCGCGGTCGCAGTCATACTCGTCTGCAAATCAAAGCGGTGATCGTGACGCTGGCGGCGGTAGTGTTGTTTTTTACCGGACTCCCGCTCGAACTGGTCGCGCTCGGAGCCGCGGCTGTGCTGCTTCTCGACCGCATCAGACCGGAGAAGATTTATCGCCAAGTCGATTGGAGCCTGCTCGTGATGTTCACCGGGCTCTTCATCGTCGTGCATGCGTTCCAGGTTCGCGTCGTGGCCGGGTGGGGCATCGAGAGCTGGACTTGGTTGCTCGACCGTCCGATCGATTTGCTGAGTCTGGTTTCGGCCTCCCTCTCCAACCTTGTCAGCAATGTCCCGGCCGTCCTGTTGCTGGAACCGGTGGTGCAATCAGTCCCCACGGCCACTCGCGAGACAGCCTGGCTGGCGCTGGCGATGTCGAGCACTTTTGCCGGCAATCTCACCGTGCTCGGCTCGGTCGCTAACCTGATCGTGGTCGAAAGTGCGAACCGTCGTGGTGTGCGGATCTCGTTTTGGGAGTATTGCCGAGTTGGCGTGCCGCTGACGGTGCTCACACTCCTCCTGGGCGTCGCCTGGCTGCAATACGTGCACTATTAAGGGGTCACCGGCGGGCCAGCGTCGGAGCGCTTGTCCTTTTCGGCACGCCCCTCATTTCCTGCGACGCAAATCTTGCGTCGGGCCGCACGTTCCTGGGGCTTGTGACGGTGAAGACCAACGCGGCAGGGCTTGCCACGTTCAACTTCAACGCTTGTTGCCGCCTTGGGCGACAACTTCATCACCGCGACGGCGACAGATCCGAGCAACAATACCTCCGAGTTCTCGGCGCCGGTGTCACTCGGGCCGTGACGCCAGGATGAACGAGAAGCTCATCGCCGCTACTTTGACTTGGCGGGTGCCACCGTCAGTTCGTCGAGAGTTTCGTTGACGCCGACCGTGGATTGGGACAGTTCGACGGCGCGGTGCTTGGCGTCGGCCGTCGGGACAGTCCCCTTCAGGGCGATGACGCCTCCGTCTTTCCCCTCGATCTTGAGGTCCGCGTCGGCCAGCGACTTGTCCCAATACAGCCGCGCGTAAACGCGCCCCTCGATCGTCATGCGGTGCGTGGCGCGCTTCACGTCGCCCCACTTCTCGCGGAACTTCGACTCAACGGCTTTCACTCCGCGGTCGACTTTGTCGCCGATCGAGTCCGATTCCTTTTGTTGTCCGAAGGCGTTCATTGCTCCGTAGACCACCAGGACGCAGACCGCCCCGCGCAGCACAGTTCGTGACATGTTCGTTCCTTTGCACTTAGGTTCTGGACACGCGAGTCCGAGCGAGATCATTGAAGGCACGGCGGCACAAATAAATCCTTGCCCCCAGCGACAGGATTTCGCGGCTCGTTCGCCTAATCTTGGACGAATTCCTGCAAAACTTCCAATTATGGGAGGGTAGCGGAGACCACGTTTTTCCACCTGGCTCCTTTCGTACGATGCCCGACGACCCGCTCGGCTTTCCCGGAATCGGGGGCTGGGAAGAGCGGTCAGCCACTTTTTTCAAAACCTCGAAAAAATTTGCCAAATCTTGTCCCCGGTGCGTTAGATTCGTTCGTCATGACTCCGAGGCCTGACCGGAATTTCACCGGATTCAAATTCTTAGAAACACTGATTTAGGAAACCTGCACCATGGCCAAATTCCTGTTCGTTTATCGTGGCGGCAACGAGGCTGAGCAAAGCATGACCCCCGAGCAGATGCAGCAGATCATGCAGAAATGGGGTGCCTGGATTGGCGAGGCGATGCAGAAGGGCTGGATGGTCGACCCCGGCGACGGCCTACTGCCCGAGGGCCGCGTTGTCCGCGGAAAGGTGGTCAAGGACGGGCCGTTCGTCGAATCCAAGGAAGTGGTCGGTGGCTACTCGGTCGTCGAAGCTCCCACGATCGACGCCGCGGCTGAGTACGCCAAGAGCTGCCCCGCCTTGCTATATGGCGGCGCCGTCGAGGTTCGCACGCTGGCGGGCTTCTCCGCCAACATGTAAGCGGTCCAGTCGACTGCCTTAAGACGTTCGAGTTGGCCGGCTTGAGGCTGTACGCTCCGCGTCTGCGAAATCATCTTTTCCGGCAGTCTCGCAAAAGGCTGCCTCGGACAGAGTCCGTCTGTCTGGC
>Ga0210393_10001440_pt1 | contig 19859 bp, 15 predicted proteins | sample IncBWC27OmetaG_FD_160068 | JGI IMG/M metagenome (GOLD analysis project Ga0210393, IMG submission 160068) | Forest soil microbial communities from Barre Woods Harvard Forest LTER site, Petersham, Massachusetts, United States - Inc-BW-C-27-O ... | reverse complement strand
CGAAGCCGATGCCCGAAAAGACAGAGCTTCACCGACTGGTTGTATGACTCTCTGTCCGGCGGTGCGGCGATCAACGTCTTCAATGATGTATTGTTCAGTCCGCTGTCGATGGCCACGGTCGTGGAAATCGTCGGCCTAATCATGTGCAAGAAACCCGTGGGTCTGTTCAATTTGGGTTCTCGGCAAGGAATGAGCAAGGCGGATTTCGCCGTCGCCTTTGCAGGCGCATTGAATTTGTCGACGCAGCATATGTCGTGCACTTCGATCGAACGGGGGGCAACGCTCAAGGCATATAGGCCTAGGGACATGCGAATGGACTCTTCAAAGATTGAGTCGGCGCTTGGCATTAAACTACCAAATTTGATCGAAGAGATTCGCAGCGCTGCGGGAGAATACGATGCAATTGCCTGAACCTACACTGGAGATCAATGGCAGGCGGATAGGCCAAAACTTTCCGACTTATTTCGTCGCGGATATTGCTGCCAACCACGATGGCGACCTCGAGCGCGCCAAGGATCTCATCTTTCTGGCCGCCGAGTCCGGAGCAGATGCAGCAAAGTTTCAGCACTTTACGGCGGAAACGATAGTTAGCGACCACGGCTTCCGAAGTTTGCGCGGTCAACAATCGCATCAAGCAAAGTGGAGTAAGTCGGTCTTCGAAGTATACAAGGACGCCAGTGTCAATCTTGATTGGACCGGCACGCTGAAGGATGCGTGCGACAAGGCGGGTGTCGCGTTTTTTACCAGTCCCTATGCGTTCGAGCTGGTCGATCACATCGATCCATACGTTCCGGCATATAAGATTGGGTCGGGTGACATTACTTGGATCGAGATGGTGGAGTACATCGCTGCAAGGCAGAAGCCGTATTTGATGGCAACAGGCGCTTCAACTTTGGATGATGTTCAGCGCGCCGTGTCCGCAGCGCTTAGGATAAACACTAAGCTCTGCTTAATGCAGTGCAACACCAACTACACTGCGAGCCTCGAGAATTTCAAATACATCCACCTGGATGTGCTCAAAACGTACCGTGCCATGTACGCAGATCTGGTGCTTGGATTGAGCGATCATACCCCGGGACACGCTACGGTACTTGGTGCTGTAGCACTCGGTGCACGCGTTATTGAAAAGCACTTTACGGACAATGTCGCGCGCACCGGCCCGGATCACGCGTTCTCTATGGACCCGACCAGCTGGCGGGATATGGTTGATCGGACGAGGGAGCTTGAACGTGCCCTGGGAACGGGAGTCAAACAAGTCGAGGACAATGAGCGCGAAACTGTAGTACTACAACGACGCGCTGTCAGAGTCGCGACCGATCTTCCTGCCGGTCACGTCCTTGGACGCAACGAGCTGACGGCATTGCGACCTTGTCCGATTGATGGACTCCCACCATACCGGCTGGAAGGTCTAGTCGGACGGAAGCTCAGGAACGCGAAGGTCCGGGGCGACTATCTATCCATCACGGATTTCGAATGAAGAGAGGCTTCGGCTACGACTTGCGAATTGCGATAGTCATACCGGCACTGAATGAGGAAACTTCCGTTGGAGAAGTTGTTCATAGGGTCTCAAAAGTTTGCCCTGTGATTGTTGTGGATGACGGCTCAGGCGATGAAACAGCTAATGTTGCGCGCGCGGCCGGTGCTGAGGTCGTGAGGCATCAGTCTAATCTCGGTTACGATGCGGCTCTCGAGAGCGGCATGCAACGGGCTCTCGTGCTTGGTTACGATGCGGCGATCACCATGGATGCGGATGGACAGCATGATGTCGAGGCGCTGAGAGATTTCCTCGCGGATCTGCAGGGTGGTGCGGACATGGTGATCGGAATCCGAGACCATAAGCAACGAATCGCAGAAACAGTGTTTTCTTGGGTAAGCTCAGTTCTATGGGACATCAGGGATCCGCTTTGCGGAATGAAGGGCTATCGCCTCGACCTGTTGCGTAGAGCTCGTCGATTCGACACCTATCGTTCAATAGGTACGGAGCTCATGGTTCGGGCTGCAAAATCTAAATGTTCCATTAGACAAGTGCCGCTGAAAACTATCGATCGTCCAGGGGTCTCTCGTTTTGGCGGCGGTCTGCGCCCAAACTATAGAATTCTGCGCGGGCTATTCTTTGGATTGTTCAGAGCGTCAGCCCTAAAGTAGCCGACGTTCGCCCGGAAAAGGATAGAATATTTCATTCGGTCCTTACGCAACTCGGGAGGACCATTTTATTGTTGTAGATCGCGAAGGGGACTCCCATTGACAATCAGTACCGAGCAGGAAGCTTTTTGGCAGGGCAACTTCGGAAATGAATATACCGAGCGCAATACCGGCCCGCGCTGGATTGCCGCGAACTCCGCATTTTTTTCGAATGTGCTCACCCGCACTCGCGGTGTTCGCTCCATTCTGGAACTCGGGTCCAACATTGGGCTAAATCTGATTGCACTCGCTCGGCTGCTCCCCGAAGCCGCGCTATCGGCCGTTGAGATCAATGAGAAGGCCGCGGCTCAATTGGTCAAAAACGTACCGAATGTTGGACTTCACCTCAATTCAATTCTGGAGTTCAAAACGAACGATAAATGGGATCTCGTTTTCACCAAGGGAGTCTTGATTCACGTCAACCCAGACCGCCTGTCGACGGTCTATTCGCTTATGCATCAGTGTACATCCCGATACATCCTTGTTTCCGAGTATTACAACCCCAATCCTATCGAAGTTGTTTACCGAGGCCATGCGGGAAAGCTCTTCAAGAGAGATTTTGCCGGTGAGATTATGGATAGATTTGCAGACGTAAAGTTGGTCGATTACGGCTTTTCATATCACCGTGATCCGAATTTCCCGCAGGACGACATGAACTGGTTTCTAATGGAAAAGAGATAGTCGTCAGACCCAATGATCTCCGCCCTGGTTCCCGCTGTCGGGCAAAATGCGATGATTCGTCCTACTCGAGGGTATAAGTGATCGAGAATTCACCGAAACCCTTGATGCCGGAATTGGTGAAGGAGGCCGCGATTCTGGCTTGGCCTTTGAAGAAGATAAGGGTCCCACCGGCAGTGCTCGATACTTCCCCGGTCGTTGCAATGCCACTATCGGTGACGCTGCAATAGTTGTATTGCGCCGAAATCGGCTGTGCGAGTTTGGGTACTCCTGAGACCGTCATCCCGGGCCCATTGCTGGTGTAAGCAAGCGCCGGTAGGCTGAGGGTCACGCTTTTGCCGTTCCTCGACCACGAGCCGGTGACGGTCGGTGCACTGGTGCCACCGGTGGCCAGCGTCGCGGTGAAAGCGCCGCCGATGCCGTACAGGTAGAAGTAATTGTTCGGGTCGAAGATATTTGCGGCATCGACGCCGTAGATGCTGACGTTGGACACCGTGCCGGCGCCGTGGCTGGTTATGCCCGTGCCACCGTTCAGCGTAAATGTAGTTCCGTAAATGCTGATGTTGCCGCAATTGGGAGCGATTGCGATGCCGATTGCAGTCGAATTGGCCACCTCAATCTCGCCACCACTAATCATGCATCCGCCGGCGCCATTGCGCGACAAATATATCGAGTAGCCGCTGCAACGCTCGATGTACGGTGTAATGATGTCGCATTGCGCCGTGCCGGTTACCTGAAATCCGTAGACACAAGCCTCGACATCGGGCGCCAGCAATTGTACGCCGAGGGCGCCGGACCCGACGCTAATTCCCGTGTGCGGTATCCGCGCGCCTGATCCAAACACTGATACTCGATTTAGCACCGTGTTGAGGGTGAGGCCGATAGCAATTCCTACCGTATTATCCGCGTTTTTATTCAGTCCGTGAACGAACACGTCTTCCACTACGCAGTTGTATGCGCCTCCGGTGAATCGAATGCCGTTTGTGCCCGTGCACGCGGACAGCTCAATGGCGCACCGCCTTAGCGCTGATCGAATACTGATCGAGTTGAACACAATCTCTGCCTTGCCGGTGGGGATCAGCTTGGTTCCAAAGCTCTTGCCATATCCAGTGATTTCCGTGTTCGCGGGGATGGCCAGATCAGCCTTGTGCACATAGGCTCCGACGAGTTGCAGCGTGGCCTGCGCACTCGAGACCTGCGCGAGCGCCGCGTTGAGCGCCGCGGAATCGTCGGTCACGCTGTCGCCCTTCGCGCCCCACCACTCGGCGTAAAATGTGCGCTGCTTGTTCACACTGAAGGCGACAGAGCCCAAACCTTGAAAAATATATGTCGGCGAGGCATGAACGATTCCATCGAAACTTACCGTCTGTCCACCCGCTACGACCAGCGCGCCATTCATGATGAATTCAATGGTGACGTGGGCGGGAATTTTGACGCTGGACGCTAGAGCCATGGGTCCATCAACAACAATAGTGAAGGATTGTGCCCCCCCTACCGCGAGAGCGGCGGAAAGCGCCGTCACATCATTCGTCCTCCCGTCTAATGCGGCTCCGTAGCGGCGGACATTGGCGGGGGACGCTGGGTAGGTGTAATCAGCCGGTGTGATCCCAGCGAGCTTCTCCGCGGCGGTTCCGGAGTCACTTGACTGATCGAGCGGCCTGCCGTCGCCGCCGGTATCGCTCTTGCCAGCCGCCATGTCGCTTGAGCGCTGCAGCATCCCAAGTGTCCACGCGCGCGGTAGAAAGAGCGAGTGCCCGCAAAGAAGCGCGATGAATCGCCGCCGCGTGTTTTTCAAAGGCACCATGGCATCTAAATTCCACCGCCGAGTTTAACTGTCGAACGTTATCAACCTAGCGAGCCGCCGTAACGGCAATGGAGCTGGGAGCTCGCCCGGTCACTAGGGGTGGAATGTTCAGAAGGGCCAGTGACCCGCCGGCCCCGACGTTGTACTGCGCAATCCGGTTCGCGCCGTCCGGAATTGCCACGTAGGCGAACCGACCGGTAGTGTCAAAGGCAAAGTACGTCGGATTGACGGGATCGCCTACTTGGGGGGCGTCTCCCAGTCCCTCCATACCCGAGTATGTAAGCGTTCCCCCAACCCCAACGCTCAACAGCGCACTGTTGTTGCTGCCCAACCCACCTTGCAACCCAAACGCAAACTGGCCGGCGGGATCAAACTTGAGGGAAGTCAAAGGGTAAATTCCGGTACCCGGAATCTGCACGAGCGACGTAAGCGCACCTCCCGCACCAATGTTGTATTGCAACAAGGTGCCGTTGCTCGCGACATAGGCGTATTGGTTGGATGGTCCGACAGTGACAGCAGTAGGCTTGTAGGCTGTCGCCACAGTTGGCGTGCTCAGAGGTGCGAGTGTACCCCCGGCCCCGATGCTGTATTGGGAAACGGTATTATCGCCGCTGTTGGCGACGTAAACGTAGCTGCCTGTTAGATCCACGGCGACGGAGACGGGGGCCATACCGGTCGGTACCGCTGCAGGGCTCAATGGCGTCAGGGCACCTCCCACGCCGATACGGAACTGCGAAATTGAGTTGTCGGAGTTATTCACCACATAGGCGTAGTGATCCGTAGGATCGACGGTGATGAAATACGGGTGATTCCCTGTCACCACGGTTGGTACACTCAGCGGAGCGAGCATCCCGCCGGTCCCGATGCCATACTGCGACACGGTGTTGCTTCCATAGTTCGCCGCATATACGTATTTGCCATTCGGGTCGACCGTTACGGACAGAGGACAGTTCCCTGACTGCACAGTTGGGGTGTTTAGCGGCTCGAGTTCGGCGGTTGCCCCGATCGCGTACTGCCAAATGAATTCCAGGTTGTCGCCGTCGACGGGGCCTGCGGTACTGCAATCCCCGACATAGGCGTATTGGGTCACTGCCGAACAGCTCACGATCACATTGGTTACATTCGCATCAACGTATCCGCCAAAGCCGTTAGCGAGCGTGCATGTCTGTCCGCTGGGCTGAGTGATCACGTTGATCGCAAATTCGCCGCCAAAGACCACTGCGTTGCCGAAGGTGAAGCCGCCATTGGCGATAACGGGTAGAGGCGTGCCGCCGTTGTTACTCATGGTCAACTGCGTACCTACAGCCAAGCCCGAGACTGTGCCCCCGACGGTAAACGTCGGCAAGCAACCCACACCAACGCCGGCAAAATTTGCAATTACATTGGCGCCCGTGCCGTTGGAGACCGCGCAAAACTGTCCGATCGGCTGGATGTCCACCGTAACGGCATAACCCCCGTCGTAGGCAATCGGGTTCCTGAAGGTGAACGTGCCGTTGGCCGTGACGGTGAGCGCGTTGCCCCCATTGTTTTCCAGCGTTACCTGTGTTCCGCTGGCCAGCCCTGAGACGGTGCCTCCGATGGTGAACGTGGCAGCGGCGCAACTAACGATTACCGAGGTTACATTGGCTGTCACGTTGGTCCCTGAGCCGTTGGAAACGGTACAAATCTGCCCGGTGGGTGGCGCAATTACAGTGACAGAATAGGTACCGTTGGCGACCACCGGACTGTTGAAAGTGAACCCACCATTGCTAGTAACGGTAAGTTGGTCGCCGCCGTTGTCGGCCAGTATCAGCTGCGCTCCCGTCGGCAAGCCTGACGCCGTACCGCCAATGGAGAAACTCGTTACCGCACTCGATCCACCACCGCCGCTGCCGCAGGCGACGAGAAGCGATAAAACTGCATTCGCCCCGACGGCAATTTTAAAGCCCACGTTCATAGTACAGGCTTCCAAGTCACAGTAAATTGATAGGCGCCAAGGATTGGTGCCAGCGAACACAACAGGCGAGCACATCCTTTGCATCTCGATAATCGCACTATCGCTAACTGATGTCACCTGAGAACCCTCATCAATTGTCTTGATAGGCGTTCAGCTCAGCTCAAAAAAACGGTGTGATTTCCGGTCCGCCATTGGTATCGTCTATTGAGATGATGGATACGGGATGATGGATACGGGCGCATCAAATTTTTCAATTCGCCCAGAACTGGCATAGCCGTCCCTTGCCATGGGTTGCGCTTGTCGCTGTTGTGGATGGAGGGCGAAGTTTTGCGCTAGAATTACACAAAATAGACTTTGGGTTGATGTGGACGTAGCCACAGTATGGGAAGATTGATTTTGGATCTCGGTGGCTTACATCAACGATCGGAAAGGCATGACACAGTTTCCAGTCATCGACTATCGTGCGCATCCTGCTTTCTCTCGAGCGGTGTCCGCATATCACTACGATGACCAGTTAATTGCCGGTCATGTCGCCGGTATTGACCGTGCATTTCTGAGTTATCGCTCTCTGCCTAGGGCGTCGATAGCGGATGCCGCACAAGTTGCCTCTGATATCAGCAGGATTGCGCAAGAAATCATACAGCACGCAGCCGACGTTAATGCACCGATCATCGCGCGAGAATGGCTGGGTTCCTCGGTCGCTTGGGCAGTCGCGGATATTCACTATGAGTGCGTGCGGCTGGCACTTCGGGATGCTCAGTACGACGTTTCTGCATTGAAAGCCGAACAGCAGGTGCGGCTCAACAAGCTTCGATCGGATGGTATGTATGTGGCGGAAGTTGATGATCGTGACTTTAGCGCCGTGCAAAGAATGGCTCTTTCATTCGCTCCGGACTTGCGTCGTAGAGTTTCCGATAGTCCGACCGATCGGGCCGTTTACAGTCCTTCTCGAGTTTCCCCATTGGGGCGCGCCATTCAAAAGCTCTTGTCAAATGCCGGCGTTCTCGAGGTGTTGAGCAGCTATAAGAGCACGCGAATGGCGATCATGGGCACCGGCCTGGAATATTCCCGGGCAGACCAAGCTTGGCATGCTGGGGTGTATTCAGACATTGGGTTGGCCGAAAGTCCGTTGAAATACTTACACGTCGATCAAGCGGACCATCTGCCAAAGGCCATGATTTACGCGACACCCGTCACAAACGACAACGGTCCGACGGGAATCATTCGGGAGAGCAATACCTGGGAAAGATCGGAGTTTCTATTTCGCGCACACAAGGGACTAGATGTGGTTACCATCGGCCGGTATGGAAAATATGTCGGCGGTGCCGAATACCGCGCCGCGGCTCGTTCACCTGAGCTGCGCGCGATATTCATGCAGCTTCCGATCGCGTTCCAAGGATCCAGCCATTTTGGAGATGATGTTCTGCCGAATACGCCACTCGCACAGCGGCTCTTATCGCAGGAACAGAAATTTCTGAGTACTGAGCGAGGACAGGTTCTAGTATTTGACGGCGCCCGCACGTTGCACAGAGGTTCGTTGGTTCGGCAGGGCGAGCGCGTGGCATTACAGGTTGGATTCAAGAACCTCAATGACAGTCGGGTGAGGGCTCAGTTGAGCGGCGGTGACGCGTTCTCCAAATTAATGCGCAGAATTCGAACGCTGGCAAAGATGGCGGTGCAGGGTTGAACTGCAAAACTGCGCCGAATTGTCGACTTCGAATGAAATTAGAATCCCGCACGCCAATTGGCTCCGATGGCGTGAATAACTCCGTAAAATCCAAAGGTTTCAGTTCGGGCAGCGGAAACGCGTCGGCACGAGGGAGAATCGCATGCGACGAATAGCGAAATCGCTCCTCTGGAAGTGGCGTCGACGACACACTGAGCAGCGGATACGGCTGCAGCATATCATTCTGGGTTCGTTTGACATAATCGGAATAGATGTGGGCGCCGCGGGAGGCCTTCAGCCCCACTGGTGGGCGTTTGAGGGGATTGCCCAAATATACTTGTTCGAGCCGCACGACGAAAGCGCAAGCAAATTGCGCACCCTCTATGCAACGAGTCCCTATGAATCAATGTTCCATGTGATGCCCGTTGGTCTTGGCGCCGCGACGGGCGTGCGCGACTTTTACATGTTGAATGCGCCGACAGGATCATCTCTATACCCGATCGATCCATCGTCTGAATTTGCCGGTCCTGACAATCACTACGTGCATCCCATTCGAACTACAAAAGTCCAAGTACACAAACTCTCGGAAGTGCTCGACGAGCAGAAAGTACCGCGAGTTGATATTGCCAAGTTGGACATTCAAGGTGCCGAGCTGGAAGCTCTGCTCGGTATCGATCCCGATCGGTTTTCCTCCCTTGTCTTGATTGAGGCCGAGGTGAATATATCGGGGGGCATTACCAGAACAACGAGCCCATATGTAGGCGTACCTACGTGGAGCACGCTTGACGAATTTCTCCTGTCTCGCGGGATGCGTTTTCTCGATCTAAGCGTGGCTCGCAACCATCGCGCAAAAGCGGGAGACAGCGATTGGTATCAACGCGAGGTCTTTAATTCGTACGTAAACAGCCCGGGGATTTCCGCGGCAGCGTGGGAGGCTGACGTCGTTTACGTTCGCGATTATCGATCGCTCATCGCAAAAGGTGATGCAGCCGCGCTGAGGCGGCTGGTCGTGGCTCTCTGTGTCTATAGATTTTTCAGCGAGGCGTTCTACACCGTGGAGCAGGCCTCGATCGCGGGGATCTTTAATACGCACGAATCGGTGTTGATTCACGACGCGATTCGCAACTGGCACCGCCTCACCGTTCGTCGGGCATGGCATGGACGAGGTTGGTTTTGGCGAATTTGGCGCTCTGCACTTAGCAGGCTCGGAGTCGGTCAGTATCGACGTTGGAAACAGTACATGTGGTTTGACTATCCAAATGGTTGAATCTTCGGAATTACGTGTACCTGCTTGATCTCGGGCCGCGAACCCGCCGAAAGGAATTGACGGCATGGGGGGGCTTTTGAGGCGACATCCAGCTTGACAAGCGCCACATCTATTCGCAAGCTGCGCCACGCCTATTTGTTCGGCATTTTATGATGTGTTCAAGTCATGATGTTATCCGACCTGACCTTTCTTGACGTCAAAATCATAGGGAATTTCTGAGACATGTCTGCTGTGCTTTCGTGGAATCAAAGGTTTCAGTGGCTGGTTGCAAGAACCATGTTACCCAAGCGTTTGGAACCCGAGATCCCCTCTCCCGCCCTCAACTACAATCAGTCGCCGTCGAGAAATCTGACTCAGTACATCACGAATTTCAAGCAAAATGCCTGCCTAAAAGAACTCCCCTTTCTAATCGACTTGGGACTTCGCAAGGACTCCATACTCTTCGACTATGGTTGCGGTCTCGGGCGCCTGGCGTATGCCGCCAGCAAATATCTTGGGGAAAACGGCAGCTATATTGGATACGAACCGAATGCGCGGGCTCTGTCCTTTCTTAAAGAGGCATATGGAAAGCGGGTAAATTTCAAATTCTACGGTGATGCGCTCGCCACTGAAGAAGACTATATCGCAGTGAAATTTGGGCAGGAACGCGTTGGTGGGAAGAAGTCCTTAGACATATTGCCGCAGAACTACGTGGATAGAATCGTCGATATTCAGTACTCGAGCTCAGTCGTGACTCATATGTGGATGGACGCTATTTCGCAACTTTTCGAGAATCTAAATTGCATCGTCAAGCCTGACGGCCTTTGTGTAAACACCTGGCTTATCGTCGACGATTTTGCGCGCTATGTGCTGAATTGCGGATTGGCGGATCGAATTCTTCCATACAGGAAAAATGGTGCATATACGAATTCGATCAAGAATCCGTTGATGTGTGTGGCTTACGATCTGGCGGATGTTGTGGCCGCGTATGAGAAAGCTGGTCACGAAATCGTCAAGATTCTGTGGGGAACGTGGTCGGGGCGAGGCAACGGAGTGCATTACCAAGACATCGTGATATCGCGCCCGCGCCCGTGACCCGCGGCTCATGCGCGTAAAGGAAATTAGTCTTTCGGCCGACCTAGGCATGGCTCATTACGCGTTGGGTTTCGCGACTCCCATGCGTGCCGTGACGTGTTGCTGGCGCTGAATACGCCGGCTGAGGAAAATATGCGATCAGAATCCGAAAAAGGCACCGACAGTTCGGGTGCTGGACACGCCTTGAGCAAAATCGTCAACTACCTGCCAAGGCTGTCGATCTTTGCGTTGCGGCATTTTTCATCCGCGCGCTGGGCTGTGGCTATGGCCGTGCTCGGTGTCACGGTCGAGTATGCTACCCTCACCATAATGCTGCCGCTCGGCGGTTCGCGAAACATCGGATTTGGCGTGCGAGTGACCGCCGTTTGGCGTTCTGTTGCACAAACAATCGGACTCCCCGATAGTACCCGCACATGGCTTTGGCTCTTTTTACTGCTCCTGGGGGCACGAATCCTGTTGGGGCTTGCGCAAGTGACGTTGAATACCTACGTGGGCAAAAGAATCATGGCGTTCTTGTGCGGTGGAGCTGTTGAGCGAGTCGTGGTGCACGAGCCACTGTCGCTCATTTACCAACGTTCGGTAGGACACTATCTGGCGATCGCGGGTGATGAAGCGCTTCGCGTTGGGCAGATCTTTTTCAACTTCGTCCAGATGTGCTCTGCGGTGTTGGCAGCGCTCATCGGTCTAGTCGCCCTGTATTTCTTTTCTCCCCTTGCTCTGCAGCTTACTACGGTCTTTCTTCTGATGGCCGGTGCGGCCTTGATAGCAATGATCGGTCGCCTGTTTGCCGCTAGTGGGAAAGCAGCAAATCTTCGACGGCAAGTCTCGACCTCGTTTGTTGAAGCCATTAACGGGATACGATCGATACGTTCGATGGCGGGGGAGGAGTTCGTTGTCGATCGCTTCGCCGGTTTCATCGATCGCTACACGCACGCACTATTTCTGCTGGAGATGTTCAACCACGCTGCGCGGGCACTGCCGGCCGTATTTTTGATCGCGGTCGGTTTGGTTGCGCTATATCCGCACTCAGGCTTTTTCGAGAACGTATCCACAGTATTCTTCTTTTCCGTGGTTGCAATCTTGATCCGAATACTCGCCTTCCTAGGCGAGGCGGTTACTGCGGGAGGCCGGTTAGTCGCGGACGTTCGAGTCGCCTTCGAGCTGGACGAGGTGCTTGAAAATGCCGAGCGACCTAGTAACAGGGAAGTTGCCGATCCAGTTGCGTCGGTCCGCGACATCGAGTTTCAAGACCTTACCTATTCCTACAGGGCAAATCACGCGGTAATTTCCGGCATCTCCGGGCGCCTGGCGGCCGGCAATTGCTATGCGTTGGTTGGCCGTTCCGGATCCGGCAAATCCACGTACGCGGATTTGCTCCTTGGGCTTTTGAGTCCTCAACAAGGCGAATTGCGTCTCAACGGTGTCGCATATTCGAGACTAAACATGAAATCGCTGCGTCGACGCGTGGTGCTCGTAGAGCAACATACGCGAATCTTCAGCGGCAGCATTTTAGAGAATGTCGCCTTCGGATTGACTCCGAGCGACGCGGAAATGCAGTCGGCCGTCGATTGCGCAGGCCTTCGAGAATTTGTGATGTCGTTGCCAGAAGGTATCGATACTCAGGTCGACTATCAGGGCGCGAATTTGTCGGGAGGCCAGCGTCAGCGGATTGGTCTCGCACGCGCGCTGCTTCGACAGCCGGACGTACTAATCCTGGACGAAGCTACGAGTGCCTTGGACAGCCAGACTCGTGATACCGTGCTCGAGAATCTACGTCATCTGTTTCGAGAGCGAATCTTGCTCTTCATTACACACGATACTAACGTAATCAAACTGGTGGACGAGATCTGGCATATAAAAAAGGGTAAGTTAATAGTCGAGATAAATGAAGCAATTGCCTCGTCGCGATAGGTTAGGTGCCGCTAGACGGCACCTGGAATTGAGTAGCCTTGGATAACGGTTCGGGTGCGCGATGGATACTTTCAAAATAACTATCTGGTGCTTTTAGTGGAACACAGCGGAGGATCGCCGCCAACGCAACTCAACATGATGGAATCTGGGTTTTCACCTAGTCTTCATGAGTTGACGATTGGAGACTTGATCGTCATTTGTATCCATGGTTGGCGAGTGATTCTCTCATGCGCCATCGTAGGCTTGGCCGTAGGCCTCGGATTGGCATTTGTTTTGCGGCCAACCTACCGGGCCGAAGTCCTATTGTCGGTGACGGACAATTCATCAATGGGCGGTGGGCACAGCGATGTTTTGTCGCAGTTCAGTGGCCTTGCGAGTCTCGCCGGAGTATCGATGGGAGGTGACCAGAATAAGGCCGAGTCTGTGGCTGAACTTACGTCCAGAGACATTACTGATCGCTTTATTCAACAGGAAAACCTCGCCCCGGTGCTATTTGCCAACCGTTGGGACGCCGCTTCCGGTAAATGGCGAGACACGACCCAACACCCACCGCCAACCGAGGGGCAGGCATTTCGACTATTTGATAAGCGAGTACGTAAACTGGGCCAAGATAAAAAAACCGGGCTTGTCACTCTCGTCATCGAATGGTCGGACCGCAAGGCGGTCGCCGACTGGGCAAATCGACTTGTGCGGCTTGCGAACGACACGCTTAGGCAGAAGGCAATTACAGAAGCGACTAATAGCTTGCAATATCTCAACAATGAACTGAGTCATAACAACGAAGTTGAGTTGCGCAAGACGCTTTCTGATCTCATTGAATCGCAGCAGAAAACGCTGATGCTCGCGAACGAGCGCCCGGATTTTGTGTTTAAGGTGATCGATCCCGCCAAGATTCCCGATTCCGATGATTATGTCAGTCCCAAGAAGCCGGTCTTTGGCGCCGTCGGACTATTTGCGGGGATGGCGGTCGGAGCGATGTTTGTGAGTATCACGTTCTTCAATAGGCGAAGAAAGGGAATGGCGCGATCCGTACAAAGCACTCTGCATTCGTGAAATCACTTGTGCTGATCGCCGGCATCGGCCAGATTTTCGCAGCGCGCACGTGGATTTAACGCTAAGAATCAACCCGACAAGGTATTCGATGACGGAAGGCCGGTCATTGAGTTTCCTGCACCTGGTTGTGGTGTGCACGTTAATCTCCACCGTGGGATTCTTTTTTGGAATTCGTGTTTCCTCGGTCGGTTGGATTGTCCCCCTTCTCGCTTCGATCATCTCTTTTCTTACGAGGGTAAGGTGGATCCACATCAGGCGCTTCGCAATGTGGGCTCCGTGGATTCTTTACTCAGGCGGGGCTCTTATATTCAGCCATCCGGAAAATTCCGTGATTCGAACGATGCTTATGTATTGCCCACTGGTGGTCGGAGTTGCGGCCACCACTTACGCGCCAAGCGAAGGTGAGTACAAGCGCATTTTCAATTCTCTTCGCGTGGCTGCCGTTCTGCTCTTGGCAATCCTATTTGTGAGATCGCGTCTTGGATCCGGCGAAGAAGCGTTCTTCTTGGCTGCAGAGTCGATGACGGCAGTTCTATTCGCCACCATATTTGCCGTGCATGTATTGCTTACGGGGTCATTTGTTAGCCTCATGTCTTGGTTCGCGATGGCGCTGGTGCCGATCCTGTCGTTGTCTCGCGTGGCTACGGTCGCTGTCGGGATTGTCCTGCCGCTCGCAATCGCACCGATTTCGGCTCTGGTAAGGGGATTAACTGGACTGGTTATTGTCATTGGCGCGCTGTCGCTTTTTTATTCCTCCGGCTTTCAGGAAAAGATGTTTTCGGGAGGCACCGGCAATATATCAGATCTCCTGTCCGGCGGCGGCGATGTCCAAGCGAGTGGCCGAGTGGAGATATGGGCCGCTCTGATAGAGGGCATCGCACGCGATCCCTGGGTTGGTCACGGCCCAAACGCCTCGCAGGCAGTTGTCGACGAGGTGGTTGAGGACGTAAGTCATCCTCACAACGATTATTTGCGGCTGGCTTATGACTACGGTTTTATCGGCCTTGGTATTTATCTGGCCACGCTAGCGGCACAGATCATGGCTGTCGTGCGGGCTGCCGGCCAGGCCCGTGGGTTTAAGCGCATTATCTTGTACTGTATCGCGACCTCTTTCATTCCGTATCTCACGCTTATGATCACGGATAATGTGGTTCTCTACGCGGCGTACTTTGGGAACATTCAATATGCAATAATCGGACTCGGACTATCCCGTGGTCCGAGTGACGGATAGTTTCTCAACCTCGTCCACTACAGTTCAAAATATGTGTGTAATTTCGTGGTCGTTCGCTCCGGCCATATTGCCGATGCCGTGTAGCACAAACGAATCAATCCAAGCGCTTGCATGAGAGTGGTAATTGACGCGCTAGTGAAGCTGCGCAAATTCGTAGTTCGCCTGCATGCTCGGTACTTCATGCATAAGCCGGACCGCGATTTTATTTCGGCGCGCTTCCGCAAACCGCCGCGGTCACCCGATGCGCCCGTAGTACTTGTTCAGTGCGTCGAGAACTACTACTACCTTTCACTGTTCGATTGGATAGTGGGCGCGCTTCGCACGCGGGGATCATTGACCGTAGACCAATTCATTCTTCGCAGTTTGCGGCTAGGATCATCGAGTTCACCGTGGGGATTCATTAAGGCACGCGTGTATCAGAACGCGTTGACCGACGCGAAGTGGATACGAATGTACGCCGCATTTTGCGACCGTATTGCCTATAGAAGCGCGGGAATCGATTGGTCGTTCCAATTCGTACGTGACGTTCGAGATGCATTTCGAATTTGGTGGGAGCTGGATACCAAAGAAGACGTATTGTCCCTGAAAATGGCAGGAGTCCTGGTTGGTGATCTGATTTACGACAGTTATCTCAGGTTCAAGCCTGCAGCCACAGTGGACGTCGGGGACTTCTACTTGGCTTTGGTAGTCTGGCAGGCAGTTCGCGACGTGCGGCGTGCCATGCACTATATGAGTACAGTTCGCCCGAAAGTATATCTGACGTCCTATAGCAGCTACATTCAACATGGAATTGCCGCCCGAGTTGCACTTCAATGTGGCGTGCGCGTATTTTCCTTCGGCAATCGCCAGGAAATTATCAAAGAGCTCACGATCAGTGATTGGGTTCACTTGCGACATCCTGACTCGTATCGTGGAGACTTTGGATTGCTTGCAACGCCGGCTGCTAGACTGGCTGAAGCGGAAGAGAAACTTGGCTCCCGACTGGCGGGTAATTTGGATTCAGCAACGGCCTATATGTCTCGGTCCGCATATGCAGATAGTACCGCTCGAATGCCGGACGTGCGCGGAGCAATTGTGGTGTTTCTGCATGATTTCTTCGACAGCCCGCATTGCTATAGATGGATGCTATATACGGATTTCTGGGAATGGACTTTGGCGACGATTCGAATTGCGAAGAGTCTGAACCAGCGAATCCTTCTCAAACCACATCCCAATCAAATCGCGCCGAGCAAGGGAGTTGTGCGCCGACTGAGACGCATGTTTCCCGCAATAGAGTTTCTATCGCCGAGTACTTCGAATCGGCAACTGGCCGATGGCGGGATTGCATGTGCGCTCACGGTGTACGGGACGGTTGCGCACGAAATGGCTTATTTGGGCATACCGACAATTACCGCCGGTGACCATCCTCATGTCAGCTTCGACTTTTGCCGAACAGCCCGCGACCCCGAGGAGTACGCGCACTTCATCGGCCAGATTCCGTCGTTTGAATATTCCAGGGACGACCTAAGACGTCAAAGCTTGGAGTTCTACTACATGCACAATCTGAATTTTCCACCCGGCTACCTCCAGTTGCGCGACGCCTTGGCTAAAATGGCGGCGCAAATCAATAACCCGGAAATGCTGTCTATTCATATGGAAAATTATTCGCGAGTTGCCCACGAAATCAGGTCGAATCCGGATTTCGCGTCGATTGTCGACACACTCCAGGATATTTTAAAAGTTGGGTAAATTCAGTCGCGGGTATTGCGGCGCGCCACAACCGGAAAAATGACGCATGAATTTAGGACTCAAAGGGTACTATGGTAAAGGCTTCATATGCTCGACCGCAGTTTATAGATTGAGAATCACTGCGTGAAAGGAATTGCAGTGATCGGGAAATTTATACTAATCGGACTAGACGCGTTCATTGCCGCTTGGTGTTTTGCGCGTGAATGAGATGCGCGGAAGAGTTGCGCTCAAGCGTCGTCTTCGGGCAGCGTATGTGAGCTTTATGCCGCCCGTACTGACTCGATTTATCAACAGTATTGTTCATGGGCGCTATCGCGCCCTAAACAATCTCGATAGGAAGATCGAAAAATATCTAGCCTACAGGGGCGGATACTACGTTGAATTGGGGGCGAATGACGGCTTGACCCAATCGAATACGTATTTCCTCGAAAGGGCTTACGGGTGGCGGGGATTGTTGATTGAGCCGGCCCCCCAGAATTTTCTGAAGTGTCTGGCGAACAGGTCGCCTTTGAATGTGGTTCGCTGCGCTGCCTGCGTCTCGTTCGAATATGGGCAGAAATTCGTGGAAATCGTGTACTCTAATTTGATGTCCACCCCAATCGGAGTCGAAAGCGACATAGGGGACCCGATGGAACAGGCGCAGAAGGGCCTGATCCGGTTGCCGCCTGGCGAAGTAATATTTACGTATGGCGCAAAGGCGGAGACGCTGAATGCGCTGTTGATTCAAGCAGGGGCGCCGCGGGTTGTGGATTTCATGTCGCTCGATGTGGAGGGCGCGGAGATCGAGGTGCTCAAAGGCATCGACCATTCTTACCATCGATTCAAGTACATCTTGGTGGAGTGCCGCAATTTCCCGAAATTAGACGATTACTTGCGCTCCAATGGCTATGTATACCTTAAGGCATTGAGTGAACACGACTACTTGTTTCGTACAAATGCGTAGAGAAAAGGATGAGCTGGAGCGGCAAGCGGCGTGAAGGACGATTCAACGAGAAGTTCTAACACTCGGCAGTTTGCGCGACTTGCAAAACTATCACGAGTGTACACGCGGGCAACGAGCCCGGTGGCCTACCTGGCCCGCAAGTTCATTGTCGACGTGTCGAGGCAATTGTCGCCTTCCGCAGCCATAGCTTTGGATCTTGGATGCGGCACCTGTCCGTACCAGAGCCTCGTTTGCAGCTCGTTTCGCACCGACCTGTACATTGGCATCGATCTGGCGCCGACCGATACGACCGTCCTGGTGGCGGACGCCAAATGCCTGCCCCTTGGCGACGCTTCGGTTGACTTGATCGTCAGTTTCGACGTGATTCAACACATATCAAAATCGGAGGCGATGCTGGACGAAATGGCCAGAGTTCTCATTCCGAACGGTTATGTCCTGCTGACGTATCCGTTTCTCTATCCGGAATGCGATTTCCATGATTTTCAACGATGGACCATCGAGGGAATGAACGATGCGCTTGCCCGCCGCGGAATGTCTCCGGTCGTGTTCTCTCGACGCGGCGGTCCGTTGTTCGCGGCCGCTTGCGCTCTCACATGGGCCGTTCAGCACATCATACCGGGGCAGCGTAAGTCCTGGCGGGAGAGGCGTACACTCCTGGGCGTCATTCGCAGCTCGTTTGTAGCCTTGATGACGATTCCGACGAATGCAATCGCCTGGGCGGCACTGCTGGTTGATTCGATTCTACCTACCCGAGGTGCTTATATGGGCGGCGCCGTGCTGGCACGTAAAGTTGCGCCCGTAGCTCGAATCGGCCCATGATTTTCGTGTCTTCTTGGGACGATGGTCACCCGCTTGATGAGCGCGTCGCAGAACTGTTGGGCAAGCACGGGTTGAAAGGTACGTTTTTCTTGCCAATGCGAAATCGCGAAGGTCTGCCCGTCATGGACCCGGCGGCCGCGCGACGGCTGAACGAGAGATACGAAGTCGGTAGCCATACTCTGGACCACGCATATCTCTGGAACCTGGACGAGCAGGAGGTGGTGAACCAGGTGAAAGGGGGAAAGGCCGCGTTGGAAGATGTTCTTGGATCTCGGGTGAACGCATTCTGCTATCCGGGGGGGCAACTGAACTCAAGCATACGTGGCGTGGTAAAGGGAGCGGGGTTTCGCTCGGCACGGACAATCGAGAACTTCAGATTGGAAGCGGGATCGGATCCTTACATGATCCCAACGACGCTGCAATTTTACCCCCATCGCCGCACGGTTCTTTTGCGCAATTTCGTGAAACGCGGCCACTACATGCTGCGCGCGCCGGCGTTGATTGAGTTGTGCTCAACCAGAGACTGGTTCGCGGCTATTTTGGGCTTGCTGAGAAAGAGCGCCTCATCCGACGACGTATTCCACCTCTGGGGTCATAGCTGGGAGCTGGAGAAATGCGACCTGTGGCGGCCATTCGAGGACTTTCTGATGGCGGTCGCAGCCTGTGGTCCCAGGACGTGCACGGTCTCGGAATTGGTCGAGGCGGGCAACTTCGCACCGACTGGCGCGAACGCGCAATGAAACAGCTGCGCGTCGTAGTCATGGTGGCTAACGTGAAACAATACCGGGCCGCTTTTTATGCGATGCTTTCGTCGGCGCTAAGGCATGACGGCATAGAGTTGACGGTGATCTACAGCGACCCGGACGTCATCGAGGCGACCAAGGGCGACAGCATCGATCTGCCGGGGCCGCTCGGAAAGAAGGTTCCGCGCCTTTGGTTTGCCGGCCATCGGGCACTACTTCAGTTTCCGAGTCTCCGGGACATCGCACAGGCAGATCTGGTGATTGTGGTGCAGGCTGCGGGATATCTGCTCAATTACCCAATTCTGCTGCTGTCGGCATTGAAATTGAAAAGAGTGGCGTACTGGGGTCATGGACGGAACTTACAAGGGAATCCAAAGTCTGCTGCAGAGCGGATGAAGCGAATGCTCGCAAACTCGACAAACTGGTGGTTCGCCTACACCAACGAAACGAAGCGCTACCTCGAGTCCATAGGGGTCGCGTCGGAGAAGATCACCCCGATTGAAAATGCGATCGATACGCGCGGGTTTCGTGTTGAGCTGGAATCTGTGTCGGATCAAGAGGTTGCATCTCTGCGCGCGACGCTTGGCTTGGCGCCGGAAGCACGAGTCGGTCTCTATTGCGGCTCCTTGTATTCCGAAAAGCGCCTGGATTACCTGCTTGGTGCGGCAAGAATAGTCGCCGAGGGAAATCCGAATTTCCGCTTGGTTATTGTCGGTGCCGGTCCCGAGAGCGACGTTGTCAGACGCGCGAGTGAATCCTGCAATTACGTGTTGTATCCAGGACCGGCCTTTGGCCGCGGAAAAGCCGTCTATTTTCGAATGGCAG
>Ga0210393_10001438_pt1 | contig 19884 bp, 9 predicted proteins | sample IncBWC27OmetaG_FD_160068 | JGI IMG/M metagenome (GOLD analysis project Ga0210393, IMG submission 160068) | Forest soil microbial communities from Barre Woods Harvard Forest LTER site, Petersham, Massachusetts, United States - Inc-BW-C-27-O ... | reverse complement strand
TCACATACTCGCTAGCCCGCCCAACCTCGGAGAGATTGTTGTAGTAGTTGCCCACCAGCAAGTAGCCCATGGCAAAATTCGGATCAATCTCGATGGCCCGTTGAAAGTAAGGCAGAGCAGCGGCAGAGCCTTTCTCGCCTCCCGCCTTTATGCCAAGGCTGTACGCCTTCAGAGCTTCGAGCGAAGGCGTAGTGGCCTGTGCCAGCGGAACATCAAACTTCTGCACGGTCGCCAGCGACTCCCCCAGCTTTCCGCGCAGCTTGGATGCCGCTTCTCCCAGCGCGTCCAGCACCTTCTCCTTGGATGCCGCCGTGACCTGCTCTTCCGTCAGCGTGTCTCCGCTCTCGCAATTCACCGCTTTCAATCCCAATACGTAATCCCTGCCCAAACTGCCGATCAACCCGGCAATATAGGCTTTGCTGCCTGCTCGCGCGCACAACTCGCGAGCCACCTCGGGCGTGATCTTGGTGCCGGGTGGGCGGGTCATCAGTTGCAGGGTCTTCGAGACTTCGCTGTCGGAAAGCAAATTGAGAAAAGGCGATTGTCGCAGCGAAATGCTGAGAGCCGTCTTCAGAGTGCCATCGAAGATCTGGTCCCTGGTTCTGTTGTCGAAGTCGGCGAGAACGATGGTGTCCCTCTCCGTGAGCTTCGGAGTTCGATGGGATCGCCAGTACCATGTGCCTGCAAGGATCGCGAGGGGCAACGCTAACATCGCCACTGCAAAAAGGGCCACGACCAGTCTCACCAAAGCCCGATTTCGGGAAACTGGGAATTTCAGTTGTTCTTTTTCTTCCGTAATGACACTGGTCCGAATCGTCTGCTGCTTAAAAATCAAGCCGCTGAGCCCGAGGCTGGTCGTGGTGGCCGCATCCGGGACGACCACCAGGTTCCCTGGCCTAATGACCTGCACCGGAGAAACAAACTGATATCCCCGCCCCGGCAGGGTGACGATATAGCTGTTGTCGCCTGGCTTCTCTTCCAGTGCACGCCGCAACGCGGAGATGCTTTGCGCCAGGCTGTTCTCGTCTACAAAGGTATCCGGCCATGCATTCTTTAACAGTTCGTCTCGTGTGAGAACCCTTCCCGGGTTCTGCACCAGATAGAGCAACACATCGAAGGCCCGGCGGTTGAGTGTGACAATCCCTGTTTCTCGCCGCAGGGTGCGTGCCGTGGCATCGACCTGAAACTCCCCGAATTGAAATATCCCTTCTGGTTTCATGGTCTTACCGGCGACACAAACTGTGTCAGGAATGTCGAAAGCCGTCTCTGGGCGGTATCACGTGAAGGCCGCAAACCCACGGCTTGAAACGCGAGATTTGCGTTATACCGACTCTACCAGTGGCTATTCCAGCGGGCAAGGTTCTTCCGTTTGGATACGTCCGATTGCGGCACCGGTCGCACCGTTTGCACCGGATGTGATGGTAGAACGGCAACGGAAATGACTGCCCCAGCAATAGCAGTCCGCCATGGGACCTAGCGCGCCTGTGCAGCGAGTTTGGCGTACTCTGCCTTGGCTTCTTTCAAGATGGGGATACCGGGGTCGGCGTCTTTCCAGAGGGTGAGGAAATCCTTGTAAGCGCCGAGCGCCCGGACGCGGTCAGCGTCGGCATCCGCTCCCTGCGATGTTCTCGACTGCAAGGCGTTGGCTCGAGCCAGTCCCAGGCGCGCCAGCGCTCCCGTCCAGCAGTTCCAGACGATGCCGCTGTGGTCGAGAATCTTCTGAAACTCCGTGGCGGCGGCATTGCCCTGAGCGGTGGCGAGGTATGCCTCGCCGCGTATGTACGTGGGATAGAGGCACGAAAAATTGTTGACGAAGGGAATTAAGCCCAATTCGACGGGGGCAGCAGCTTGCAAGGCGCTCAGCGCAGCCTCCGGTTTCTTTCCGTCCAGCGCCAACTGCGCCTGAACCGCGGGCAACCAAAGCGATTGGATCTGGGTATTCAGGGGGTAGTTCTTCCCTAAATCCTGGGCCAGGGATTCGGATCGCGCCGTATCGCCCACCATAGCAAACGCAAGCGCGGCTTCGCTCTCGACGCCCTGATTCGCGGGCGCGAGCTTGAGAGCCGCTGCTGCTGATGGCCGCGCTTCGGCGGGATTGCCGAAGGCCGCTTGCAGCAAGGCGGCATTCCCCAGATAGACCGCCGCATTTTCTTTATCGTCCGCTCGCGTTACTGCTGAGTCTACAGCCCGCCCCGTCAGCTCACGAGCTTTGCCCAAATGGCCGACATACGCCTCGGTGTCGGAGGCGAGATCGAGACCCCAATTCTCGTACTCAGGCTTGCTCCCGTACCACTTTTGCTGTTCCGCCATGGCCACGGAGTCCTTATCGAGAAAGGCAAGAGCGTAGCGGACATTGTGGAGGATCGCATCATCCAGTTTTCGCGCCTGCGCTTCCTGCAGGATTTGTCGAACTTCGTCGAAACGCTGCAACGCAAGGGCCCCGTTGGCAAGATTGTCGTACCTGCTCACATTATCAGGCAGCCCAAGGCGCATGGCTTGCCTCGCGGCCTCCGCGGCTTTCTCGTACTGCCCCTGGGCTGTGTACACGGTGCTCAGGTTCGAGGTTGCGCCTCCCCGTGGGTAGCTCTCAATCTGCTCCTGAATGTTCTGTGTCGCTTTGTCCAGTTGTCCTGTTACAAGCTCGTAGTAGTTGCCCTCGATCTGCAGTCTTTCGCGATGGCTGACTTGGTCCCGCAACTGAAACGCTTTGGTCAGGTACTCACTGGCCCGCCCCAGCTGGCCCATGTTGGAGTACACGACACCCAAAGAGTTGTAGCCCATGGCAAAATTTGGATCAATCTCGATAGCACGATGAGTGTAAGGCAGAGCTGCGGCGGAACCTTTCTCGCGATAGGCCTTTTCACCGAGGCTGAACGCTTTCAGCGCTTCAAGCGAAGACGTGGTGGCTTGTCGAAGCGGAACATCAAACTTCTGCACCGTCGCCAGTGATTCGCCCAGGTCGCTGCGCATCTTGGACGCCGCCTCGCCCAACGTGTCGAGGACTTTCTCCTTGGACGCAGCCGTCACTTGCGTCACGGCCAGCGTGTCTCCACTCAGGCAATTCACCGCCTTCAGCCCCAGCACATATGTGCTGCCCAAGCTATCAATGGATCCGGCAACACAGGCTTTGCTGCCAGCCCGCTGGCAGACCTCGCGAGCCACCTCGGGCGTGAGTTTTGTGCCGGCGGGACGAGTCATCAGTTGCAAGGTCTTCGCAACCTGGCCGTCGGGAAGCAAATTCAGGAAAGGCGATTGCCGCAGGGAAATGCTGAGTGCCGTTTTCAGCGTGTCGTCGAATATTGCATCGCCGGTGCTGTTGGCGAAATCGGCAAGGACGATGGTGTCTTTCTCGGTCAGGCGCTGTTTTTGATGCGAACGATAATAGAGGCCGCCTGCCATAAGTATGGCGGCCAGCACGACGGGAGCCGCAATCTTCCAGAGCTTCGAAACCCACGCCGACCCACGAGCTTCCGGCAACGCCGCCGCGCCCAAGCTCGCTGGCTCTTCGGTGACGACATTGGTACGGATTCTTTGCTGCTGAACCACCGCCGCGGGGCGGTTGTGAGCAGAGGTTGTGACATCCGGGACGACCGCTAAGCGCTCCGGGCCAAGATCCTGCACCGGAACAACAAACTGATATCCCCGTCCCGGCAGGGTGACGACATAGTTGTTGTCGCCGGGCTTCTCCTCCAGCGCCCGCCGCAACGCGGAGATGCTTTGCGCCAGGCTGTTTTCGTCGACGAAAGTATCGGGCCAGGCATTCTTTAACAATTCGTCGCGGCTCACAACCCTTCCTGGGTTCTGTGCCAGGTATAGCAGCACATCAAAAGCCCGGCGGTTGAGTGTGACTAGCTCTTTTTCCCGCCGCAGGGTGCGCGCCAAGGCATCAATCTGGAACTCCCCGAATCGAAATATCCCTTCTGGTTTCATTGTCTTACTGGCGATTCAAGACTTATCAGGCTGTCAAAAGGCGTCATTGACAATCGATTGAGCGAGTTCGCAAATCCCACGGCTTGAACATCGAGATTCGCGTGCACCGACTCTACCAGTGGCTATCCCAGGCGGGCAAGTTCCGTTCGCATGCACACGTCCTAACTAATTGCGGTACCAGTCGCCCCGTTCGCACCAGTACGCCGTTTAGAACCCAAGACGTCAGAACCCAAAGGGAATGATGGTGTGATGAGTGGTCGTGCCGCAATCCGGAAGCAAAGTGGGGAAACTAATTCTCTGGCGGTCTCGATGCGGCACGGAACGGGCTACCGGATTTAGTGTGTCTGCGGGGTGAGTCTCGCGTACTCCGCCTTGGCTTCCCTTAGGATTGGAATGCCGGGGTCGGCGTCTTTCCAGAGGGTGAGGAAATCTTTGTAGGCGGCGAGTGCCCGGCCGCGAGCTGCGTTGGCATCCGCTCCTTGCGAGGTTCGAGACTGCAAGGCGTTGGCGCGAGCTAAGCCTAGATGCGCCAATGCCCCTGTCCAGCAATTCCAGACGATGCCGTTGTGGTCGAGAATTTTATCAAACTCGGTGGCGGCAGCGCTGCCTTGCCCTGCTGCCAGGTAAGCCTCACCGCGCACGTACGTGGGATAGAGACAGGAAGCATTGTTGACGAACGGAATCGTCCCGAACTCGATGGCGGAGGCAGCCTGCAAGGACGTCAGAGCGGGAGCAGGATGGTTCTCGTCCAGAGCCACTTGCGCCCGAATCGCGGGCAACCAGAGCGACTGCATCTGCGTGTCAAGCGGAAAGCGTTTTCCCAGGTCTTGGGCCAGAGACTCGGCTCGCCCGGTATCGCCCGCCATGGCGAACGCAAGGGCAGTTTCGGCTGCTGCCGCCGGACTCTCGGGAGCAAGCTTTGCCGCTGCTACCGCTCCCTGCCGCGCTTCTGCCGGACGACCGTAGGTAGCCTCGCGCTGAGCGGCAACCGCCAGATAGATCGCCCCAACTTCTTTATTGTCGGTTCGCACAGCTGAGTCTATCGCGCGCTGGATGAGTTCCTGCGCCTTGGCGGCATGGCCGACGTAGCCCTCGGTGTCCGAGGCCAGTGCCAATCCGAAGTTCTCATATTCGGCCTTACCCGCAAACCACTGCTGCTGTTCCGCCATGCCAGCGGAATCCGAGCCGAAAAAGGCGAGCGCGTACCGGGCAAGCCGCAACTGGAAATCATCACTTTTTTTCGCCTGTGCCTGGTCGATGATCTTCTGCGCCTCGTCGAACCGCTGCCTGGAAATCGCGTAGGTGGCGAGATTCGAGTACCAACCATGAAAGTCCGGGGTAAGAAGCTGGGCTTGCCTGGTGGTCTCGGCGGCTTTCTCATACTGCCCAAGCTCAGCGTATAGAGCGCCTAGCTGGCCAATGATCTGATCACGCGGGTAGTCCTCAACCTGCTCCCGATATGTCTGGGCGGCTTTGTCCAGTTCTCCGGTTACATTCATATAGTACCCACCGGCGATCCGTAGCCTTTCTAGCTCGCTGGTATGTCCCCGCAGCTGGAACGCCTTGGTAAGGCACTCGTTGGCCCTGCCTGGTTTGCCGAGATCAGTGTATTGGTTCGACATTCCCAAATATGCCCTGGCAAAATTCGGGTCAAGCTCGACAGCACGTTGAAAGTAAGGCAGGGCCTCGGTGGGGGACTGCCTCTCACGGGCCATACCGACGGCATAAGCTTTTAGAGCTTCCAGCGAGCTCGTGGTGGTTGGGGACAGTGGAGCGTCGAATTTCTCAACCGTAGCCAGTGATTCGCCTAACTCGCCGCGTAGCTTGGACGCCGCCTCGCCCAGCGTGTCGAGGACTTTCTCCTTGGACGCGGCCGTCACCTGCTCCTCGGCCAGCGTGTCTCCGCTCAGACAATTCACTGCCTTCAGCCCCAGCACGTATTCGCTGCCCAGGCTGTCAACGGATCCGGCAAGATACGCTTTGGAACCCGCCCGCTGGCAGAGCTCGCGCGTCACCTCAGGCGTGAGTTTCGTGCTGGCGGGACGGGTCATCAATTTCAAGGTCTTCGCAACTTGGCCGTCGGGAAGCAAATTCAGGAAAGGAGATTGCCGCAGGGAAATGCTAAGCGCCGTTTTCAGCGTGTCGTCGAATATTGCATCGCCCGTGGTGTTGGCGAAATCGGCGAGAACAACGGTGTCTTTCTCGGTCAAGCGCTGTTTTCGATGCGAACGATAATAGAGTCCCCCCGCCACAAGGACGGCGGCCAGCACGACGGGAGCCGCAATCTTCCAGCGCTTCGGAACCCGCGCCGAACCAGCTTCTGGCAACGCCGCCGCGCCTAAGCTTGCGGGCTCCTCGGTAACGACATTGGTACGGATTGTTTGCTGACGAACCACCACGGCGGGGCCGTCGTTGGCAGAGGTTGTGACATCCGGAACGACCGCTAAGCGCTCTGGAGCAAAAGCCTGCACCGGAACAACAAACTGATATCCCCGTCCCGGCAGGGTGACGACATAGTTGTTGTCGCCGGGCTTCTCCTCCAGCGCCCGCCGCAACGCGGAGATGCTTTGCGCCAGGCTGTTTTCGTCGACGAAAGTATCGGGCCAGGCATTCTTTAACAATTCGTCGCGGCTCACAACCCTTCCTGGGTTCTGTGCCAGGTATAGCAGCACATCAAAAGCCCGGCGGTTGAGTGTGACTAGCTCTTTTTCCCGCCGCAGGGTGCGCGCCAAGGCATCAATCTGGAATTCCCCGAATCGAAATATCCCTTCTGGTTTCATTGTCTTAGCGACCGTTCAGAATTTGTCAAGACCTGTCAGAACGCGTCACTGGCCTTTTTTTTGCGACTGCAGCAATATCCGCGGCGTGAACAGCGACCGCGCGTCACGAATTTACCAATGGCTGTACAGCCGGGCAAGCTTTTTCCGTTCCGAGCCGTCCGGTCACGCCACCAGTCGTACCGTTCGCACGGAAGTCACGATTGAGCAGAAAGCAACAACTCTGCTGGTGGGCAGCACGTCGGCGGACTTCGATATCTGCCCGCTCTGCGGACAGAAGATGGCCCCGGAGCACGCGGAACAGGCTGGACATCGCCTTCTCGAAGGCTCGATCTCGCAGGAACCCGCGCCGGTGGACAGACCTCCTCCGCGAATCGCTGGGGGCTCAATCAAGTAAGCGCTATCCAGTAAGCGCTTTGGACAGTCGACGGAACCGAAACACCACGAAAATCTAACGCTAAGAACCTATTGAGGAGAATCAAAATGAAAACGGCGCACCGCAACCCCAACAACCAGAGATTTGCACTCGCCAAGACCTTGGCGGCAACCCTGTGCCTGACCACCGCGTTCCTCGCTCTGCCGGCGTACGCGGTCACCAATGAGCTGGTCGGAAGCGCCGAGAGTCACTCCATCGAGAAGTATGACAGCAACGGCAACTGGATCAAGACGTTCGCCTCCACTGGCCCTTATTACCCCGTCGGCATCGCGGCCAGCCCCATTACAGGGGACGTGTTCGCCGCAACCTTAACGGCCACCGTCCTGCGCTACACCAAGTCGGGCGCCTCGTTCGGCCCGAAGGGAGCCTACTGGAGCACGTTCAACATGACTTCCCTGGTTGGCTCCAACCCTCCGGAAGCGCTGCTGTTCGATCCGAGCGGCAATCTCTATGTGGCCACTAACTACGGAGAATCTGGTTATGTCGTGAAGATTTTCGAGTACTCGGCAAAAGAACTCTTGAAGGAGACGCCCGTGCCCACCCCCGGATCGCCGATCGTAACGACGATCGGCCAAGCCGGTCAGATGGCATGGGATGCTAATGGGAATCTCTGCATCGATTCCTGGTATTACCCCGAAGGCGTTCAGTGCTACAACCCTGGCACTCACGCTCTCACATTTAGCTATGCCCCGGAAATCCAAGCTGCGGCACTTGAACCGCTTGGGATTGCGTTCGGCCCCGGCGACATCCTTACCGTGAGCAACCTTTTCACTGGAGGGGTTTATGTGGAAGGGACCGCGCAGGTGGGACCGATGAACCTTGTGGCCACGGGCACAGTTCAGCCGGCAGATGTGGGATTTCTGGCGGTCGACAGCGACGGGAACCTCTACCTGCCCGAGTGGCACAACGTGAACGCCCGCTTCGCAAATTGCGTTGCCCCGTTCTACTCCTGCCAGGACTACGACGTCAGCTCGGACATCGTCTACAAAATCGATCCTACCAACGGCACGGTAACCAATTTCATCAGCAACCACCTCTGGGGACCTTACCAGATGATCTTCGTTCCGTTTTAGAAATCATCAGCAGACGCGGCGGGTGGATTCGCACGCAATCGATCCGCCGCCCGCTTGGATCAGGACTTTGATTGTGTTCGTGGGGAAGCGGTAAGAAAAACGAAAACACACCCGGAGAAAGTTATGAAAAACCTGAATACTCGGCTGCGCTTGGTTTCATTGCTGTCCCTGATCCTGTTGGCGTGGACGGCCGCCTTTGGCCAAATTACGCCCAGCGCCGACTCCTACACCAACAGCGTCGATCCCACCACCAACTACGGCACCAAGACGCTGCTTGATGTCGATGGCGCCACGCAGACGACCTACATTCAGTTCAATTTGTCGTCGATCCCGGCAAACTATACAAGCGCCGAGATTACTAAGGCCACGCTGAAGCTCTACGTGAATACAGTCCCCACGGCGGGCAGCTTCAACGTGGATTACGTGAACGGCACGTGGACGGAAAGCACGATCGCCTCCAGCCTGGCTCCAGCATTGGGAACGACGATCGCGGCCAGCGTCCCGTTGGTGACCGCGGATAAGAACCAGTTCATCCTCATCGACGTGACAGAGGCGGTGCAGGCCTGGCTGAGTGGAACGGCCAATGACGGCATTGCGCTGGTCGCCAACGGCACCACCAATGCCACCTTCGACAGTAAAGAGAGCACCTCGACCAGCCACGCGCCGGAGCTGGATATTGTGTTCGCCGGCGGGGGCACGCTCACGGGAGTGACCACGGCGAGCGGCAGTGGCCTGACGGGCGGAGGAACCAGCGGAACGCTCAACTTGTCCCTGAGCAATTCGTGCGCGGCGAATCAGGTGCTGCAATATAACGGCACTTCGTGGGCCTGCGCAGCGGTGGGCACGGGCACGATCACGGGGGTGACGACTTCCCCCACCAGCGGCCTCACGGGTGGCGGCACCAGCGGCACGCTCAACCTGCAGATCAACGCCGCCCTGATTCCTCTGCTGGGGGCGAATAACACGTTCACGGGGAACGAGACGGTGGGCACCCTCACGGCCGACTCGACTGGCAACGCGATCGTCGGCACCAGCAATTCAGCCTGCTGCTCCGGCCTGACTGGGTACAACAACGGCACAGGGGCCGCCGTGGCGGTGTGGGGGCAGGCCGCCTCAACTGCTGGCGGCGTCGGCGTGGTAGGTGCCACCACGGGGACCTATTACTTCGTTACGAATGGAGCAGTAGGCACGGAAGGCGCGACGAATTCGGCCCCTGGCTATGGCGTGTATGGGGTCAACAGCGCCAGTACGGGAAATGCGGTGGGTGTCTACGGCAGTTCGAATTCGACCGCGGGCTATGGCGTCGAGGGCGTAGTCAATGCCCCTAGCGGCGCCGCTGTGTACGGCACAAACATTGGCGCAACAGGGAATGCGCCGGGCGTGTACGGCACGTCGTCGGCGCCTATCGGCTATGGTGTTTATGGCACAAGCCCTGGCTATGGCGTTGTTGGGAGCGGCGGCGGCACCGGCGTTTTGGGGACCGGGGGTGACGGTGTTGTCGGCACTGGGACCCTCAATGGCCTCGTGGGGCTGGCGGTGGGCGAGAGCGGCACGAGCTTTGGAATATTTCAGGGTGCCGGAGCGTGGGGAGACACTGGCGGCGCATCGGGCGGGTTTTTTGGGGTCATCGCGACCGCCGACTCGAATACCGCGCTCCTGGCAGCCAACGCTGACAGCACCGGCAAGTACCCGACCATCGAAGTATCCAACTATACCGCGTCGGCCAACACCCACTTCCCGGTGTTCCAGACGAGTTCTCCTAACACTTACAGCGGGTCGCGGCATTGCACCATCGATACCTCGGCCAACCTGACCTGCACGGGAGTTGTGTCAGGAGTGATCCAGGCGGATGGCGGCAAAGAGACTGCCGTATACGCCATGCAGTCAGCGGAGAATTGGCTCGAGGATGCCGGCTCTGGCCAACTCTCGAGCGGCTCCGCCCGCATCGAACTCGATCCCGGCTTCGCGCGAACCGTGAATGCCGGGGTTGAATATCACGTGTTTCTCACGCCCAACGGCGACTCCAAAGGATTGTATGTCAGCCAGAAAACGGCGACATCGTTCGAAGTGCACGAACAGGGCGGAGGGACCTCCAGCATCGCCTTCGACTACCGCATCATGGCGAAGCGTAAGGGCTATGAGACGGTTCGCCTCGAAGACCTCACGGGGCGGTTCAAACAACCCGCAGCACCGTCCGAGAAAATGCGGCGTCCCCTGCCGTCGGCTGCAACAAGACCCGACCCGAAGCCGCCAACGCCGCCGTCCGTTGCGATGCACTCCGCTAAGCAGATGCCAACTCCACCACTGATGCCGTCCGCTGCGCCGCGGCCAATCGCACCGATGGCGGTTCTGCCCAAAGCCCCTCCGTTGCCCCATCCGGCAGCGCTAGCCACCAAACCGGAGGTCAACCAGAAGTAGCCGCGCTCAAACTGCGTGAGAGGGCCGAAGCTCCGAGCCAAGGCCCTCTTCCGCGAAGGAATTTTGGCTCGAATTTACAGAGGAAAAACTCCAGAGAGGAAAAACACAATGAAACGTATCGGCATGCTTCTTTTGCTAGTAATTTCGGGCCTTGGACTGTCCGCCATCGTCTTACCCATGAATCAGTCGGGGACAACTTTCAAAGTTTCAGCTGACAACCGGTGCAGGCGGGTTAGAGGCACGATCAACAGCGTATTCTTCACCCAGAACTGCACAAGCCCAATAGGACTCTGCACCGCCGGCACCATCACCGGTGCGGGCCCGCTCGACGGGAGCACTACTTTCATCGCTCTGGGCGCGGCTCCGTCCGCCGGCATGTCCGGCGTCGAACCAGCGGCGAACCTTTCCTACTCCGGCCAGCTGACCATCGTTGCGAGGCACGGCACTCTGGTGACAAGTGATCTCGGCGTTTTGGACGCAGCCCACTTGGCGTTCACCGAAATGGAACGCCCTAGTTCTGGAACGGGTGTGTTCTCGAATCCGGGAAACAACGCTTTTTTCATTTCGGGATCCATTGTTGACAACGGGCAAGGATTCCAGGGGGACCTGTCAGGTGTCGCTTGTTTTGACGACGACTAGCAACCTGCGCTGGCGAGGGGAGCTGAACCTGGCCCCTCCAGCGCGGGCGAGCAGACTTACGGTTCATATTTGAAAAAAAATCTGGAGCGTGTCGGATAAGAAAAGGAGATCTTGATATGACTACCCTGTTCACGAACCTGGTCTCGCGGTATGGTTTCGCTGAGTCTTTCGCTTCCTCCGCCCGGGGCGCGCGGCGGCATAACCACCGGGCATTCGACAGCTGCCTCTTGGGGTTCGCCATCGTTTTCGCAGTTCTGCTATCGGGGACCGGCTTGGCTCACGCGCAATGGACCCAGGCAATGTCCAACGGCATTTTGAAGGTCACGGATTGCATACTTCTTACCGATGGCACCGTCATGTGCCAACGAGGGGAGACGACCAACCAAATCATCCGCCTGACCCCGGACAACACGGGTAGTTACGTCAATGGCTCATGGTCCACGACGAATATCACCTCGTTGCCGACCACCTACCAACCACGGTTTTTCTGCTCCGTTGTCCTGCCGGATGGGCGTGTAATATTCACCGGCGGCGAATACAACATGCCCGGCAATCAGGCCGAGACCAACCTGGGCTACATCTTCGATCCGACGGCCAATAGCGGAAAGGGATCGTGGACGCAATTAACCCCTCCGGATAACGGGACGGGGGATTGGACCCAAATCGGCGATTCGCCGTGCATCGTTCTGGCGAACGGAACGTTCGTGATTGGCGATCACAGCAACACGCAAATGGCTGCGCTCGATCCCGTAACGCTCACCTACACAGACCTTAACCCGACCGGAAGGGCTGTTGAGTCGAACGGTAATGTTAACCCCTATGCCGAGGAAGGTTGGACCCTCCTGCCGGACGGAACGATCCTAAGCGTCGATATCAACAACGGCACGAACTCCGAAATTTATAATCCGGTAACCAATTCTTGGTCGTCCGCTGGGAGCACAGGGGTGACGCTCGCTGGCAATGGCGGGCCTGGTAACGACCCAGAGATGGGGCCAGCAGTATTACGCGGCGACAATGGCTTTGTCATTCAGTTTGGAGCCACTCCGAACAACGCGAGCTACGACTACACAGAGGGTCTGTGGGTGTCGGCTCCGAGTTTCCCCATCCCATTCACGTGCGCGGGGATAAGTTACGAAAACGCGGGGGTCAATGATGGTCCCGCGTCCATATTGCCCGATGGCCATGTGCTGGTAGCTGCGAACCCAGTGGACTCTTCCGGTAACGCAGTACATTGCTCCATATTCTTTGAGTTCGATGGTACGAATCTGAACCCGGTACCCGGGGACACCGATGCCCCTACCAAGCCTGCGTTTGGCCTACGTATGCTTGCGCTACCCTCCGGTGATGTCATGGTCGAGGACGGTTCGGCTAACGTCTTTTTCTACAACAACGGCCAACCGTACGATCCGGGTGCGCAGCCCAAGGTTACAAGCGCGCTTTCGGGCATAGTTCCCGGGCAAACTTACCCCATTTCCGGAACGCTGTTTAATGGCGTTTCGCAAGGTGCGTTTTATGGCGACGATGGCGAGTGGGCGACGAACTATCCCCTGGTGCGTATCATCCAGGGCGCCAACGTGATGTATGCGAGAACTCACAACCACAGCAGTATGGGTGTCGCCATGCCAAACACCATAGTCACCACCTATTTTGATGTGCCAGCCAACCTCATCTTGGGCCCCGGCACGATCTTGGAGGTTGTTGCCAACGGCATCCCCTCGGCTCCGCTTTCCATCAATGTGGTAGGAACCGGAAGTACGCTGGCATACGACGGCGGCACGGTTGGGGGCTTCGGCGGCACGAGCACAGTAGGGGCTTTGCTGAACAGCACGGGCGCATCCCAGCCACCGATCACGGGCGCTACAGTCGCATTCCAGCTTGGTAGCCAGAGTTGCTCTGGAACCACCGACAGTACAGGTTTCGCCAGCTGCACGATCGTAGCGGAACAGACGCCGGGCGCCTACACCGTGACCGCAAGCTACGCCGGAAATTCAAGCTTTGGCGCGAGCTCGGCGTCTTCGTCTTTCAACATAATCCCGGCCATCCAAACTATCACCTTCACCACGATCGCGCCTGCGAGTGCGGCTACGAACAGCAGCTTCACGGTGGCGGCTACTGCCAGTTCGGGCCTGCCAGTTTCTTACACCAGTTCGGGGCAGTGCAGTAATGTAGGTGCGAACTATACGATGAGCAGCGACCCTGGCACCTGTACGGTGATCGCGAATCAGGCAGGCGACGCCGACTACGTTGCCGCAGTTTCGGTCACGGAGAGCGTCACCGTGACCCAGGCTACCGTAAGCTTCTCTTACACCCAGTTCACGGTGCCCGCCAGCGGACTGAATTATCCGGACGGAGTGGCAGTGGATGCAGCGGGCGATGTCTTCCTCGCGGATGTCAACAATAACCGGGTGTTGAAAATTACGCCCAGCGGCGCCCAGAGCACGGTCGGTAGCGGACTAACCAATCCGGATGGAGTGGCGGTAAATGGAGCGGGCGATGTCTTCATTGCGGATTTCGGAAACAGCAGAGTAGTCGAGGTGACCCCTGGCGGCGTTCAAACCACGGTGGCCAGTGTGGGAACTCCGACAGGTGTGGCCGTAGACGCTGCGGGTGACGTCTTTATAGCGGCGGAAGCAGACCAGGAAGTGTTGGAAACTCCGGCAGGCTGCTCCAGTTCCTGCGGCACAACCGCTGTGTGGGGAGGTGCAGGCGGTACTACTGTTTTACTTCCATTAGGTGTGGCAGTGGATAAAGCGGGCAATGTTTTCATCCCGGTTACTGGAACCTCTATCGGGGTGATAAAGGTCACGCCGCCCTACAATGGCGTGTATTCCTTTATCGGCAGCGGACTGAATGGCCCGACCGGAGTAGCGGTGGATGCAGCGGGCGATGTGTTCATTGCCGATTCCGGCAACAACCGGGTGGTCGAGCTTCCAGTCGGCGGAGGCGCCCAGACCACGGTGGGTGGCACGCTCACTAATGCAAATGACGTGGCAGTGGATGGAGCGGGCGATGTCTTCGTCTCCGAGGGCAGCACGAACCTTGCAGTAGAGGTACAGCGCGAGGCGGTGAATTTCGGCTATGTCAACGTTTGTCCAGCGGGACAGACCAGTCCGGCACCATGCAAAGAGAGTCTCACGCTGAACTACATAGCGAATGGAACTTCGACCGTTAGCTCGATCAACGTACGCACGCAAGGTGCAGCCAACCTCGACTTCACGCTCACCAGTAATAGCTGCATCGGCACACTCACTTCAGGGAGCACTTGCCTTGTAACAGCCTCGTTTTCCCCGCTCGCGTCAGGAGCGCGGTCGGGTGCTGTCCAACTCAACGGCGTAGGCACCGTGCTGGCCACCACTTTCGTTCACGGAGAAGGTAAAGCTCCGGCCATCGCATTCGGGCCAGGCGCGCAGATCACACTGCCAACCAGCGGATTGAGTGCGCCCTCGTCGGTAACCGTGGACGCTTTAGGCGACGTCTTCATCGCTGATCGCTCCAACAACCGGGTCGTGGAGCTGCCGGCGGGCTGTAGTAGCAGTACTTGCCAGATCACTCTACCCGTCTTGGGACTCTCTGATCCCTCGGACGTGGCAGTGGATGGAGCGGGAAATATATACATCGCGGACACCGTCAACAATCGGGTAGTGAAGCTTATGCCTGCGGCCATCGGGTATGACGATGCCACGGTAGGTAGCGGACTCACTCTTCCGTCGGCCGTGGCGGTGGATGGAGCGGGAAATGTCTTCATCGCCACTAACGGCGATGAGGTCGTAGAAGTCCCGACTGGTGGCGGCCCACAAATCACGCTGGTCAGCGGCTTGGCGTTCGCATCCAGTGTGGCAGTGGACGGCGCAGGCAATGTTTATATTGCTGACAGCGGCAACAATCGAGTGCTGGAGGTACCCGCGGGCTGCATCACCAGCACTTGCCAGGTCACAGTACCGGCCGTCGGGCTGAACGGTCCCGAAAGTGTGGCCGTGGATGGAGCTGGCGATGTCTACATCACCGACCAAAACAATAACCGCGTAGTCGAAGTGCCGGCCGGTGGAAGTCCCCAGACCACGGTGATGAGTGAACTGAATTTACCGGAAGGTATCGCCGTAGATGGAGCTGGCGATGTCTTCATAGCGGATGAGGACAACCATCGCGTGCTGGAGGTGCAAAGTTCGCAGCCGCCCATACTGAACTTTGGGACCACGAATCTGGGCAGCACCAGTGCCCCGCAATCGGTCACCGTTCAAAACATTGGCAATCAACCGCTGGACGCCGTTAGTCCGGGACTCGTCGTTAAGGGACCGAACTTTATGCAGGTGGCGGGCTCGGGCACGCCGGCAGATTGCACCAGCAGCTTCGCCTTGGCGCCGGGAACCACCTGCAATCTGAGCATCAGCTTCCAGCCGACGACTGGGGGCAGTCTTCCCAGTACAGCAACCTTCACCGATAACGCCCTGAATACCAGCCCTTCAGTCAGCCAGGGCATAGCGCTGCAAGGCACTGGAGCCGCGACCGTGAGTGCGACGGTAGGCACCAGTCCGGCAGGATTGGCGTTTTCAGTGGACGGAACAAACTACAGCGGCCCGCAGAACTTCACCTGGACCATCGGGTCGGTGCACACCATTGCCACCACAGCCACACAGACTCCGAGCGCCGGAGTGCAGGATACTTTCACGAGCTGGTCGGATGGGGGAGCTTTGAGCCATTCTGTGACGGCCTCGACCAGCACAACCAGCTACACGGCTGCCTTCAGCACCACATACTTGCTGACTACGGCCGTCAATCCCACCAGCGGCGGCACGATCACGCCGGCATCAGGTAAGTACTACGCCGCGAACACGGTGGTTAGCCTAACCGCCAGAACGAAGTCGGGTTACGCTTTCTCCGGCTGGAGCGGCAACGTGGCAGACGCACTCAAGGCCTCGACCACTGTGACCATGAATGCTCCACAAGCAGTTTCGGCCAACTTCGTAAAAACGACAACGACTGCAACAGTTGTGGCTTCAAGTTTGAATCCGTCAACCTACGGTCAGTCCGTCACCTTGACTGCGACGGTGACTTCTTCGGATGGAACAACTCCAACCGGAAAGGTCACATTCGACAACGGAACCAAGTCGCTCGGAACAGCGACCCTCAGCGGCGGTGTGGGTTCCATTACAACATCCACGCTTCCGGTAGGAACCTTGACGATCACGGCAAGCTATGACGGTGACCCGGCGCACCTGAAAAGCAAGTCGTCCGCACTGAGACAGGTGGTCGACCAGGCAACTTCGACAACAGTCGTGGTGTCTTCATTGAATCCTTCCACGACGGGGAAGTTGGTGAAGTTCACTGCCTCAGTGACTTCGCCAACAACTAAACCAACGGGAACGGTCACATTCATGGATGGCAGCACGGTGCTGGGAACGGAGACCCTGGCAAGCGGCAAGGCGAGTTACAGCACGTCTACTCTGAGTGCCGGGACTCACAACATCACAGCCCTCTACGTGGGCAATGCCGACTGCGCCGCTAGCACGTCGGTGGTGCTGTTGCAGACGGTCAATCCGTAAAAGAAGCACTTTGCCCTGACGTAGCACGAGGCGGCGTTATTTCGCCGCCTCAGTCAAATCAAAATGCATCGAGAGATCAGGACGGCCAGATCCGGAAAGGCCTAATGCGCCCCAAGAGTAAGTATGAAAATAGAACAATGAACGAGATTCGACAGAATATAAGAGTAGGAATGAGCGACTTTGTTGCACTTCACGCTTTTTGGGCTTCGCGTTTTAGGGCGTGCTGCAGGGTTTGGTCTAACGCGGCTTTGGTTTTCTCGTATTCCTGTTGCGAGATTTGGCCTTGTTTGTGTTCGACTTCGAGCTGGAAGAGTTCTTCTTTCAGGCCTTCGAGCAGCATGGAAGAGGAGCTTCGGCGCGCGGCGATCGGCGATTGAGAACGATGAGAAACCGGGGCTTCGGGAAGGTCGTAGTCAGACTCGGAATCTTCGATGGTTGTGAGCTTCGCGCGGCCTGCGGACTGTTGGCGCGCGGCTACGAAAACGGCGCCAAAAACGAGCAGGGCTCCGAGGCCGCCGAGGATCGGCCAGCGGTATTTCTGCAGCGGGTCGGGAGCATCGATGGGCGGGCCGAGTCCGCCGCCGGGGCGGTTGCCGCTGGGCGGCGCCGAGGCGGTTTCTCCTTGGGTGGAGCCACCGGCCTCTTGTGGGTCGGACAACGTGCCTTGGCCGGAAACCTTGAACGCCAGGTTTTGGCCGGGCTTGAAGTTCGACGCGACTTGCACGCTGGCGTCGGGCTCATTCGGGTAGTTGATCAATTTGTAGCCGGCCGAAGTGGCCGCGGCGGTAAATTGCATCGCCTTGGGAGTCATGACGACAAAGTGTTCCAGGGGATACTGCGATTTGGGATCCAGGTTGGCGCTTCCGGTGTAAGGCATCTGGTAAGCCACTTCGAACCGCGTGAGGCCGGGGCGCAACGGAAAGATGAACGAATAGCGATTCTTCTCACCTTCGGGAACCGGAGCGGTTTTCAAGGGGTTGCCATTTTCCGTAGTCGCGGTAGCGGAATCTGCAATGATCTGCGCGCCGTCAGGAATGTAGAACTCGAGGTTGCGCTCATCCATTTGAGTTCGCGGCGGTTTTGAGGAGTTCTGCACGCCAAATTCACGGACGATCTCGATCTGACCTTGCGCTGCCTGGATGCGCATGATGTCGGCGACCACGCTGATGCCGTCGATTTTTTTGCTGGCGTCGAAGACTTCGACCTCAACCGAAGTGGTGCCGGGCGGCGCCATGCGATGGTAGGTGACTCCCTGGTGAATGGCGCGCACCAGGTGCGGGGATTGCGCGTCGTCAAGCTTGAGGCTGAAATTGCCCTTGGCGTCGGTCTTGGTGCGCGCCGATTCTTCCATGCCCTGGGTGAGGCTGAGCAAAACCACATCGTCGCCGGCGGCGGGCTTTCCGCTAGTGGCGTTCTTCACGGTGCCGGTGAGAGTTTGGGCGGCGGCGAGGGAGGCGAGGAGAAGCGTCAGGGTTAAACCAACAATGATGGTCGCGGTGTGGTTCTTGTCACGCCAGCTGCGGCCCCATGCACCTGGGCCGCCGGACAGCCGAGGGCGACTGTCCCCACATGAGTTGCTTTGCTCCGCAGGAAACGCCTCGCTCAGAATCCCAGTCCCTCTTACAGCGTGAGTTGCTCTCAACCTTTTGTCCTCCGGGGTGCGGATGCGGCTTTTGATTCCAGGCGAGCGATTTCTGCCAGGAGCGTGGCGGCTTCGTCCTGCAGCGAAGACTTGAGCGAGTAATAGTCGCCGTCTGGCACCTTGCCGGCTTTGTACTCGAAATTCAGGTCGCGCAGGTTTTCGTAGACGGCATCCTTGCGCTCGCGCAGGAATGAGGCGCGGGTTTTCTCCGGACCGAGAAAAACCTTTTCCGGAAGATAGAAAACATAAGCCAGAGCGGCGACGGTTGCCACGACGTAGAAGAGGATCATCACAATTCAGTCTCCTTGTCGGCCTGGTCGCGGAATTGTTCGAGTTCGGTGCGACTGATCCGCGGGCTACCCGTCGGGCCCGAACCCGCTGGTTCCGAAGAAGAGCCATTGCTCGGCCCATGACCGGCTGGGCTTGGCGAAGGATTGTTTCGCCATCCTCGAACCACCAGCACCACCAGGCCGAATCCAAAGAAGAGCGCGGCGAAAGGAACAATCCAGGCGGTGCGGTTGAACCCGGTGGTGGTGGGTGCGGCCAGCACCGTAGGACCGTATTTCTGCACGAAGGCTTGCTGCACTAAGCTGTCGCTGTCCCCCCGTGCGACCTGCGCCGCTAATTCGTTGCGCATGCCGTCGGAGTCCGGGCAGCCCACGTGGTTGCATTCCAGAAGAATCTGGTTGCAGCCGCAGATGCACATGATCTGGTGGCCCAGGTCGGTGAAGCGCGTGGCCGGGTCACCGGCTCCGGCGAAGACGAAGACTGCCAGGCAGAGGACTAGTGCCTGGACAATCTTGCCGGGGTGGGACTGCGTTCGATTCGAGTTCGTCATTCGCCTTGGCATCGGGACCTATTCAATATCTGCTGCTTAATATCCGCTGGCATTTCGCGGGCAAGAGTGCCCGCGCCACACAAGCAAAACCACCGGGCTGTGCCCGGCGGACAGCCGAGGCGGGCGTCCCTACGCTGATCCTTGCCATCCTCGAATGTCATATCAGTCTCCGGTCACCGCATGAACGGGTTCGGCTACGCGCTTGGTTACCGGCACACGCGCGGGTGCCGGGGCATTCGGTATCAAGGCCATACCCGTTCCTAGCACCATGACCCATGCTCCGATCCAGATCCAGATGACCATGGGATTCAGGTGCGCCTTGATAATGGGCCAGCCTTTTTCGTTTTGACCTTCGAAGATCACGTAGAGATCTTCTTTAAACGTGGAGCGAATAAAGGGCAGGGTCGAGGCCTGTTGGCTGGCTTTGTAGAAACGGCGCTCGGGGTAGAGAGTGTCGATCTTGTTGCCGTTCTTGTAGACATCGAGCACGGCCCACTCGCTGGCGTAGTTCGGAAACTCCTCATCGGTGTAAGACCGGCAGATGAGCGTGTAGTTGCCGATGGTCATCTGGTCGCCGTAGTTCAATCCCTT
>Ga0210393_10001437_pt1 | contig 19899 bp, 37 predicted proteins | sample IncBWC27OmetaG_FD_160068 | JGI IMG/M metagenome (GOLD analysis project Ga0210393, IMG submission 160068) | Forest soil microbial communities from Barre Woods Harvard Forest LTER site, Petersham, Massachusetts, United States - Inc-BW-C-27-O ... | reverse complement strand
ATCTCCAGCTCACGTTCCCCGGCGGGCGGGTCTCAACTGTCGTGCGCGGGCCCTTCGTGATGGAACCGGACGTGACCCGATGAGCGACGGCGAGATCGACGTGACGGTCCCGGCCCAGCCGGTATTCATCGACGTGGAGTCGGGGTTCCCCGGCGAGCAGGGACCGCCGGGACCGCCAGGCCCGCAAGGTCCCGATGGGCCGCCCGGCCCGTCCGGGCAGGCGACGCTGATCATCGGCACGTTCGGCGCGCAGCGCACCCCGGCTGACCTGCCGCCTGACGGCTTTATCGAGGCCAACTGGGACGGCCTGGGCCGGCCCGTCGCCGACCTCCAGGTCCAGGTCGGGTGGTCGTTCATCTACGACCCGGACGGGTCGCTGTGGCTGTTCGTCGGCGAGCAGAGCCCGAACGGCGTCCCGTGGATCACGCCGGGTGTGCTCCAGGCACCGCCAGGCCCGGCAGGTATCCAGGGGCCGCCGGGACCGCAGGGCGGCCAGGGACCGGCCGGGCCGCAGGGCGCTCGCGGCGAGCAGGGCGCGCAGGGGCCGACCGGAGGGCCAGGCGCGCAGGGAGCGACCGGGCCGACCGGTCTCCAGGGGCCGATCGGGACGCAGGGCCAGCCAGGGCCGCAGGGGTTCCCCGGCGCGACAGGCCCGCCCGGTCAGGACGGGTCCGCGACGATCATCATCGGCCAGTTCGGCGTGTCGAAGGAACCGACCGACCTGCCCGTCGAGGTGCCGACCGGGTTCATCCCGGCTGACTGGGACCGGCCCGGCACTCCCGCCTACCAGATGCGGATCGGCGAAGCGCTGATCTTCCACCGCGACGGCCACCCGGTAGACGGGACGCTGTACGTCTACGTGTCGCAGGTCACCGCGCCCGGCGGCTGGATCGACGTTGGCAACATCCAAGGCCCGCAGGGTCAGCAGGGCGATACCGGCCCGCAGGGTCCGGTCGGCGCGGAGGGCATCCAGGGGCCGACCGGCCCGGAGGGTCCGATGGGGCCTATCGGGGTGGGGGTACAAGGTCCCACGGGCGCGCAAGGTCCGACCGGCCCGCAGGGCGACGCGGGCCAGCAGGGCGTCCAGGGCGCGACCGGCCCGCAGGGGCCTCCCGGTGTCGACGGCCAGGTCACCCGCGCCGAGCTGCTGTCGGCTCCGGTCGGGGCGCCGCTGTCGCTCGGTCCCGGCTGGCTGGACGGGTCGGCGGGCGGCCAGGAGCCGCCGCTGCGGTTCTACTACCACCGAGGGGTCTGCTGGATTCAGGGCTACGTCACCTGGACCCAAGGCGGGATGCCGATCGCGGGCTCGGTCATCGGCGCGATCCCGCTCGGGTTCTACGCCCCGACCACGATCTACGCCGCCCCGATGCTCCTGATCGGCCCTGGCGGCGGCCGGGCGATCGGGCAGGTGATGATGGCGCAGGGCTACCAGCTCCAGCTCTACAGCAACCCTGGAAGCGACTTCCCCGGCAATACCGGGCTGAGCGCGCTATTCCTCGAATGCGTCCGGTTCGTGCCGGTGTCGGCGCCGCCGTGGCCGCCGACCGGGCGCGAGCTGGCCGCCCGCCGCGACTGGCCGCCGCCCAACTTCCCGGTGCCGTGAGGCACGAGCCCGACTGGCGCGGCATCGCCGCCGTGCTGGCGATCCTCGGCGTGTTCGCCGTGCTGGTCATCGGCGCGATCTACGCCGGGCGGAACCCTACCTACACGATCAGCAGCGAGGAGATCGCCACGGTGTCCACGGTCCTCGGCGCCGCGATCGGCGCGGTGGCGGGATACATGGGCTCGGGCCGCAGGCCGCCGCGCGATCCGCCGAGCGGTACCGGATCGGAACCTCCCGACCCTGGTAAACCCTGAACGGGGTCTGCGAGTCTGCTTAGTGGGCTCGCCGGGGCGAGCCCGCTGTCAATCGAAGGGACACCTGTTATGACGCGATCCACCCGCTTGCGGTTCCTGCTCCTGCCCGTGGCCGCTGGCGCGGCCCTGATCCTCGGCTCAGCGGTGCCCGCGCTCGCCGCGACCAGCGGAGGCCAGCCGTACCCGAGCCCGACCCCGACCCCGACCGTCTACCAGAACCATCACCCGAAGCCCGTCACGCATTGCTTCCTCTCACTGGAGACGGAGCACGACACGCTCACCGGTCAGCCGGTCGGCCAGGGCGACCAGGGCGGCGGCCAGTACGGCGACCAGAAGCACGCCGCGACGATCGAGGTCGTGCAGCTCGTCAAGGTCTGCGTGACCACCCAGCGCGGTCACCGCGACGTGGTGAAGGTCTGGGACGAGACTGGCCCGTTCGCGTGGGAGGACCCGGCTAGCGGTCCCGCGCCGACGCCGTATGGCCTGCCCGACAACATCGGGTCGATGTTCACCCAGCAGGCCAGCTAGAGGTAACCCGCCTGGCCCCCTCAACGTCGCCGGGCGGGTTACTCTGGACCTGGTTATCAACCCGGTCCACGCGCGGCTCCTGGCCTCCGAGTCAGGAGCCGCACGAGCTTAATCGGCGCCAGCTCTCCCCCCCGGCTGGCGCCGGTTTGCGTCCTCGGCCTCCAGCACCGCCCGGATGCCGGCTATCTGGTCGTCGGTCCCGCCGCACGCTCGGGCCAGCCGGACCTGTAGCTCGCCGTCGAGGTCGGTTCGCCAGATCACCTGACCGGGGAGTTCCATCGCCCCGGCCTCCATGTCCTCGATCACCTTGAGGAGCTGGGGGCCGCTGCACACGATCGCGGGATGTGGCAGACGCTCCAGCGACCCGCCGCGCCGTCGCTGGTCCGTCATGAGGGGCCTGGCCCTTCGGGGCCTCGCCGCCGAGCCGCCTCGGCGTTGGCCTCGTCGGCGGCCATCCCGAGCCGCCCAACGAGGCTCGCAACGAGCTGTCGGGCGGCGTGGGCCAGCATGTCCTCGGTGATCCACTCGCCGCTGATCTCCACGCTCACCCCGATCTTGATCCAGGGCTGGCGATCCTCGGTGTCGCTCCGGGTGGCGCCCTCGAACTTGACGTGCTCGGCCTGTTCGGCGGCCGGGTCCTCCTCCGGTGGCCGAGGCTGCGGCGCGGTCACTGGACGCTCGCGCGGGCGTCGGCCATGTGGGCGATCCCGCCGTCCGGCAGGTCGGCCCGCCGCCCGGCCTTGTACTGGGCGAGCACGGTCCCGTCCGGGCGGCGCACCTCGACCGGGGCGCCGCGCCTGGAGTAGCGGCAGGCTCGCGTTATCGCGGTGATCGCGCCCTCCGCTGTCCGGGGCCACAGCTCGGCGGCGGCGCGGTCCCCCTCGATCCAGATGCCGTACATCGGCTGGTCGGTGGTGGTCATCAGTTCTCCTATCGGGTTGGTTGTCATATCTCGCCGTCGTCGTTCACTATGCGGAGGCCCGGCGCTGGCCTCGGTTCGGGGACGTGGTGGGCCAGCTCCCATTCGGCCAGGGCCTCGGCCAGGAGCGGCACCGCCGAGGGTCCGAGGTTCAGCAGCGGCCGGTTGTCGGGGAGCCCGTGGGCGGGTATCCAGTACACGCTCACCAGACCCTTGATCGAGGAGTGCTCGCGGCACTCGTAACGGCCGGTCGGCTCGATCCGCTTACCGCCCACCAGCAACCGCCTCACGCGCGGTCTGGTCAGCCGCGTACGCCTCGCGGGTGTCCTTCGGGAAGTACACGCCAGAGCCCTCGCGGGCGGGGGTGTACGGGAGCCCTCGGGCCATCGCAAAGGCCAGCAGAGCCTTGTTCTCCGCTATCGCCTCCGCGCGGGTGCGGCCGGTGCTGGACGGGGCGATCTTCCGGCTCGGCGGGCGCGGCGCCGTCTCCGGTTTGACCCCGGCGCGCATGTACCGGCCGACCACCTCGGACAGCTCGGCGTCGTGCTCCTCGGACACGTCGATCTCCACCCACACGCCGTCGAGGCCGACGAACCGCGTCCGGGCCGCGCGGGTCTTGGAGTCCTTCTCCACCCGGTCCAGGTCGTCATACGCGGTGATCTCGTGGACCTTCATCCGGTACCGCCTCGCTCGACCGGCAGCTCCTCGCGGAGGCGCCGCCAGCTCTCGTCCAGGCAGTCGCGGCGGGTGATCCCCGCGCCCTTCGGCGCTTTGTATCCGGGCGGCTGGACGTATCGGTACTGGGCCGGGTGGTCGATCGGGCCGCCCGGCAGCGTGGTCAGCGTCCGCTGCATCCCGCAGTCCGGGCACGTGCTGGTGATCTGCCAGCTCCCATCGGTGAACCGCTGGGCCTCGATCCCCCTCGGGAGGAGGCGGCTCTTACCCGCCTTCGGGGCGCGCAGCTTCGGCCATGCGTGGCCCTGACCCCGGCACGCCAATATGGCGTCGTCGGTGTCGTTGAGGTACGCCTCGGCCCGCTTCTCGATCTCCGCATAGTCAACGGTCACGGGATCATCCCCGGCAGCTTCGGCGTCACGTCGAGGCGCACGCCCATCCCCTTGTAGGTCTCGGGATAGCGCTCGGCAAACACCTGGTCTAGCGTCGCGGCCAGGTCGGCGGCGGCCTCGATCGTGGCCAGCCGCCCGCTCAGCTTGACCGCCACCGTCACCTCGATCTCGTCGGGGTCGGCGGCGGTAGGACCCTGGTGCGCAACCATCACTTACCCCCGATCCGCGGAGGCCCGGTAAACGCTGCGGCCTGCCCGTTCGCGGTCGCGGCGCTGCGGAATATGGGGTCGGGCACGGGCTGGTGCGCGTACCACTCGACGCAGCTATCGGTCAGCCGCACCTGGTACCCGGCCTTGAGGTACTCGACCGCCTCAGTCAGCGCGACGATCGGGTCTGCGTACCCCAAACGGCTCGGGGTGGTCTGCTGGCCCTTCCAGGCGAGCACGGAGTACGCAGCGGGTTGATCAGCCTTCGGCATGGTCACTCCTGTCAGGTGGTGGTGTTATCGGGGTTCGGAGTTTGTCGACCTCGTTCAGGTCAACCTGGATTCGGCGCGGCCCGAGCCGCGTCGCGGGTAGCCGCCGCTGGGCGATCCAGCGGCGCATCGTGCGTTCCTTGATCCCCGAGTACGCGCACGCCTCGGCTACGGTCGCCCATCGGGGCTCGGGTTCGGCGGTCACGGTCACGGGGACCTCACAGGTAGTCCGGCCGCCCTGGCGTAGTCGATCACGCGCTGCGGCACGTCGGTCTCGTTGACGCCCTGGCGGCCGAGGAACACGGCGACGCCCTTGCAGAAGTCGCCGGGCGGCCAGGAGTAGCCGAGCGCTCGGGCGAGCGCGTCGGCGTGCAGGTTGGGGCGCAGGCCAGCGGGGAAGTCCCGCTCGTCCTCGGCCACGTAGGCGATCCACTCCTGGGTGCCTATGGCCTCGAAGTGGCCGCCGATCGCGTCGTTGATCGCGGTCGCGGCGGCCAGGTCCCCGAGCGGCAGCCGCACGATCGCGGCGCCTCCTGCATCGGGCTGGATGATCAGGGCGCGCAGGCCCTCGGTCGGTGGTGGTGTGTCCACTACGGTTCCTCTCTGTCGCGGGCTGGTTACGGGCCAGGTCCCCGCGACATACTACGGCCACAAGCGGCCACGCGCACCTATTCGCTGCCATCTGTGGCCGCGTCGGTACCGAATAGGGGCCTTAAACCATATGCGGGCAAGCCCGCGCATGGTTTGCGGCATAAATGAGGCGCCTCCGGTGTTGACAGTAGTGCGGGCACCCGGCCCGCGCCACCACCACCCGAGAGGACGAACATGCAGCACAACGCGCGCTGGTACGACTGCCTGGCCATTCAGCTTGGCCACCGAGGCTTCGTGACGGCGCTGGAGGTCCAGGCCGCCGAACGCCGGGAGGCCGACCAGTACACCCACTATGTGAAGCGAGCCAGCGGCTACGTTGCCGGATGGTTCAAGGGCGAGACCGCCGAGGCCGACGCGGAGGCGTGCGTGGCCGAGTGCAACCGCCTGGTCCCCGGCGACCCCGCGCACATTGAGGCGCTGGACCCCGACGCCTGGGAGCCGCTCCTCGCCGCCGAGATGGGCGAGCCCCACCCGACGCAGATCGTGTTTGAGGGGTACGCGGGCGCCACCGAGGAGACCGCCGACCGGATGCGCAGGGGGTACCCGCGATGACCGAGGAGCGCGGCCCTGGCGTCGAGCTGGGCGACGAGGGCCGGGCGGCGCTGCGGCGCGACCTGGCCGACAACCACGGGCAACTGATGCCCGAGCTGATCTGGCGCTCAGACCGCGAGCTGGTAGAGCTGCACGCGAGCCTGCACGCCAAGGATGACCGCGACACCGAGACCGTGATCCTTGAGACCGTCGACCGCGACGGCACCACGATCAGCCGCGTGACCATGACGCACAAGCAGGCGTACGCGCTGATCTGGGAGCAGCGAGGCGACCCCGCGATTGGCGGCTGGTCGGTGTGGCCGGTGGAGGCGTGATGGACGACTGGATTATCTACCTGCGGCAGTCCGACTTCCGGGGCGACGATCCCGGCGCGCTGACCGCCCGCGCCGACGAGCTGCGGGAGCTGGCCGCCACGATCCCCGGCGCCAACGTGCCCCCGGAGAACGTGCGGGTCGAGAACGACGTGGACCCGAGAACCGGGCGCATCCGCGGAGCCAGCGCGTCGAAGGCGAACCGGCGCGTGACCTCCGCTAACGGGCTCGTGGAGCTGCGGACTCACCGCCCGGTGTTCGACGCCGTGATGCTGGACCTCCAGCAGGGCGCGGCTCGGGGCCTGCTGGTGTCGGATGAGAGCCGGATCGCCCGCGACCACCGCGACGGCATGATGCTGCTGGACGCCTGCCGGATCGGCGGGGCGTCGTGCGTGGCGCTGGATGAGGAGGGCGGCGCCAGGTGGGTCCTGACGGACGGCGGCACGAGGCCCGAGCGGGACAGGTACCAGGACCGGATCGAGGACGCGCGGCGGTTCGTGGCCGATCTCCGCGCCAAGATCACCAAGGGTCGGCGCCGCTGGGCCGGGGTCTCCTGGCAGGGCGGGCGGCGACCGTTTGGCTTCCAGATCGAGGAGGGCACCGAGGAGCACGCGCGGAACCTGGTCAAGGACGAGGCCGAGGCCGCCGAGCTGGTGCTGGCCGCCGATCTGCTGCTGGCCGGGTCCACCATGAAGGGCCGGGTCGCTGATCTCCGCGAGCGCGGCGTGCCGACCGTGACCGGCGCCCCGTGGTCGACGCGGACGCTGCGGGACGCGCTGATCAAGCCCGCGACGGCCGGGCTCGCCGTGAAGGGCGGCAAGTGGGTCAAGGCGCCGTGGCCCGCGATCCTCGAACGGGAGGTGTGGGACCGGCTCCGGGCTCTGCTGCTGAACCCTGACCGCAGGACCAACGCCGGTCGCGGGAACGAGCCCCGCTGGCTGGTGAGCGTGTTCGGGACGTGCGGGGTGTGCGGGAAGCCGCTGCGGGTCGGCGGCGCCGGACGCGGCCGGGGATCGGCCTACGTGGGCGCCGAGTGCGGCCACATCCGGCGCGACGCCGTGAAGGTCGACAAGTGGATAGGCGAGGCCGCGATCGACCTGCTCGGCCGACCTGGCATCCTCGAACGGCTGAGGCCGCCGACGCGGCCGGGCGTGGACGTGGCCGCGCTCCACGCCGAGCTTGACCGGCTCGGCCAGGAGGCGGCGCAGCACCGGGCCGCGAACATCGCCGGGCGCCTGACCGCCGCGAACCTGTACCCGCTCCTCGACGGCATCGACCAGAGGCAGACCGCCATCCACGAGCGGATCGCGGCGAGCGCGGCGGCGCCGGACGTGCTGGCCGCGTTCCACGACGCACCCGCCCGCGCGGTGTGGGATGACCTCGACATGCCGCGCCGCCGAGCGGTGATCAAGCGGCTTTACGGCTCGGTGGTGATCCTCCCGGCCGGGCGCGGGAACCGTTTTGACCCGACCCGGATCAAGCTGACGCCGCGCGAGGACCTGGCCGCCTGATCCGAGTGCCATAAAACCCGGCCTCCGGTGTTCGAGAGGCCGGGTTCTAATTAGGCCGTTGACCTGCACAAACGCTCATAGAAACGTTCTGGTGTAACCATTCAGAGGCGAGGCAAGAGGGCTCTGCGTCGCTCTGGTGAGCGCCGAGCGCATGTTCACCGCTACGTGAGCAACTGGCCACGGGCCATAATGGGGTCTTGACGCCCGACGCTCGGGCCGGCTATGACTGGTGCTCAGCACGGCGGATCGTCACGATGGCCGTGTTAGCGCAGGTGGATCGTCACGATGGCCCGCGCCCGACCACCCGAAGGGTCGTTAAACCTCGCGACCAGCGGCGGGAGAACCGCCGCCAGATCAACCACGCAGGGGAGAGCCCTGCGACCTCCCACCCGGCCGCGCGGCCGGATCATCCGAATCTTGGTCCTTACGGGAGACATCGTGACAACCGCCACGGGCGGCGACACCGCCGCGCGCATGTACGACCATGAAAAGCTCCGGGCCTGGCGCGAGGAGCGCGGCCTGTCCCGCGAGCGGGTAGGCGTCGACAACGACCTCAGCGCGGCCTGGCTCCAGACGCTAGAACTGGGCGGCGAGCGGGCGACTCCGAGCCTGGAGACGCTGGTCAAGCTCGCCCGGTACTACGGGCACCGACCCGGCGAGCTGCTGCTATGACGGGGCGTCACCGCCGCCCGGAGGACGCCGAGGAGGCGGCCGGGCGTGAGTGGGTCAAGACGACCAACGCCGCCGTCCCCGAGCTGGGCGAGACCACTGTCGGTGACCTCGCCGCGATCCTCAATCAGGGCGCCCCGGCTGAGCTGGACACTTGCTATGACACAAGTGGGGGTTCCGCCTCAAGATCAACTGACGTAACGTCGGGATCAGCCTGTGAGAACGCCGACCCTCGACAGCCTGGAGCGGGGGTGAACGGGTCGTGACGATCACGCGCAAGGGGTCGGGCCGTGGCTTCGTCTACCACCTGGACCGGGTGAAACTACCGAGCGTCACGCAGGTGACCGGGATGCTGCCCTCCAAGAACCTGATCGACTGGGCCGCCAACGCCACCGCCGACTACGCGGTCGACCACCTCCGCGAGCTGGTGGAGATGGCACCCTCGGCGGCGCTGAACACGCTCAAGCGGGCACGGTACGAGATCACCGACCCGGCCAAGCGTCGCGGGACCGAGGTCCACAAGATCGCGGAGCCCGCCATCGTCGGGGAGCCGGTCAACATGGACCTGGTGCCGATCGAGCTTCGCGGCTACGTCGAGTCGTACATGGACTTCCTCGACGTGATCGACCCGCAGCCGGTCGCAACCGAGCTGGTCGTGGCGAGCCGGAAGCATCGCTACGCGGGCCGCCTCGACCTGATCGCGGACCTGCCCGACGTGGAGAGCGACGGCCAGGTGATCCCGGCCGGGCGGTGGCTGCTGGACCTCAAGACCGGGGAGAAGGGCATCTACCCCGAGACCGCGCTCCAGACCTGCGGCTACCAGCACTGTGACCTGTTCGCTCCGAACGACGGGCAGGAGCCCGACGAGCGGCCGATGGACTGGCTCCGGGTGGAGCGCTGCGGCGCGGTCCTGCTGCGGTCTGACTCGTGGGAGCTGCACCCGCTCGATACCGGCGACGACACGTGGATGTGCTTCCGATACCTGCTGTGGATGCTCAAGCGCCAGGAGTCGATGCGGGAGTGGGTCCACAGCCCCGCTCGCGCGATCACGTCGGCTGAGCTGGCCGACGCCGCCCCGTAAACCGACAGCGGGTGCTCGCCCATACGCGGCACCCGCCGTCCTAGCCAGCCCCCTATGACCCGGTTGAAGCAAAGGAGCGAAGCATGATCACGATGGTAGCGGATCAGGAGCCCCGGTTATGGCAGCCGGGAACGGCGGCGCGTCGGGCAACGGCGAGCTGAGCCTACGCGGGTGGGCGGCCGAGGCCGAGGCCGCCGCGAACATCGCGAAGGCCCTGGCGCCGACCGACTTCGTACCCGACCAGTTGCGGCGCTGGCAGAACCCGCAGGAGCGCGACCCGGCCAAGAAGGTGCTCGACTACGACGGCACCGTCCAGACGATCGCGGCGGTGCTCCTCGCGGGCCAGGAGCTCGGGATCAAGCCGATGGCCTCGCTGCGGTCCTTCACGATCATCCGGGGCACCGTAGCGATGTACGCGATAGCGGCGCGGGCGCTCCTGCTGAACCACGGCCACGAGATCATCGTGGTGGAGTCGACCACCGAGCGGGCCGTGGTCCGGGCTCGCCGGTTCGGGACCGACCAGTGGCAACAGTCGATGTGGGACCTGCCTCGGGCGCGGCTCGCGAAGCTCTACCCCGGCCACCCGGACGGCAACTGGTCGCGGCAGCCGAAGGCGATGCTGATCGCTCGGGCGACCGCCGAGGCGTCGCGGTGGGTGGCCTCGGATGCGCTGCTGGGTCTCCCGTACTTCGCGGAGGAGATCGAGGACGGCGTTTACGAGATCACCGACGCGCCGCCGATGATACAGGCCGCGCCTCAAGCGGAGGCCGATGGGCAGGGCGCGGCAGCGGCGGCGGCTCCCGCGACCAGGACCCGGCGCAAGACCCCGGCTCGCGCGGCGCTCCCCGTGGCGCCGCCGTCGACCGTACCGGAGCCGCCGCAGTCCGCGGAGCCCGTCCGGCCGGTCGCGGAGGAACCGGCCGACGAGCGCAAGCCGACCCGGCCGCAGATGAACAAGCTCCACGCCGGGCTCCGCGATCTCCAGATCACCGACCGGGAGGCGGCGCTGCCTCTGCTCGGGGCGTGGCTCGACCCGCCCCGCAAGCTCGGGTCAACCTCGGAGCTGACCCGGCCTGAGATGGAGCTGGTGCTCACGCGGATCGACTCGCTGCTGTCGATCGCGGCTCACGGTGAGCCGCCCGACGAGGAGACACCCGAGGCGCCTCCTCCCGAATCCGACCTTGAGCAAGACCCGCCATGACGACCGCTATCGAGGACCGGCACCCGTGCCCGGCGCGGCGGTGCCCGCGCGAGGTGCCCGACCACCTCCTGATGTGCGGCATTCACTGGCGGCTGGTCCCTCCCGCGATCCAGCGGGCCGTCAATGCCGCCTATTCACCGGGCGGGATGCGGGGAGCCGGTCTCGGCTCGCCCGCGCTCCACGCGGCGCAGGTCTCCGCGATCCGCGCTGTCAACCGCGTACTCGATTCCACCGAAGGAGATTAAGCCGATGCCGGATGTCAAGAAGCAAGCGCTCCTGCCTCGCGGCGAGGAGAACGGGCTGACCGCGATCGTCGCGGAGCTGCTCAAGGACCCGCACCGCTACCGGGCCGTCATCGGGATCGTGGACGCCAAGCGCGGCAACGTCGACTACGACACGAACGCCGAGGAGGTGACCGTCCGGTTCCGCCGCATCGAGGTCGTGCTTCGCTCCGACCTGGGCGCGGCCGAGCAACTGATCCGCCGCTCGCTGGAGTTCCGCTCCGATCAGGCGACGCTCCCGCTGGAGCTGGAGGACGAGCTGGAGGCCACGTTCAAGGAGATGACGCTCGACCCCGAGGACCCCGGCGCCGACCCCGACGAGCCCGAGGCCAAGGGCGGGAAGGGCGGTAAGGCGTGACCACGATCGGCGCCGACCGGGACCGGCAGCTCTCGACGCTGGAGATGGCGCAGAACCTCGCCGCGTCGGTCCACCGCTACGCCCGGCAGTCGAAGGACGACCAGCTCGGGTCGTACCTCAACCAGACGGGCGAGCGGGCTCACGCGGCGGCGCAGCTCGCGGCGAACCTGGCCACCGTCTCGATCGCGGAGGACGTTCACCGGATCGTCGCGGTGATGCTGGGCCAGGTCCCCGCGACCCTGGCCGAGGAGGCGGGCCTGGACCCGGATGACCCGGTGATCGCGCAGGCTCGGGCGACCCGCGAGCACATGCGGAACTGGGGCGCGGGCGAGGAGACGCACAAGGGCGAGGGCACGCTGTGATCCCGCCCGTCCCGCCCGACACCGAGCACTCGACGTGGAGACTGGTCGCGGCGCTCCGGGCGGTCCCTGACCCCGGCGCCGTCTCCGAGGAGCTGATCAAGCGCGCCGAGGCGGGCCACTACCACGACTACCTGTCCCCGCTCGCGCTGCCCGAGCTGGCTCTGGCCTCGGAGCTGGCGGCGCTGGCGAACCACCCGTCGCGGGCCGGTCTCCCGTCGCGGCGGGCGCTGCTGGCGATCCGCGAGCGGTTGATCGACGGCGAGTTCGACGCGACCAAAGCCGAGTCCGATGCGTGGGCTCGGTCGCCGGACGGCCGGGCCGCGATGGCGGCTCTGCTGGGCGACGGGCCGCTCACCGACCCCCGCGCGACCAGGCGCGGGCGATGAGGAGCGTCGCGGCCGGGACGGTCCGGTGAGCCGGGGGAAGGGCAATGCCGCTCCAGCGTGGGTCGCTGGCTACCTTCAACCGTGGTGGCCCGGCTGTGAGAAGACACCCAACTCCCGGCCCGGCCGCGACCTCCTCGGCACTCCGGGCACGGCGTTCGAGATCAAGACCGGCGCCGAGTGGCGCCCCTATCACTGGATGCGCCAAACGCAGGGGTACGCGGCCGATGGAGAGCTGGCCGTGCTGCTCTACCTCCCGCCCGGCCTCGGCCGGGCGATGGTCAGCGAGTCGATGGCGATCCTTCCGCTCCGCGACCTGATGCCGCTCCTCGTGGCGGCCGGGTACGCACCGGAGCCCCAACCGATCTAAAAGCGGGGAGAGGAGGGCGCGCGATGACCGCCGACAGGTTGCCTCTGTGGGCCAGGATGGCGTGCGGGTACGACGATGACCCGAAGGTCGCCGCGCTCGCCCGGTTCGGGGAGGAGGCCGGGCTGTGCCGCGATCTGCACCTGGCCATGATCCGCTACTCGCGGCGCAACGAGACTGACGGCTGGGTTCCCCCGGAGGAGATCGGGCGCCTCGCGTGGCCGCTCCCGGTGGACCGCGCGCTGGTGCTGGTCGAGCACCTGGCCGAGGTCGAGCTGGTGACCGGGAATGGCGACGGCATGGCGCCCGCTATGGCGCCCGCCATCGAGCCAGATATGGCGGGTGCTATGGCGCCCGCTATGGCGGGTGCTATGGCGAGCGCCATCGCGCATGGATGGCACGTGGTCAACTACGCGAAGTGGCAGGAGACGCGCGGCGAGGTCGAGGCGTACTCGAACGCGCAGTCGGAACGAGGGCGTCGGGGTGCGGAAAAGCGCTGGAAGCGGGAGCCAGCTCGCCGGGCCGCGAATGGCGAACTGATGGCGCCCGCTGAGCGGGTGCTAGATGGCCAGGCTAGATGGCGACCCGATGGCGACCCGATGGCAGAGGTAGAGACAGATCAAGAGCAAGAGTCGTCGGGCTCGGGTCGTGACCCCCGCGCGCCCGCGCGTGCGCGCGAGGCTTCACCCGAGGACGACGAGGAGCTAAGCCAAGTCCAAGCCCTGATGGCGGCGGCCGGTCGGCCGGTCGGCCGGGAGCACGCGGCGGTGATCCGAGACGCGGTGATCGCCAAGGGCGGCAACGTGCGGAACCGGCGAGCGTTCATCGGGCGCATCCTGGGCGACCAGAAGCAAGCTCGCCAGTACGCTCCCGGCTCCGGGCCGCACGCGCCGACCGCGCGGGAGATCATCGAGTCCGCGCACCGACCGGGCGGTCCTGGCGACGCGGGAGCCGGGGCGGCCGAGGCGCGGCGGCTCCTCGCGGAGCGGGACCGGCCCGAGCCTCGCGGCCCCGAGACGGCTCCGGGGCTCCACGGCGAGGCGCTGGCCCGGCGCCAGCTCGCGGAGATCGCATCGACGCGCAAGCCCGTCGATCCACCGCCCGGCGACGAGCCCGGCGACGACGCCGAGGACGATCCCGGCGACGAGCAGTACCCGTTCTGAGGAGGGGCCTCGATGCCACACCACCACCCGCACGATCCGCCGACACCTCCCGAGGGGTTCCGCTCGCTGACGGCGCTGCGGCTGCGGCTCTGGATCGGCGGCGAGCTACGCGACGAGCTGTGGATCAACGCCGACGACCCGAACGTCTCCGAGCTGACCGACGCCACGTCGGCGTACCACCTCCGGGTCACGGAGATGGCCGAGGCGGCGGGGGTTCCGTGGATGACCGAGGTCTACGATCCGGCCGCCGCGCCGGATCGGGCGTACCTGCGGATCGGGACCGACGCGGCGGGCATGATCGACCCGCAGCCGTGGGACGGGGCGATTCCGGGCGCGAACGGGCGCCAGTCGTGAGGCGGGTCTGCCGGTGCGGCCACGCCTGGAGGTTCCACGCGCACTACCGGCGCGGGTCGGAGTGCATCGTCTGCGTGTGCTCGCGGTACCGGCGACGGTGGCCCTGGTGGGCTCTGATGGACGACGCGGCGTGACCGGGGCGCCGACCAACGCGCAGGTCTCGCGGCTCCGCTGGTGCTCGGCGTACGGTCACACCTGGCCGCCGCTGCGGGAGGCGAATCCGGGCGACGAGCACTGGTGCCACTTCTGCGGGTCGCGGCGGGTGATCGCGGCCGATGGGCGGGTGTTCTACGAACGCGAGTGGGATTGACCCGGCTCGGGTTCCGGTGGCAGGCTGACCTCGTGCCCCTCTCGGCCCGGCAGCGGAACAAGCTCCCCCGATCGGCGTTCGTCTACGCGCCGAAGGGGTCTCCGCGCTCGGCGTGGAAGTACCCGGTCCCGACTCGGCTCCAGGCCCAGCGGGCGGGTATCAGCGAGGCATCGAGGCAGCGCACCGCGAGGGCGGCGGTCAGCTACTCGGCTCGCCGCGACACGGCCGGGTCGCGCCGGACGGTCGGGAAGGTCGCACGAGCTCGCGCGGGCGTCGGGCGGGCCGGGAGCGCGTCCCCCGCTTCGCGCTCCCGGCATCACCGGACGCGGCGCCGCTGAGAACCCGGCTCCCGGCCCGGCCCCGCAGGAGCCGGGCAAACCTGGGGCCGGACCGCCAGCCTAAGCCGTCATTTGCCCCGGAGCGGGGCCTGTAGCGGCCGAGACCGGCTCGTCTGGTGACCTTCCCCACACCTTGCACCGTGAGATCGGCGGCGGCGCCGAGGTCAGCGTGAGGCTTCCCCGCTGCGGCCTGCTCGATGAGCAGGCGGTCGCGCCATTCGCGGAGCGCGGCGGCCAGGCGCTCGGCGGCGGCGAGCTGGGCGGTCACGGTCTCCAGCTCGGCCAGGTCGGGGTCCGCGGAGCGCTCCGCGGATCGCTCGGCGGTGGTCATTGGTCCTCCGGTTGAGGGGTCCATCCCGCGTTCTGGAGCGCGTCGGCTATCTCGCCCGCGAGCGCGGCGGCGGCGGGTGCGGTCTGCGTGTGCTGCGGCGGTCGGCCGGTCACGGTGGCGCTCGGCTCGGGTCCGGTGAACGAGACCCGGACGAGGTTCCCGTTGCGGGCCAGCTCCGCGAGCTGCGTCCCGAAGGTGCCGGGGATCAGCGGCTCGGAGGTCCAGGGCCGGTGCGTGTCCGCGACGAGCCAGCCGATCAGGCTCCGGTCGCGGCAGGCCGGGCCGCTCGCGGTCACGGTCACGACCTCGCCGGGCTCGGGGAGCGCGGTGTACCAGGCGCATCCGAGCGGCGGCGCGGCCGGGACGGCGGCGGTCCCGACGTAGGGCGTCGGGATGAGCGTGCTCGTGGTGGCCGACGTGCAGGCCGCGATGGTCGCGGCGAGGGCGAGCGCGGCGGCGGTTGACAAAAGTAGACGAAGGTTGACAGCGCGGGTCATGGCGTGGCCGCTCTGCGGTTGAGCATGGTCTCGGAGGCGCCCATCGCCCAATACTCGAAGTCGCCGGATCGCCAGTAGTGGTACCAGCGGCGGTCGCGGGACCACTGTCGGCGCTCCCCGGCCGCGCGGATGTAGCGGATCACCCGGAGGTGGGTCCAGGGGTCACCGGAGCGGGCCATCAGGAGGTACTCGTGCGGCTCGTTGGGCACGGTCTTGGCGTAGGTCCAGGTCTCGGTTCCGACGTAGCTCGCGGCCTCTGCCTCGGTGAGGAGCGGCGCGGCCTCGGCGGCGTCGTAGAGCCTGATCTGCTCCCCGGTGCCGATCAGCTCGGCGCAGGCGTCGCAGAGCCGGGCGACGGCGCCGCCGACCGTGGTCGCGGTCTCCACGGTCGCGGTCTTGGGCCGGAAGGGCGAGCTGCACCAGTCGCAAGGTGGCCTCACGAGGACGTAACAGATGTTGCTCGGGTGCTCCATGTGAGCCTCTCCGCTCGGTAGGATTGGGATCGGTGGTGGCATCGAGTCCACTCGGAGCCACTTGGGCGGTCCCGGTTCGGGCCGGGGCCGCCCGTCTACGTGGCCCGGAGGTCAGGCGCGGCGTGCGCGCTCCTCCTCGATCCCGCCCCACAGCCGGGGCTCCCAATGGCAGTCGCGCTCTACGATCAGCAGGCCGGGGACGCGGCGCATCGCCATCGTCTCCCGGTTCGTGATGATCCGGCCGTCCGCGCTCACGCGCTCCAGCTCGGTCAGGCTGAACGGTCCCCACTCGGCGCCGTGCCCGATGTCTACCGCGCCGTAGCCGATCCAGTCCACGCGGTCCAGCTCCGCGAGCCACCAGTCACAGCCGCCGACGAAGTAGTGGACCCAAATCCGCTTCATCGCGGCCTCGGTGCGCTCGGTGTCGTAATACTCGGGGATCGCGTTCAGCACCTCGCGCGGCGGGAGGAAGGCGTGGCCGCGCCGTCGCCGCTGGGTCTCGGTGAAGTCAGACACTCGGGGTCTCCTCGGTCGAGGCGGGCGGCAGAGCCCGCAGGTTGTCGGCGCTGGTCTCGTACTCGCCGTCGTTCAGGATCGCCAGCACGTTGTCAGGCCCGAACGCATACAGCTCGGTCAGCACGAGCGGGCCGGGGAGCGGCGGGCCGCTCGGGTTCACGTACTCCACGGGGTCGCCGCAGTTGATCACCCCGTGGAGGTGGCTGTACCGGCTCAGTTGGATCGGGGCGTCCGGGTCGTCGGGGTCGGTTCGGTAGAACCGGCCGGGGCTCACAGCCCGGCCTCCTGGGCGTCGCAGATCGCGCAGGGCACCAGCCTGATCATCTCGGCGCCGACCCCGTAGGCCACGGTGATCGGGTCGTCTAGGAACTCCTGCCTCGGGCAGTCGTGGTCGAGGCTGGCAAGGTGGGCCTCGTACGCGGCGCGCTCGGCGGCGCATACCTGGCACGCGGGGTCGCACCCGCGCGGGCCGCAGGCGCCGCAGGAGCCGGGGCACGGCTCGGGCGCCAGCGAGCCGGGGCACATCGAGCCGGGGCACTGGCCGGGCGCGCAGATCACGCAGTCACGCTCGGGCTCGCCGGGCTCGGCGGCGTAGCGGTCGGGGTCCTCGTGGTGCATCGGGCCGAGGCCGCGCGGGTCGTAGATCATCGGGTCACCTTCGGGGGTGTCGGTAGGTCGGTTACGTCGTAGGCGCCAACCGCCGCAATCGCGGCGGCTAGCTCGGCCTCGGGCACGGTGCGCCCGAGGTAGGTCGTGCTCAGCAGGCAGCCGCTCGGGTGGGTCGCGGTCAGGCAGTAGCCGTCCAGCGTCCCGCCGTCCCGCAGCGTGCGGTCCAGGCGGCCGGTCGTGTGGGTCAGGTGGGCCAGGTCGAGCCGCGCGCCCTCGGGTGTCACCCAACGGCGCGGGCTCGGGGTCGTGGTCACTGGCCCGCCTCAAGGGCCGCGTCGATCGCCTCAAGCGTGGCGTCGGTGTCATCGGCCAGTTCCTCGTTTGGGTCGGCGGGCGGGGTCCAGGTGTCGTCGTGGCGGTCGCGGCGCCGTGTCGGGCGGCGCTGTATCTGGCGTTGGCACATGGTGGTGGTCTCTCGTCTCAATCGGGCCGGGGGGCGCCGTTTCGGGCGGCGCCCCCGTTCGGGTCGGCGGTTCTTACTCGCCCATGTCGGCAAGCTGGGCGCGGGCGTCGGCGGCGTCGGTGGCCAGGCCACTGTCAACCAGCGCGGCGGCCTTGGAGCCCCGTCGCGGGCGGCGGGCGGTGTTCACCGCGTCGGCGGCGGCGGCGGCGCTCGCGGGGCTCAGGCCAGCCTCGGCCAGGGCGCTCGCGGTCACCGGGGGCTCGCCGGTCGCCTCGGCTACGGCGGCCTCAATGGCGGCCACGGTGGCGTCGGCGCCAGCGGTCAGGGCCTCGCGGCGCTCGCGGTCGCGCTCGGCGGCGGCGTGCGCGCGGTCGGCCTTGCTCGGGCGGCGGCGGCGGCTCGGGGGCGCGGCGTGGTCGGCGTTGCGCTCGGCGGCGCCGTTCGCCATCTCGGCGGCCTCGGCCGGGGTCACCGTGCGGGTGTGCTCACGGCGGCGGTTCCGGGTGTGGCTGGCCAGCTCGCTCTCGCCCATCCGCGCCTCGGCGGCGGCGGTCGGGGTCTCGGGTGCGGGCACCGGGGCCGGGGCCGCGCGGCGGGTACGGCGCCGGGTCGGCGTCGTGGTGGCCGGGCGGGTTTCGAGGCCGGTCGCGTAGCGGTACTCGCGGTTCCGCTTGCAGGCGCCGCAGTCAATGCAGTCCAGGGCGGTGTCGACCTGGTAGTTGCGCTCGGCGGCGGGCACCTTCAGCGCAAACTTGCGCGTGTCGGTCGGCGTCATCAGCCGGGTACCGCAGTAGCAAACCTCCGCGCGCTCAAGGGCGCCAAGGTGCCAGTGCTTCGTACCGGGGTCGGTCACGGCAACGTAGGTCGGGCTGGGGGCGGTGGTGGTGGTCATGTCGGGCCTTTCGGGTGGCCTGGGGGGCGGCGCCGGGTGCGTTGCCCTACGTATGATTCAACCACGGTTTAATGCTCTCTATGCCCGATCCGACGCGCTGCCCTGGTGATTCACGTCACAGCGCCGAGCATTATGGCCCGCTACGAACCGGCGACGCAGCGTAGAGCAGTCGCCGGGCGGTCATTAGAGCGAGTCTGACGGGTCCAGGGGCCTCTGAGCGGCAACCACACCAGATCGTGATCAAGAGCGTTTGCGCAGGTCACCGGGCTCATTGGAACACGGCCAATCGAACGGCCTGGCTATCGCAATTTGCTCGCGGCGAACTACGATGCCTCGCATGGTGTCTGTACGACCCGACGCTCCACTCACCGACGACCAGGCCGCGATGCCCGTGCTGTGGCTCGTGCGCGTCCGGGCCGCGATCGTGACCGGCGATTACTCCGATGAGGCCCTGGCCCGGTTCCTCCCGCCCGGACGCGGGATCAAGCTGCGGAGCTTCGGCCACGACGAGGACGGCGTGCATTGGCTCCTCACCCGCGCGGGGACGCCGCTCCACTACGACCCCGCTTACGCGAGGTACAGCCATCAGCTCGTGCTGCGCAACGACGGGAACCGGCTCCGCGGACTGCCTCGCTACGACGACCGGGCCGACTGGCACCCGCCGCTCTGGCCGGGCACGATGTACGCGCTCGACACCCACTCGCCGCATCAGGGGACCAAAGACCCGAGGATGGACCCGCCCGGCGTCGTGCTCAAGCTGGTGATCGCGGTCGACCGCGACGAGCTGCTGACCCCGCGCCAGGTCCTCCCGATGCTGACCCCGTTCCTCTACAAGCCGCTCCCGGCCGAGGGTCAGACCACGTTCGCGGCGCCGAGGAGCTGGGGGGCCGCGTGAGCCACTACGACGAGGCCGCCGCCGTCTATGACGGGCTGTTCACCCGCCCGGTCGACACGTGGGAGAACGAGCGGCTGGCCTCGCTCCTGCGTCCGCAGGTGGACGGCGCGAAGGTCCTCGATCTCGGGTGCGGGACCGGGTGGCTCCTCGACCATTGCGAGCCGGGCGACTACACCGGGGTCGATTGCTCCGGGCCGATGCTGGCCGAGCTGGAGCGGAAGCATCCGAGGGCATCCACGGTCAAGGCGAGCATCGGGGAGCACGGGTGGCTCCGCTCGCTGCCGGGTCCGCGCGCCTACGACATCGTGACCGCGACGTGGAGCCTGGAGTACCTGGGCGACCTGTCGCGGCTCCTGACGGAGTGCTGCTGGCTGGTCGCGCGGCCGGGCGTGATCGCGCTGCACGGGTCGCTCCCGCGAGGGCACCGCCGCCCCCACTTCTCGGTGAAGTCGGCGCCGTACGTCCCGCTCGGGCCGCATCAGGTC
>Ga0210393_10001434_pt1 | contig 19920 bp, 14 predicted proteins | sample IncBWC27OmetaG_FD_160068 | JGI IMG/M metagenome (GOLD analysis project Ga0210393, IMG submission 160068) | Forest soil microbial communities from Barre Woods Harvard Forest LTER site, Petersham, Massachusetts, United States - Inc-BW-C-27-O ... | reverse complement strand
TTCTGCTTCGCCATGATTACCGGACGAAGCAACCTTCGCCACTTTCGCGAAGACACCGAGCACCGTATTGGTGTTGCCGACGTCAAGAACCAGAAGCATATAAGAATACGCGAGGGCGCCGCCCCAGCCGTCCAAGCCGAGCCCTGCTCGACACAAGCTACACTGGTCTCACTACTCCACTCAAGACAGTACGCATACCCTGTGCGGTGCGAACCTGCAGGAATCCGCGCGAATCCAGGCCTTCCGTTACTCCTTCGAAGCCACCGTCCTCGATCACGACGCGCTGTCCGCGAGCGGAAGACGATCGCTCCTCAAAACGGTGCAGGATCGACGCAGTGGCATCGGGATTCTTGAGCAAGCTGCGATATTCCCGGTCAAGCGATCTTAACAAAGCTACGCACACTTCGACGCGGGACCACTCGGTACCCGTTGCCAAACGCATAGAAGTCGCGATCGCTTGCAAATCCGTGGGAAAGCTCGATTGATTCACATTGATCCCGATGCCAACCACAACATACCGAACGCGCGTGACCTCAGCATGCATCTCGGTCAGGACGCCGCAGACTTTCTTTCCATCGATTAAAACATCGTTGGGCCACTTCAGATCCGGAACCACGCGCGAGTCGATCTCCTGAATCGCGGAGCATACGGCCAATCCGGCAGCGAGTGTGAGAACCAACACATCGGATGGCGGCAGCGCCGGACGCAAGAGCGAAGAGCAATAAATTCCAACTGAGCGTTCCGAGTGCCACTGGTTCGCTCCCCGGCCCCGTCCAGCAGTCTGTTGCTCCGCCAGAAAGACGCTGCCCTCGGGAGCGCCGGCACTCGCGGCTTCCAGGGCAGCCGTGTTGGTCGATCCGATCTTGTAATAGTGATGAATGTGCTCGCCGAAAAGTGTTCCATGCAACTGCGGGGCGAGCATATCCGGCAGCAGCAGGTCAGGCATGGACCTCAGACTATATCCGGTTGAGGGATGCCCGGCAATATCAACTCCCAGATCGCGCAACTGCTGAACCAGACGCCAAATCTCCGAGCGACTCGTGCCGATCTCTGCCGCGATTTTTGTCCCGCTCACGACCACTGTGGCGTGAGCGATGAGAAGACGGACAATGCGTCCCAGGCGGGCGTCAGTTTGCGCCGCGGCTTTCTGCGGCGAGGCCACAGTTGCCCGAGACCTCCGTTTTGGCGCCGATTGTTTAATGCGGGAATTATGAGGGATGGGCCGCGAAACGGCAATCGCCCCTCCCGTACTCGCCGTCCACAAAGCACTGCGGCTGTCTGACTTTATTCCACGGTTTCGGTAAAAGTTGCGACCGGGTGACCAAGTCCAAACTGCCCTTCAGCAGTAACGTGTACGGTGCCAGAGTTTGCAGGCAAGGTAAGTACGACGGGAGCATTCCCATTCGAGTCGGTGTAGACGATTCGATTCGACAGAGTCCCACCGTTGGTTGTAAACAAGACAGTCCCGCCAGTCGCGCTTCCGCCAGACCTGCCAGGGTGCAGCGTCACTGACAAATTCAGCTGGCTGCCGGGCTGTCCTTTCTGATGGTCGCCGGTTTTAGTGAACGTTGCCGGCGGATTTCCTACAACGATCCAGCCGCTCTGGGTCTCGGCAACGCCAGTGTTGTCGGTGCTTGGGACAGTAAAGTGGTAGAAACCTGGAGCAGTGCCCGCAGTTACCGTAATGCTTCCGTCTTGCGTCGGGGTGAGATTGGGCTGCGTGACCACCAAAGTGATTCCCGTGTCCGACTGTGGAGTGCCGAGGGTGACGGTTCCTGACCCGGAAACAATCTTCGGCTGAAGTACAGTTGTTCCGCGGGCGGGAACCATCGTCGTGTCCGGATTCAGATCCCAGTCGGCGCTCGGCGTCGCCGACATCGAGCCTGTCACCACCAAGAGCGTGGCAGTGTAAGGCGCGAATTTCATCGAGGATGTCCATGCCTGCGGTGACGACGCCACAATTTTTGTCGGCGACTTGGGCGAGAGCGTATAGGTTGTCACCTGCTTCGGGGTGAATCCATTCACCGCGAATTGTGCTTGAACTAAGGCCTGCGGCCTTTTGTTGATTACCATCAAAGTCAGAGTCGTGCCTGTCGAATTCAGCGCGGCATAACTGCTGAAGAAGTCAGGGTTGCCGTCATTTGTGGCTGAAACGGATGTCGTCGCAAAAGTGTCGTGCTGTCCATCATAGTTTCGGTACAACTTCAAGGCCTGATAGTTGGGATTGGTGGGGACAGGCGCAATCCAACGTGAAGCCAAATACATACGTTCTCGTCCCAGAATGCCGTAGGCATCGGCATCCGCCAGCGCAGTCGAGAAATCGGATTCACCGGCAAACGCCGCGCTCCACTCCGTGAAACTCATTGGAGTGCCGGGGTAGATCATATTGAGGATTGCCCGCATACGCGGGATGCGGAACGGAATATGTTTCTTCGGCTGAATAAACGTTGTCCACTCCTGATTGATCGTGCTCGATTCGCTTACATACGTCGGATCCCAGTAATCCCGATAGATGCGCAACGAGAGCGCTTGCTTCTGCGCCTGGGTATAACCGGATGTGTCTGGTCCGTCCGGATAAGCGTGAATATCGAAAACGTCAACCGACCTCGTGCCAGCTAACTGATCCTGCCAATAAACTTCGTTCAGCCACCAGGGGAGAAAATCTACGCCAGCGTGGGCGCCCTTGTCGTTGTTGTTCGCGCCATTCCAATAAAACCACCAGCAACAGCTGACTGGGCCGAAGCGTATGGCGTTTGGGTCCCAGCCCTTCAAAGCGCCGGCTTCTGCAACATAGGTATCGCGCATCTCGTCGTAGGCGGAAGGAATGGGATGGACATCGCGATGCGTGCTGCCCCAGATATCGATCTCATTGTCCATGTCGTAAAAATGTGGAGCGCTACCAAATGCCGCGGCCAGTGCCGGCGCCCACTGATCGCGATACACAGTTCCCGGAGGATCTCCATTTTGCGGCGAGTCCTTCAGTTCGACATCGGCATCGGTGGGATCGTTCCCGGTTAGGTTTGTCTGACAATCCGGCAGCACGCCATTGCCCGCGTCGGAGTTGTAGGGATCCGCCCCGCATTGCGCGCCATACTTGGCCACCGAGAAACTCCAGCCCGAAGTTTTCGCCACCCAGGGCAGCATGACCATCGTCATGAGAGGATTGCTTCCCGCGGCTTCCACATCCTTGATGTACTGCACCGAGTCGCTGTCCCCGATCTCGGAATAACCAAAATCTTCAAAATACCAATCGGCGGCCGCGTTGTAGGTGAAGGTCTGCCAGTTGTAGCGCGAGGTCGCATCGCCACCCCAGCGAACCACAGTAAGGCCGCTGTCACTAATCGTTGCTGCGTTCTGGGGATAGCTCCCGCCATACACATAAGGACTAATCGCATGGCGGTCACTGAGAACGTCCACGGTTACATTCACCGATGTTGCTGGCCGAGTGGCCGGGGGCCGAGTAGAATTTTTGCCCTGCGCCGGATTGGATTTGCCAACGGGCGTCGCGGGAGCAGTCGCGTGGAGTTCACCACCGCTTCCACAAGAGCTACTTGCAGAAAGCAGCGCTATCAACATTGCAACGGCTGTATGCCGGATCTGGTGATTCATGGGGGAGGGCCTCCGGTTTCCGAATACTCTATCGTCTTTGAGGGTGCAATCGTTACTCGAAAGTGCACTCTCGGAATGGTTCGTCGGGCCTGAGAATTTGTCCAACAGGACAAGAAGTTTTTGTGCCCAGAAGTTTAATGAAGGCTCGCGGGAGGACAATCCTGGGTCAGGCCGGGGCTAAGCGCATGCTCATGTCTACAGCCTTGGCTGAGTGGGTGAGCGCCCCAACAGAAATGAAATTCACTCCCGTCTCGGCGTACGCGCGGACGTTTTCCAGCGTGATTCCACCCGAGACCTCGAGTGGAATCCGGCGTTCCACTTTGGAGCAGCGCTCGACTGCGCGCTTTACCGTTTCGACCGACATGTTGTCTAGCAGAATCGCTTCGCCACCATGATCGAGAGCCTGCTCCAACTCCTCGAGCGTGCGGACTTCGATCTCGATAATCTGTTCGCCTCGTCGGTTCTTGTGAGCGCGTTCCAGTGCGGGCACAATGCCTCCCGCCAGCGCGATGTGGTTGTTCTTGATTAGAACGCCGTCCGATAAATCGAGACGATGGTTCTGTCCGCCCCCACAACGCACCGCATATTTATCCAGCATGCGCAGTCCCGGCACAGTCTTGCGCGTATCCAGAATTCGCGCCTTCGTACCGGAAATGGCATCTACGAATTGCCGGGTTAACGTGGCGATCCCACTTAACCGCTGCATGAAATTCAGAATCACGCGCTCGCAGGAAAGAATCACCCGCGCATTGTGCTGGATCACGGCAATCGACTGCCCGGAGCGCAAGCGAATGCCGTCGAATATTTCGGGATGTGTCGTAACTTCGTAATGTGAGGTAACTGCGCCGTCCAAGGCCGCATAGCAGTCCAGAATGCGCGAAACACAGCCGATGCCAGCAAGGATGCAGTCCTGTTTGGCGATAATTGTTGCCGAGGCGCGCTGGTTAGGATCAATGCAGGCATAGCTGGTCGCGTCACGCGTGGCACGATCCTCCAACAGCGCGTTCTCGATTACCCCGGTAATGCGTCGGCTATTCCAGTCCATAATTGCTCATTGATGAAAGAGCGGCATCCTCGCCCTTCCCTGCATTACTTCAACTCATCCAGCTTACTCTTTACCTTCTCGCGCAGACTTTCCAACTCTTGCGCCCGCCTTCGAATCCCCTCCACAACCTTGGCTGGAGCTTTAGCCAAAAACTGCTCGTTGCCCAATTGACGCTGGCCGTTGGCGTACTCTTTTTCGATCTGTTCCAGTTCTTTCTTCAGCCGCTCCCGCTCTAAGGGGACATCGATCTTTCTCTCATAGATGACATGCACATCGAAGCGCGCTGTGTGACGCGTGGCGGATAGCTTGGCCAATGAATTGTCGACAAACTCGATCTTCTCGACGTTCGCCAGTCGCTCCACGGAGCCTCGATTCTGTTCAATCAACTTACGAATCTCCGGTTCTGTAACGAAGACCTTGATCGGCACCCTTTGTTTCTGATCGATCTTCAACTCCGCCCGCAGATTCCGCACGCTAACGATCATATCTTGCAAGATCGCCATCTCGGTCTCGGCAGCGAAGTCCAACTGCTTCTCATCCGCCCGCGGATACGGTGCCAGAGCGATCGACTGCAAAGGCGGCTTACCGTCGTAAATCGCATACCAGATTTCTTCCGTGATAAACGGCATTACTGGATGCAAGAGGCGCAGAGCAGCTTCAAAAATACCCAGCAAATTAGCGCAAGTAATTCGCCCTGATTGCGGATTGGCGTCATCCAGCAATCGTGGCTTGATCAATTCGATGTACCAGTCACAAAACTCGCCCCAGAAAAAGTCGTAGATCTGATTGGCGGCTTCGTGGAAGCGGTAGGTCTCCAGCGACTCGTTCACGCTTTTGGTGACACGATTAAACCGCGAAAGGATCCATCGATCCTCCAGTGCGACCGCCTCAGCACCCGCCACTCCACTGTTTGTGTGAGATCCAGTCACGGGCCGAAGACCCGGCGCTGCACGGTCAATGTTCATGAACATGAACCGCGCCGCATTCCAAATCTTGTTGGCAAAGTTGCGATAGCCCTCAGTCCGACTTTCGTTGAACGCGATGTCAGTCCCCGGCGCAGCCATAGCCGCCAGCGTGAAGCGCGTGGCATCGGTTCCAAAACGCTTGATGATATCGAGCGGATCGATCACGTTGCCCTTGGTCTTCGACATCTTCTGCCGGTCGGCGTCGCGCACCAAAGCGTGGATATAAACTTGGCGGAACGGAACACTGTCGTCTTTCTTGTTGCCCCAGCCGCTGGCTTGCTTGACCCTCGGATCCTGCCGATGCCCCTGCATGAAATGGCAACCGAACATAATCATGCGGGCGACCCAGAAGAACAGAATCTCGTACGCGGTAATGAGCAGCGTGGTTGGATAGAAAACTTCCAGATCGCGCGTGTTTTCCGGCCAACCTAGAGTCGTGAACGGCAACAAGCCCGAGGAAAACCACGTGTCCAGCACATCAGTGTCTTGCGAAAGCTTGGAGCCGCCGCACTTCGTGCACTTTTCTGGAGCCTCGCGAGCAACAATAATTTCGCCACACGAGCAATGCCACGCCGGAATCCGGTGTCCCCACCACAGTTGCCGCGAGATGCACCAGTCGTGGATGTTATGCATCCAGTTCAGGTAAATCTGCTTGTAGTTTTCCGGAACGATTGTGATCTCGCCGTTCTCGACGGCTTCAGTTGCGCGTTGCGCGAGCGGCGCAATTTTGATGAACCATTGCGTCGACAGCCGTGGCTCGACGACCGTGCCGCACCGATCGCACTTTCCGATCGAGATAGTGTAATCTTTCTCGCCGACCAGAAAGCCCTGTTCGCGCAGGTCTTCCAGCACGCGCTTGCGAGCCTCATACCGATCCAATCCGACATACGGTCCCGCATTTTCGTTCATGCGAGCCTGGTCGTCGATGACTTCAATCTGCGGCAGATTGTGGCGCAGCCCGGCCTCGAAGTCATTAGGATCATGCGCTGGAGTCACTTTCACCGCACCGGTTCCAAACTCGGGCTGCGCCAGATTATCGGTAATGATCGGGATCTCACGATTCATCAACGGCAATAAAACTTTCTTCCCGTGCAGATGCTTGTAGCGCTCGTCTCCCGCATTCACGGCGACGGCCGTGTCGCCCAGCATCGTCTCCGGCCGCGTGGTTGCCACTGTGATGAATTCGCTCGTGCCGACAACCGGATAGCGAATCTCGTAAAGCTTGCCGGAAATCTCCTCGTGCTTGACTTCGAGATCGGAAATCGCCGTTCCGCAGCGCGGACACCAGTTGACGATGTACTTGCCGCGATAGATCAGCCCTTCTTCATACAAGCGAACGAAGACTTCGCGCACCGCGTGCGAAAGGTTTCCGTCCATGGTGAAATATTCGCGATCCCAATCGACCGAGGCGCCGAGCCGCTTCATCTGCTCGAGAATCGCGCCGCCATAGTGCCGTTTCCATTCCCATACCCGCTCGATAAACGCTTCGCGTCCCATATCGCGGCGCTTTTTGCCTTCGGTCGCAAGCTGGCGCTCCACCATCATCTGCGTCGCAATACCCGCGTGGTCCGTGCCGGGTAGCCACAAAGTCAGAAAGCCGCGCATGCGATGCCAGCGCACAATAATGTCCATCTGCGTTTGGCCGAACATGTGCCCCATATGCAATTGTCCCGTTACATTGGGCGGCGGCAACAGCAGCGTGAACACCGGACGCGTCTCTCCTGGCGGAGGCGTAGGAACAGAGAAAAGCTTTTCCTTGATCCAGTACTCCGCCCAGCGCGTTTCGATCGCGCCGGGCTCATACGTTTTGGGAAGATCGTGGGCCATGATTTCGAGGACGCGCTCAGCCATCGGCATTCAACCACCCGGCTTCTATCGCAGCATGCAAAAGAAATTCGATGGGCTGAGAACTGACGGCTGAGAGCTGAGTGCTGAAAGCTTGATCCTTGATCTTAAGGCGGTTTGAAAACGCGGTCAAACGAGGCTGGGGTTGGTGTACAGCGACGGCAAAAGGCTCCCTTTCACAATTCCGCTCCACGCTGATGCCCCTTGCTGGTCGGAGGAAGATTTGCTCGCGCGTCCGCCACGGACGTGAAAACAGCCTACCGTTTCATGGATCGTCGAGGCGCTCTTCGCCATGTAGAACTCATCCCATCTGTCAAAGTCAGTTATCAGCATTGACCAGCCGCAGGAAAGATACGGCGCGGCCGCTTAGCCGAACCGGGCAGAGGCCGGTCCCAGACAACGCAAACGCCCCGATTCCAGACTTGACGGCCACCTGCGCATGGGCCATCCTCGGGGAACACATGAAGCGGCGACTCGCGGTCTCGTCCCTGATCGGCATGGCCAGCGGATTACTTTGTTGGCTGATTCATGTTGGCCGGCAAGCCAGTTCAAACGATTTCAATTGGGCACTGCACTCGGCCCAGGCGCTTCTGCTCCACGAGGACCCGTACGCGGTTCACCTGCCTCCGCATGGGATGCCTTACCCGCTCCCGGCCGCCTTCTTTGCGCTGCCGCTGCTCTGGGCTGGCTCGCGCCTGGCGGGCGCGTTTTTTTGGGGAGCGAGCTCGGCGCTCCTCGCATTTGGTTTGACCCGCGAAGGCTATACCCGCCTGCTGATCTTTCTCGCTTTCCCTTACTGGGCAGCGATGCTCTGTGTGCAATGGTCGCCCCTGGTCATGGCAGGCGCGTTTCTCCCCTGGATGGTTCCCGCGGCACTGGCAAAACCGCAGATCGGAATACCAATCATGCTGGCCCAACCAAATTGGCGTGGGTTTGTGGCCTGTGCCGCAGTCGCAGCAGCCAGTTTACTGGTGCTGCCCAGTTGGCCGATGAAGTGGCTCGGGCAGCTTGGAGGTTTCGAAAGCTACGTTCCGCTGTTAGTTTTGCCTTTGGGATTAACGCTCCTGCTCGCGCTATGGAATCGCGACGATCCTGATTCACATTTGTTTCTTTTGTCGGCGCTCATGCCGCAGCACTGGTTCTACGACGCTTTCATTCTCTGGCTAATTCCGAAAACTCGCCGTGAAATTCTTGCGACCTGTCTGCTGAGTTGGGGTGCTGCACTCTGGCGCGGCTTTCACACTCCCAACAGCTGGGCGGAATTCGGATTGGCTGCCGTCGGCTGGATTTATTTGCCCATGCTGGCTGTGCTCCTCGTGCGCCGCTCGCTGAACAGCTTATCCGATCCCGGAGTCGCTGACCGCAACCTCAACCATAGCGACTTGGCGCACATATCGACTGCTTTTACGCTGGAATTGTGAAGATTGACCCGAGGACCCACCCAAAGAAACTCAGTAAAACTTCGAGTGGGTTCGGGCGAGGCTACTTTTTCTTCTCTTTGCCCATCTTCTTTGCGATCTCGGCCATCAGCTTGGGTTTCAGGTCGGCTAGGACGCTATCCACGATGTTCGCGATCTCGGTGGTTTCCTCGTGCGTGGAATGCGAATCTTCGGGCTCAGAGTCGGACTTTGCTTCGGCGGTCTCTTCTTTTTTCGGTGCGGCGACCTCATTGGCAATCTGTGAGCTGAGTTGCGAACTATCGATCTGCGACCCAATCACGGATTCGCGGATCTGCTTCCAGTTTGCCCAAGCCGCAGCCAGTTCCGATTCACCTTGCCGTTCGCCGGACTCGGAAGCAACCGGAACGTTTTCTGACGATACCAACGCCGGACTGTTAGCTGCAGTCGCATCTGTAGCAATCATCGGCTCGGCCGGGCTTGGGCTGGCCGAGGCTGCGGCCGCGTAAGCTGCGCTCTCGCTGCTCTCTGACATCGTGCTCTCGCTGATTGCATCTGCGATTACGGGGGCAACCGCCGAATTTCCTTCGGCCTGATGCGCTACCGATTCGTCACTGTTCGTCGCAGCTGCTTGCGGCGTGGGCTCTTGCGGGTTTGATTCAGAACCACCAGAGTTTGCATACGACTCGACCGGAGACGGCGGCATTTCTGATGCGGCTGTCGGCGCTTCCGCAATCGGCAGAAAAGATTCATGAGCCGGCGAATTCGCAAAACTCATTCCAGCTGCGTCGGCTGCGGCGAAAGCCGCGTAAGCCTTTTCCATCTCTTGTTCGAGGATGAGCGTGGCCTCATCATCTCTGAGCGGAACCGGTTCGGCAATCCATCTGGGGCCGCTGAACTCCTGCGTTGCACCAGCGACCGCCATAGTCACGGGAACCAACTCCCTTGATCCCAGTTCCCACTTGTCCGCTTCTCTTTCTCTATGCTCCGCAGAATGGCCGTTCGTCGGCGCCAACGAAGCCAGAGCCGCTGTGACTTCCTCGTCACCCAGATTCCTGACCTCAGCGGCCGTTTGGGAGAAGTTCGATTCAGAAACAATCGCTTGATCCGGCACCACTATTTCGGGGGGAACATCGCCTGCGGATCGGGATTCTGCGGTCGTGTTGTTCTCGACTGCTATTTCTGAGGATTCCACTTGCGCGGTCGCGGGAGTTACGTCGCTGACGACAGATTCTGATGGCAACTCTTCAGCTTTGGCGACGGGCTCTTGAATTGGCGCTTCCACCCGATCGGTCGCGCGGCGGCGCATCCTGGAACTCGATTCATTGCCCGGAGTGTTGAGCGCCGCAGCGGCAGCTTTTATGGCCGCGATTTCCTCAGCCGTAATGTCCTGTGGCATTGAGGAAAGCAAGGCTTCTTCCAATCCCGACTTCATTTCGGCGGTCTTGGGTTCTTCAGTTCTTACAGCCTCGCGAAGACTCGCGACTACGGCCGATGTTTCCTCTGGCGGTGCTTCACGATGCTTGGATTGAGGAGGGGGAATGGACAGCCGATTCTTCCATCCCGTCTCGCTGTTGCCGAATTCGTTCGAAGGATTAAGTTCCTCTACCCCGGCCAGTGCTTTGGCAAACCGGCTTTGCCGGGTAGGTTGACTTTGGGGAACGATCTTGTCTTCGAGTTTGGTAAGCGCGGTGAGAAGCTCGCTCGCTTCGAAGGGCTTGACGATGAAGGCGTCGGCTCGCACCCGGCGCGCTTCATCCGCCTTGAAAGGCTCCAGCTTGCCGACAGTCAGTAATACTGGAATGCGCGCAGTTTCCGGCGCCTCGCGCAAGCGCTGGCACACTTCCAGCCCGCCATAGCCCGGCATATATACGTCGAGCACGATGAGGTCGGGTTTCGATTCCGCAATTTTCTTGAGCGCTGCCGACCCGTTATTGACCGTGATGACGTCGTAGCCGGCGTCGCTGAGGATTCTCCGGCCCATGTTCTGGGCTGTCACACTGTCATCGGCGAGCAGTATTTTCCGCGCCAAGCGATTTCCTTTTATCTGAAAGGGGAGATAGCGCGAAGTTAACTTGTCTCGGACTCTAAGTCAATGAGGATACGACATTAAACAGGTTACGACGGGCCAGTAACCACTGCGTAAGGCCTAGGCCACCCAAACGAAACCGGCAGAAGCAGGCAGAATCGGGTTCACAACGGCAATATTTTATGGATGCCCTTCTTTTTCTTATGCTTGCTGGATGCGGTCGTATCGCTGTCGTCGGCCTGATCGGTCGAGGAAGATGCCGATGCACCGGTGCTTTTCGGATCAGTTGCCGTGGCTGGGGTGGTTCCGCCGCTCGCCGATGGGCTAGCCGCTCCGCTCTGGATCTCATTCACCTGCTGCGGGGGGGGCAACGCCTGACCATTATCATCGCTGACATTGGGCTTCAGCTCATTGGGGTCTGCCGGCCCGGCGTTGGGTTTTAACTCATTCGGATCAGGCTGAGTGGCTGCGGACGGCGCAGATGCATCGGCCGCTGCGGGATTACCCGCAGCCGCATCCGCCGGAACTGGAGTATCCGAGCGGGGAGCGGGCTGATCCGCTCCAGGCGCTCCGCTATTGACGGTTTCGATAGAAGCAGAGCGGCTGTCTACGCCAGTTCCGATCGCGGCTCTTGTGGCCGACTGCATCACTTGAGTTGCGCTCATCGGGGTGGGGTCGACTAGCGTAGGCTCGCCTACTTTCGTCGCATCGGCCACGTCTGGATGTTTTGCGAAGCTCTTCATGACCTTCGAAAAGGTGCTCGGCTCACGCCGGCTGTCTTCTTCCGCCTTATTTTGTGCGACTGCGGCCTTGGTTGCTCTCGGCACCGGTTGATGCAGGGCCAGAAGTCGTGTCCTGGCATCATCGGCTCGGTCCATAACTGGATAGCGAGTCAGGACGCGGCCGTAAGCTGCCGCGGCGCCCTTGGTAAAATCAGCGATCATGCGGGACTTGGCGGCTTCGTTTCCTGGACGGGCCCGCACCAGGGCAATCTCGCCTTCATACGACTGCCCGAGCAGGTAAAGAGCTTCATCGGCTTTGCTGTAGAGCGGATACTTGTCGACCAGAGATTCCAGGCGCGCTATCGCGGCTGGATACGATTGCCGCAGGTAGTAGAAGCGTCCCACGCTGAATTCCCGTTCGGCAATCACTTCCTGCACTTCCCGGAGGCGTTGCTTAGCCTCGGGTACCAGCTTGCTGTCGGGATACTGCATGATCAGCTGCCGGTATTCTTCCTCTGCTCGCATGGCATGAGTGGGATCCCGATCCGACTTCTCCATCTGCTGATAGTGAATGTTCGCCAGCTTCAGCTGGGCCTCAGCCGCTTCCGGCATATTGGGGAAGAAGGTTTCGAAATCCTTGTACTCAATTTCCGCCTGGGCCAGCGATGCCGAACCACCTTCGGCGTACCAGGAGTCAGCTACCGCCAGCTTGGCGCGCGCAATGTATTCCGAATCCGGATAGGTGTTGATCAGGGTCTGGAGCGAGAGCCGTGCAACATCGAAGCGGTTATGTTTCATCGCGTCCATGGCACGGTCGAACAGGACCTTGTCAGGCTGCTTCGAATCGACATTCGCGATTGGGTTGCTGACCTTCTTGTTTGTGCAAGCTACAGTGACAGCCAGCACGCCCAAAAGAAGCATCACCGGAATACGACGAGACATATGAACCCTCAGACCCTGAACTGTGTTCCTCAGACTATCGTGGGCCAGCTCTCTGATCAGGGTTTCCCCAGGCGCCTGCTACACCTTTTGCAGCACAGCTTCAGTCGCCGCCTTCAACAGTTTCTGTGCATTACTCTTTGGATCACCTTTTCCGAACACGGCGTTGCCTGCAACCAGAATTTCGGCTCCCGCCTGGACCACTTCGGCTACAGTATCCAGGGACACGCCGCCATCAACTTCAATCCGGTAGCTCAGCCCCCGCTGCCGGCGCAACTCCGCCAGCTTGCGGATCTTATGCACCGCCCCCGGAATGAACTTCTGACCTCCGAACCCCGGGTTCACCGACATGACCAGCACATAATCAACGATGTCCAGCACCTCACTCAATGTTTCGACCGGCGTTGCCGGGTTGATCACGACACCTGCTCGAGCGCCATGCTCCCGGATGAGATGCAGGCTGCGGTTCAAGTGCGTGCAGGCTTCCTGATGAACCGATATCCAATCCGCGCCAGCCTCCACGAAGTCGGGTACGTATTGATCGGGATTCTCGATCATCAGGTGGCAATCCAGCGGAAGAGCCGTGAATTTGCGCAACGACTTCACCACGGGCGGTCCGAGGGTGATGTTAGGAACGAAATGCCCGTCCATGACATCCACGTGGATTATGCCGGCACCGCCTTCGGCCGCAAGCTGGACTTGCTCCGCCAGGTGGGCAAAGTCAGCCGACAAAATCGACGGGGCTAGCTCGATCAATGGGGTCCCGGGCATGGAGATACTTCCGGGAATTTTAACACGCTAGACGGGCGCCTCGATGCACTCTTGGTATTTTCGGCGGCCTATCCATCTTCGCATCGGTCGCGAAGGCACCCGGCTGGCGATCACAATCCGGTACAATCATTAGTTTAGTTTAGGTGGCGTAAGTTAGCGCCGCCGACTACTGATTCTTATGGCAATGAGAGTTCGCAAAGCCGTATTTCCTGCCGCTGGACTGGGCACGCGCTTCCTGCCCGCCACCAAAGCTCAACCCAAGGAAATGCTGCCGCTGGTCGACAAGCCGATCATCCAGTACGGAGTGGAAGAAGCGCTCGCCTCTGGGTGCGACCAGATCATCATCATCACCGGCCGCGGGAAGCAGGCGATCGAAGATCACTTCGACGTGAGTTACGAGCTGGAAAAGATGCTGGAGGAGCGCAAGAAGACCGATCTGCTCAAGATTGTGCGCGGCATATCTGACATGATCCACGTCGCCTACGTTCGGCAGAAGGAAGCGCTCGGCCTGGGCCATGCCGTGCTTATGGCGCGCGAACTGGTGGGCAACGAACCCTTCGCTGTGTTGCTGGCCGATGACATTATCGACGCTGACCCTCCCTGTCTAAAGCAGATGATTGACGTTTTCAACCAGACCCAGTCCTCGGTGATCGCGATTCAGATTATCCAAGGCAAGGCGATTTCTGCTTATGGGGTGCTCGATGTAAAACCAGCAGACGGACGATTCGACGGCCGGCTCTACGAAATCCGCAATATGGTCGAGAAGCCGAAGTTGGAAGAGGCGCCGTCAGACCTTGCCGTGATCGGCCGTTATATTTTGACTCCGACGGTTTTCGAAACCTTGTCAGAAACCAAAGCTGGCGTCGGCGGCGAGTTGCAACTCACCGACGGCATGCGCGCCCTGCTCAAGAGAGAAAAGATGTATGGCTACGTCTTCGAAGGCAAGCGCCACGATGCCGGCGACAAACTAGGTTTTCTCCAGGCCACAATCGAGTTTGCGCTCAAGCGCAAGGATCTAGGCGGGCCGCTGCGAGAGTATTTGAAAGGACTAAAGCTGTAGGGTCCCGAGTCATTCAAAATGTACTTCTGGCGGCTCCGGTTCTGCCACACCATCAGCACGCGGGTCGGACGCGCCTGAGTTCAAACCAGTTTTCGAATTGTGCATCACCGCTTGCCCGCGTCCCATCGCTGTTGTATAGGCCCCGCGCACGATCAGGTTGTGGCCTTTGTCTTGCAGTGCCTGCAAAACCTCGGGCTTTACCCGCGACTCGATCGGAATGTCACAACTTACCTTGTTACCGGCCACGGTAAATCGCGGCGCCTCGAGCGCGGCCTGGATGTTCATCCCATAATCCACAAAGTTAGAGACAAACTGCGTATGCGCCAAAGGCTGGTTCGGACCGCCCATGATGCCAAAGCCGATGTGCACGTCGCCCTGCTCCATGAACGCTGGAATAATGGTGTGAAACGGCCGCTTGCGCGGATGCAATACATTGGGATGGCTGGGATCGAGCACGAATAACGCTCCCCGGTTCTGCAACAAGAAACCCATACCATTCACTACTACGCCGGAACCGAATCCGGCATAATTGCTTTGGATCAACGACGCGATGTTGCCATCTTTGTCCACGGCCGCAAGATACACCGTGTCGCTCGTCGCCGGATTTCCTGGCCCAGGATTGCAGTTGGCTTTGTTCGAATTGATGAGAGCCGCGCGCTCGGCAGCGTAAGTTGTCGACAACAAGTCCTGCACCGGAACTTTGACGAATCGCGGGTCGGCGTTGTAACGATAAAGGTCGGAGTACGCCAGTTTCATCGCTTCAATCTTCTTGTGCAGTTCCACCGTACCCTGTGGGCCGCCGGCGTCAGGCTGAAAAGTGCTCATGATGTTCAACATCTCGAGCGCCGCCATGCCTTGCCCATTGGGGGGAAGTTCGTAAATTTTCCAGCCCCGGTAGTCGATAGAAATAGGCTCAACCCACTCTGCGGAAAAGTCGGTCAGGTCGTCCAACTGCATGGTTCCGCCAAACGACGCTGACGTGCTTACGATCGCCTTCGCGATCTCGCCCTTATAAAAAGCATCGCGACCCTGGTTGGCAATCAAGCGCAGCGTCTTGGCCAGGTCAGGATTGGAGAACCGGGAGCCAGCTTCAGGAGCTTTGCCGCCCTGCAGAAAAACCCTTCGCGACTCGCTGGTCTTTTGTAGCTTGACTTCTTCTTCCACCCAATAGTCATGGATGATCTCGGGCACAACGTAACCGTGTTCGGCGTAATAAATGGCGGGAGCAAAAAGATCTTTCCAAGGCAAGCGCCCGAAGCGCTGGTGAGACTGGGTCCATCCTTCAACCGCGCCGGGGACGGTGACGCTGTGAATCCCGTCCTCGGGCATCGACGTAATGCCGTGTTTTGCCAGAAACTCGACGGAAAGTCCACGTGGCGCCCAGCCGCTCGAATTCAAGCCGTAGAGTTTGCCAGTCTTCGCCTCCCAGTAAATCAGAAACAGATCACCGCCGATTCCGTTGTTCATCGGCTCGGTGACGCCGAGCACGGCATTGGCAGCAATCGCGGCGTCGATCGCCGTTCCACCTTTAGCCAGTATTTGGGTTCCGGCTTGCGACGCCAGGTAATGGCTGGTAGCGACGATGCCGCGGTCGGTCATCACCACGGAGCGGCCGTAAAAACGGTCTTGACCAGAAAAGTCCATAGTCACGCCAAACAGTAACACCACAAGCAGAAGAATCGGCCGCAGCATGCGCACCTCAATCAGAGCCGTCTTGAGTAGAAAAAAATCCGCCGTCATCCTGAGCGCAGCGAAGGATCTCTGCATTTTGTTTGTCGCACCTATGCACAGGCGCAGCCGTTCCGGAAAGAATTAACGCTAGGTGCCCAAAGTGATCTTCAACTTGCGAGACTTCTCCTCCACGCTGTTGGCCAGCGTTTCCTTGAGACTATCCAGTTTCCGGGCGAGGGATTCACTCGCGAGCCCCAGAATTTGCGCCGCCAGAATTCCCGCATTGGTGGCTCCGGCTTTGCCGATAGCAACCGTGGCGACCGGAATCCCGGCCGGCATCTGCACGGTCGCGAGCAGCGAATCCATCCCGTTCAGCGCGGTGGAAGGAATGGGAACGCCAATCACCGGCAAAGTCGTGTGCGCCGCAATCACTCCGGCCAGATGCGCGGCCCCGCCGGCCCCCGCGATGATTACGCGAATGCCGCGGTCTGCGGCTTTACGCGCAAAGTCCGCCGTGCGATCTGGAGACCGATGCGCCGAGGTCACATCGATTTCATAGGCAATCCCGAAATCATCGAGCGCCTTCGCCGCCTCGCGCATAATGTCGAGATCGGAGTCACTCCCCATCACAATCGAAACCAATGGCTTGCTCATGAATGTCCTTTTAGTTTCGCGTTGTAATCTTGAGCAACGCGAAGGATCTGCTTCCCGTCCGGAGCGCGAACATTATTCTCGACGCTCAGAACGGAGAACTATTTCTTCAGCGCCCGCGCCGCAATATCCTTGCGATAGTACGCGCCCCCGAAGCTGATCTTCTGGACCGCCTCATAGGCGCGATGGACCGCTTCGTCAAGACTAGCAGCTCGCGCAGTAACCCCTAGCACTCGCCCGCCGGCGGTAAAGTATGCATCGTCGTGCTTGGTTGTGCCCGCATGAAATGCCTTCACTCCCGCGACTTTCTCCGCGTCTTCGAGCCCGCTAATTTTCTTGCCCACCTCGAATGTGCCCGGATAACCTCCCGAAGCCATTACTACGCAAACCGAAGCATCCGATGACCAGCGAAAGTTGCCATCGCTGACCCGCCCATCAATCGAAGCTTCCAGCGCCTCCAGCAAGTCACTTTCCAAGCGCATCAGAATCGGCTGGGTCTCGGGATCGCCAAAGCGGCAGTTGAACTCAAGCACCATGGGTCCTCGTGCCGTCATCATTAGTCCGCAATAGAGCAACCCTTTATATTCCGCGCCTTCTGCTTTCATTCCAGCAACTACGGGACGTGCGACGTGCTGCAACAGCCAGTTCTGCATCTGTGCATCGACCATACTGTGCGTCGAGTAAGCACCCATGCCCCCGGTGTTCGCACCGGTATCGCCCTCGCCCACGCGCTTGTGATCTTGCGCCGCAGCCAGCGCAGCTACCCGCTCTCCGTCACTCAGTACCAGGAAGGAAAGTTCTTCACCCTTGAGACACTCCTCGAGCACCACGCGCGCGCCAGCTTCGCCGAGCATCTTCCCGCTGAGCATCTCGATGGCTACCGCCGAAGCCTCTTCTTTGCTCTTGCAGATCACTACGCCCTTGCCGGCGGCCAATCCGTCCGCCTTCACCACCACCGGCATATGGAAATGCGGCAAAGCCTCGCCGACTTCCTGCGGGCTATCGCAAATGGCGTAGTGCGCCGTCGGGATGTGGTGGCGCTGCATAAACTCTTTCGCGAAACTCTTGCTGGATTCGAGCCGTGCCGCGCTCTGCGTGGGGCCAAAGATGCGATATCCGCGACGTGTAAACTCGTCCACCACGCCCAGTTGCAGCGGCAACTCTGGACCTACGACCGTCAGGTCGGGCTTGAGCTGCGCCGCCAGCGCCAGCAGGGACTCGACGCTCTTCACATCGACAGGCAGACATTCCCCCTCGGCGGCAATGCCAGCGTTGCCTGGCGCGCAATAAACCTGGGAAACTCGCGGAGACTGGTGTAATTTCCACGCCAGCGCATGTTCGCGTCCGCCACTTCCGATGACGAGGATCTTCATAGCTCAGGAGAAACAAGGGTAGGGAACCAAACAGATGATGTCAAACGCATCCGCGAACTCACAACGTGTGCAGATACGCCAGCAGATCGTTAATCTGTTGCTGACTGAGGACCTGGGCGAAGCCCGGCATCTTGTTGCGCCCCAGACGCACGATGTCCGTGACCCGATCGTCATTTGCCGGCATCCCGCTCATCGGTAGATATTGTCGCTGGAAAACACCTTTCATGCTGGGACCCTGCCGCCCTCGGGAAGAGTAAGGCGCATGGCACCGGTCGCAATAATTGTCGTAAATCCGGCGGCCCGAGACCTGCTGCGGATTGAGTCCTAGTTCAGCGTCACTTTTGCGACGTTGGACATCGCAGCTGGTCAGCGCTAGCAGGCCCACCAGCGAGACACAAAGACTCAGAGCAAGCAATTTTAACTTTCGGGATTGTCGAGAAATAAGAATGCGCGATCGTTCCATTTGTCCGTCAAACCCAAAAACAAACCGCTACAATAATAAAGCAAGGCCATGATTGGTGCGGGAATCGAGTGACAGCGAAACGAGTAAATGTAAAACGAGTGTACGAAGAACCGGCCCGTGCGGACGGGACGCGGGTTCTGGTAGATCGCCTCTGGCCTCGCGGCCTGAGCAAGGCTCGCGCGGCGGTGGACAGGTGGCTGCGCGATCTGGCCCCATCCGACGCATTGCGCAAATGGTTTCATGCGCGTCCTGATGCATGGGCAATGTTTCGAAAGCGTTATCTCAAAGAGCTGGCACGCCCAGAGTCGGCGCAGGCGCTCAGTGAACTCTATCGCCTGGCCAACCAGCGCAAGAAGCTGACCTTACTTTTTGCCTCCCGGAACGAAGAACAAAATAACGCGACCGTGCTTAAAGATCTGCTCGAAGGAATGCGCAAACCGCCCACCGGCACGGGCCCTGGCGGAGTCCGGGCTGTCCGAGATCGTCAAGCAAAGAGAATGCCAAGGTGAAAAGAAGCACTTAGCGATTGGCACTTAGCATTTAGCCCAGACGCATTCTGGATAGGCTGGCTGGTCTCTATGTGCTAAGTGCTAACTGCTAACTGCCAAGTGCTATTTTGGCCCATCATTCACAATCGCTTCCACAACGCCGTCGATAGTATCAAGAACGCGTTTGTTAGGCAGGTTGAAATTGTTGGAAAGGATGGAAAACGCGACCTGCTGGCCGCGCGCGGTAGTTGCATAGCCGGAGAGCGCCTTCACTCCGCCGAGTGAACCAGTCTTGGCATAAACGTGCGTCCGAGGATCAAGATTCGGGAAGCGATCGGCAAGCGATCCATCGATACCAGCAACCGGCAGCGTCCCCCGAAAGCTCGATCCCCACGATTGGCTCGCCGCGTAGCGCAACAGCTGTACGACGGCATGGGGCGTCACCAGGTTCTGACGGGAGAGTCCAGAACCGTCGTAAAAAACATATTGGTCGCCGGGCACGCCCGCTTGATTGAGAAAACCATGCAGTACTTCAAGGCCACCTGCGACGGTGCCCGCTGCGCCTTTCTCTCGCCCTAGCAAACGCAACAGGATTTCGGCGTGCAAGTTCTGGCTGACCTTGTTGATCACGCGCACATCCTCAATCAGCGGTTTGGATTGATAGCTAGCCAGCACTAAGGGCTGATTCGGCAAGGCGCGCGAAGATTCGTCACCACCACGCGCGGGCGCCATAGCCGTGACTGTCAAAGTGGAAAGACTCGCCAATTCCGTGTGCCGCGTGCTTTGTTTGCCGTAAACCACAATGCCGCGCTTCTCCAGTAACTGATGGAAAAGAGCGGCGGCGAATTCGGCGGGATCTTCGATCGCGAGAGCTTCATTTGCACCGGCATCA
>Ga0210393_10001433_pt1 | contig 19923 bp, 24 predicted proteins | sample IncBWC27OmetaG_FD_160068 | JGI IMG/M metagenome (GOLD analysis project Ga0210393, IMG submission 160068) | Forest soil microbial communities from Barre Woods Harvard Forest LTER site, Petersham, Massachusetts, United States - Inc-BW-C-27-O ... | reverse complement strand
CATGTTTATTTACCATCAATAATGTTGTTTCAATAAGATTATAATAACATTGCAATCTTATTAAGTAAACACTTTTATTAAAAATAATTAAAATATTTCTTATTATGTATAATTTTTGATATGATAATATGATTATTAAATGATCAAGGATTGATTATGCAAATTATTGTAAAAAAAATAAACGATTTAAAAGGATATGAAAACAACGCTCGTGTGCATTCTAAAGAACAAATTCAAGAAATAGTCGATAGTATTAAAAATTACGGTTTTAATGATCCGATCGAAATCGATTCTAACGACACTATTTTATCAGGGCATGCCAGAATTGAAGCTGCAAAAATGTCTGGATTAACTCAAGTTCCCACCATTTGTCATTCACATTTAAAATATAATAAACAAAAAGGTTACATTCTCGCTGCAAATAAAATCGCTCAAAATGCTACATGGGATTATTTAACATTGAAAGGTGAAATGAAATCTTTAGTAGATGCTGGTTTTGATATGAAATCAACCGGATTTTCTAAAGATGAAATTGATGAAATCCTTAAAAATAATATAGTCAATGAAACATTTTCAGATCCTGACGAAGTTCTCGAATTGAAACCAGATCCAATTACTAAATTGGGAGATATATGGATTCTAGGAAAGAATAGATTATCATGTGGAGATAGTACCGATATTAATTGTATCGATAAATTACTTAATGGGAATAAGCCAAATTTGATGGTGACTGATCCTCCTTATGGTGTTAATTACGATCCAGAATGGAGAAATAATTCAAGTCTAGGAGGAGAAAAAAGATCAATAGGAAAAGTAAAAAATGATGATTTAATAGATTGGACAGAGGCATATTCACTATTTACAGGGAATATCGTTTATATTTGGCATAATGGAAAATTTACGGATATTGTTGCAAATAATATTAAAAATTGCGGTTTTAACATAATAAGCCAAATAATATGGGCAAAGAATAATTTTGCTATTAGCAGAGGTGATTATCATTGGAAACATGAACCTTGTTGGTACGCTGTAAAATATGGTGAAAATCATAATTGGCAAGGCGCAAGAGATCAATCAACCTTATGGGAAATTAGAAGCACTTATCAAAAAGATGAAAATGAAAAAATAGGTCATGGAACTCAGAAGCCCGTTGAATGTATGCTTAGACCTATTTTAAATAATAGCAAAGAAAATGAATATATTTATGATCCATTCGGAGGATCCGGCACAACGTTGATTGCATGCGAAAAAAGCAATCGTTTTTGTTTGATGAATGAATTAGATCCTCATTATGTTGATATGATAATTAGACGTTGGCAAAAATTCACAGGTAAAAAATCAATTTTAGAAAGTACAGGAGAACCATTCAATGGCTAAACCTGGACTGGAAATTACAGACGAAATTTTATCTCAAATAGAAACAATGGCAGGTAATGGTCTAACTGAGCAGCAAATATACAGATTTTATGGAATAGGTCATAACTACTGGGCAAAATTAAAAAAGCAAAATAAAGCACTGCGAAGGGCATTTCACAAAGGAAAATCTCAAACACTTCTCGCTGTCTCAGGAAAATTAATGGAAATGATAAGAAGAAATGATCGAACAGCTATAATATTTTATCTAAAAACGCAGGGGGGTTGGAAAGAAAAAACTACAATAAATCTTCAAGGTGACGTAAAATCTAAAGATCTGGTCTTAAAGATTGAGACAGTTGACCCCATTGAGGCGTCAAAAATATATCAAAGAATCATGACAGGGAGCTAGTCAATGAGCGAAACAGTACAAGCCAACGATGGCGCGATGTTACCCCTCGACAGCCTAGCAACTCAGTTATTTTATTCCGGTGGTTTTATTTCTACTATTTCAGTGATATATGCTGGAAAAACATATGTACAAACTTTTCTAAATAATGGCACGAATATTATTTACATTTCAGGATGGGTGACCTCTTCAGCACCTGCAGGACAGCAAGTGATGGTTGATCAGAGCGGGAATATCATGGTCGATCAGAGTGGAAATATCATGGTGACACAATAATTTACAGGAGTTTATAGATGACAATTCAATGGACTGGTTTTCCTTCATCGGTTGTTGCGGGTTCTACAGATATTCTAGTGGGATTAGCCGGTGGAACAGCTAATGCACGTTTCAATGCTTCATCTTTTCTTTTTTCAGCTAATAATTTGTCTGATTTAACCGATCTTTCTAGTGCTCAGACTAATTTAGGGCTTGGTCAAGCAGCTTTAGAGAATAATAATTTTTTTCTTCAAGTAAGTAACAATCTTATAGATTTAGCAAATACAGCGACTGCAAGAGTAAATTTAGGTGTAGGTGCATCAGGAACTCATGCAGATAGTTTTTTCTTACAAACGGCTAATAACTTAAGTGATCTTGCTAGTTTGCCGACGGCTTTAACGAATTTAGGTTTAAGCTCTTCTAATAATGTGACATTTGCATCGATCACAACCACTGGTTTAAATATTTCATCTAATGCTAATAATTTAACAGCATTTGCGGGAGGGGGTCAATCTTCAGCGATTGCTTTAACAAAAGCATTTAATCGTGTGACTACAGTCGCAACTACAGGCGATAGTGTTAAACTTCCAGCAGCTTTAGCAGGTGAAAGCGTTGTTGTAATAAATGCAGCTTCATCCAATGCTTTGAATTGTTTTCCTGCGAGTGGAGATGCAATTAATGCATTATCTGCAAATACAGCGATTTCAATCGCAGCCAATTCAAAATTAACCTTTGTATGCGCGGTTAATGGAACATGGAATAGTTAGTATTTAAACAGTATAAAGGAATTATACTAATATGATAACCGCCTCAGATTTTTTGAAATGGTTGGAAATTTTTAATGTTAACTTTGGCGGTAATGTAATAACTATTCCAGTTTCTATAGCTCAAGGGGGAACAGGTGTAACATCCGTTACGATTGTTCCAACAGCTAATATGTGGGCAGGATGGGATTCACACAGAGACTTATCGGCAAATAATTTTATTTCTGGATATAACACAACAGTTACAGCAGCAGGAACAACCACACTTACAGTCGGAAGTACTTTTCAACAATTTTTCACAGGAACGACAACTCAAACGGTTTTACTTCCTGTTACATCGACATTAGTCGATGGACAATCCTTTTTTATCGTTAATAATTCAACAGGTGTTGTTACTGTAGAATCATCAGGTGCGAATACTATTCAAGCAATGGCTGCAGGCACAACTCTTATTGTTACTTGTATTTCTACATCAGGAACTACTGCTGCATCATGGTCTGCAAGCTATAACGCTCAAAATACATTAGGAATATTTTTAAGATTAACAGGTGGAACCATGTCAGGTGCCATCAATATGGGAAGTCAAAGCATCACAAATTTGACAAATCCTGTTAATCCTCAAGATGCAATGACATTGAATTATGCGGGATTGACTTATCTTGCATTAGCCGGTGGCACTATGACAGGTGCCATTAATATGGGTGCAAATAAGATAGATAATATGGCAGACCCAACGCTTGCGCAGGATGCTATGACGTTGAATTATGCTGGTGGTCATTATCTAGCCTTGGCTGGCGGTACAATGAGCGGTTCTATTAACATGAACAGCAATAGTATAACTTCTCTATTAAATCCTGTTAATCCACAAGATGCTGTTACATTGAGTTACTTACAAACATATACAGGCTCATATTTACCCCTCGCAGGGGGTACGATGTCAGGTACAATAAATATGGGATCTAATTTTATCACTAATCTTTTAGATCCGATAAATGCTCAAGATGCCGCGACTAAAAATTATGTAAATAATGTTGCAGCGGGATTAAGTCCCATACCTGGCGTGTATGCGGCATCAACCGCAAATTTAACGGGTTACATATACTTAAATGGTACAGCAGGAGTGGGAGCTACGTTAACAGCTCCGAGTAATGGGGTATTTATAGTTGATGGTGTATCGCCTTCCGTGGGAACAAGATTTTTATATAAAAATGACACCACTTATACAGGCACTGCTAATGGGATCTATACTGTCACTGTTTCGACTTCAGGATCACCCGCAGTCCTAACACGAGCTACAGATTATAATACGCCTTCTGATATTAGCGCTGGTGATTTAGTTTCAGTTGAATCAGGTACTGCTAATCAAAATTCATCATGGTATCAAACAGCCACCGTTGTAACGATAGGAACAAGCCCTATTGCATTTAGTGTATTTTTTAATCCATCTAGTTATGTTTCAAGCGCACTAAATAGCGCGAATATTTTTGTAGGAAATGGTTCAAATATTGCAACGGGTGTTCCGGTTTCCGGTGATTTAACTTTATTAAATACAGGCGCATTTACTGTATCAGCAATAAATGGAGTTGCTTTAGGGTCTACAACTGCAACAAGCGGAAATGTTCTAATTGGTAATGGTTCGTCTTGGGTAACTCATGCTATTAGTGGGGATGCAACTTTATCTTCAACAGGTGCTATAACCGTATCGTCAATCGGTGGAAAAGGAATAACACTTGCTAATTCATTTACAACCAGCGGTAATTTTCCGGTTATTCAAACTTATACAGGTCCTACAAATGTAACTTTTCCTACATCGGGAACGTTGGCAACAACTTCTCAATTGCCAACTTCCGCAGCCCTAACAGAATCAAATGATACGAATGTAACATTAACTTTAGGGGGAACACCTTCAACAGCATTGCTGCAAGCTGTTTCTTTAACTTTGGGATGGACGGGACAATTAGCTGTCAGTCGAGGTGGATCAGGTGCTGGAACTTTAACAGGTTTATTAACTGGTAACGGAACATCCGCTTTTACAGGTACCTCAATTACTCAATATAATATTTTAAGTGGAGGAGCGACCAATCTTCCTAATTCTATTGCTCCAAGTGCTACATCAGGTGTTCCTTTAATATCTCAAGGTAGTGCTTCACAACCTATTTTTGGGACTGCTTTGGTTGCAGGTGGTGGGACAGGTGCAACAAGTTTTAATACAAATGGGGTCGTGATATCTAATACTTCAGGTACTGGTGTTCTTGCTGCATTGTCTTTATCAGACGGTCAAATCGTAATAGGTTCTTCAGCAGGTGCTCCTACTGCTACAACTTTAACAGCCGGTACAAATATAACTATAACAAATGGTCACAATACAATTACCATAAATAGTACGGCTGTAGGAACAACAAATGTTAATCAAAATACATCTTCAGCAACATTAGCTCCTAATACTCGTTATATTACAAATAATGGAGCCTCATTAGTCACTTATACTTTAGCAACGAGTCCTGCAATAGGTGATACTTATTTTATTGTTGGTGGTTCATCAGGAGGATGGTCTATAGCGCAGAATGTATCTCAACAAATAAATTACGGAAATGTATCAACAACTGCCGGAACTGGTGGTTCTCTATCTTCTAGTAATCAAAATAATTGCGTAACAATTACATATGTTGGTTCTAATATCTTCACTGCTTATGAAACTCAAGGTAATCTCAATTATGTATAGGTTAATTTAACATGGCAACAAATAATTCTACTGATAACTATACAGCACTTACAACAAAAGGTGATCTATACGCATATAGTACTTTTGCAACAAGATTACCTATAGGTTCTAATTATTATTTTGTTCAAGCGGATTCTACTCAAGCAATTGGTTTAAGTTATCAGTTACCTATTTTACAAGATCAAATAGCTAGCAATACTCATATTGATTTTTTTGGCACAGTAGCTGGTGGAGATAGTGCTATATCGACAGCGACTTCAGGAACAGGTTCTAGTGCTGCCCTTGTTAATAGTATAGACAATGCACATTTAGGACTTATTAAGTTAGACATGGGAACTACGACGACTGGGCATGCATCTTGTTCTAGTAATAATACAGCGACTCCTATTTTATTGAATGGTGCCACCATTACAATTGAAACAGATATTTATTTAAGCGCATTAAGTAATGGAACAGATACTTACACATTAAATTTTGGAGTATTTGATACGTCTTATCCTTTTATTGCAAGTAATGGTGCTTATATAGCATATTCAAGTGGAGTAAATTCAGGAAATTGGACAGTTACAATTAATAATGCTACTTCTTTAACCACTTCAAATGGAAGTACTGCTCCAACGGCTGCAACATGGTATAAATTGAGATTAGTTATAGGAACAAATACTGTTACAGGTTATGTAGGAGTCGCTGGATCTGATTTTTCTTCTATAGCGACCGTCAATGCAACGTTACCTACTGCAAATTTGTTTTTTGCAGTAGGATTATTGAAGTCTGCTGGTACTACAGATACATTTGCATATGTTGACTACTTATCATCAAAAACAATTTATTCAACTAAGAGATAATTTATGGAATACAAGATTGAAACGGACTTAAATGGCAAAACTCATTTAGTTCATTACAATAATGATGATGGTGCTATCCTGATGACAGGATCGTTAGAAGAATGCAAAAATAAATTAATACAATTAATTAAAAATCGTCATAGAATAACACATATTACTTTTTCTGAAAATAGAGTGATAGATCATTCAAATGGAAACAAAGAATTAAGTTGTAAAGAATTTTGCAATTTTTAGGGAATAAAAATGGCAACAAATAATAGTGTTGATGTTCCATTATCCGGTCATACAGGAACTGGAGCATTCGTTGGTTCTATTTCACCAAGTTTGACGACTCCAACGTTGGGTGCAGGATTTTTTACCTCTTTGCAAACTTCAATTAATGGAGCAATTCTTTACGATAATGTCGGATTTCCTTTGTTGAGTTTTTTCACGTCTGGGGGAACCCCTGTTAATTCTATAGAATTTGCAAATGCTATAACATCAAATTCTCCATTAATACAAGCAATAGGAACTGATAGTAATATTTCTTTAGCAATAAACAGTAAAGGAACGGGGGGAATTCAACTTTCCGGTCAAACAAGCGGTTCTGCTTTTGCAAGTGGTTATGTGGGCGAAGTGATTTCAAGTATTATACTAACAGTTTCAAGTGTTAGTATAGTATCAGCTACAACAACAAACATGCTTCAAATTTCTGTTACTCCTGGAAATTGGGATTTATTTGGAAATTTTGTGATAAGTGGATCTACAGTATCAGAAGTCGCTTGTGCTATTTCATCAGTTTCTGCAACATTTCCTGATGAATCATATTGGTCATATGTAAATAATGCATCTGGAGCTGCTCTTTCAGCAGGCCCTGTTCCTACTTTTAATGTAAATATTTCTACTACAACAATTTATTATTTGGTAATTAACGCGGTAGTTACAGGTTCGGGAAAAATGTCTGGAGCAATATATGCAAGAAGAAGAGTTTAATAATAATATTAATTTTGGAGAAGTTTTAAATGTCAAATGAAGAATTAAACAAAGAATTAGAAAATTACAAAAATTATTTAAAAATAGCAAATGCTAAAATTGCAGCAGCGAATCATACATTGGGTTTATTAATGGGTGAAAATAATGAATTAAAAGCGTCTGTTATTTTATATCAGGAAAAAGAAAAAGAATTAATAAATCATAATAACACTCTTCAATTACAAATATCTGAATTAGATATTCAAATGAAACAAGAATTTAAAAAAGCTGAAGAAATGAATACCGAGTTTCAAAATAGAATAAATATTCTTGAAAGAAATTCACATGGAACTAAAGAAGATAGAGTCCATGCCTATTCCGTTTGAGTTTGATTTTAAAAATCCTGATTATATTTCAGTATTTAATTGGAGAATTAAAAGACTAAATGAGATAAAAAAAGATAAAAAAGTTTTGATGGGATTAAAGCAACATTATAAAAATAATCCTGCTCAATTTATTATCGATTGGGGAATTACCTACGATCCGAGAAATGTAGAAAAAGGACTTCCATCCATGTGTCCATTTCTTTTGTTTCCAAAACAAGAAGAATGGATCAATTGGTTTTTGGACATATGGAGACGTGGAAAGCCAGGGTTAACCGAAAAATCGCGTGAAATGGGATTGAGTTGGTTGACGATTGCATTAGCATCAACTATGTGCTTATTCAATGAAGGTTTAACAGTCGGATTTGGAAGTCGAAAGCAAGAATATGTCGATAAATTAGGTGATCCTAAATCACTGTTGCATAAATGCAGACAGTTTATTAATTGCTTACCTAGAGTATTTAAAGGATCATGGGATATTGACAGACATGCTCCCCATATGAGAATAAATTTTCCTGATACGGGTTCAATCATATCAGGGGAAGCAGGAGACGGAATCGGGCGAGGTGATAGAGCATCTTTCTACATTGTTGATGAAAGCGCATGGCTTCCACGTCCTGATCTAGTTGAAGCATCGTTATCACAGACTACGAATTGTCGTGTGGATATAAGCACCCCGCACGGCATGAATAACCCTTTTGCCCGCAAGCGATTTGCAGGCAAAATATCAGTTTTCACGTTCTCATGGCGAGATGATCCACGGAAGGATCAAAACTGGTATTTAGAAAAATGCAGAGACATTGATGATCCTGTTGTAATCGCGCAAGAAATTGATCTTGATTATTCAGCATCGATGGAAGGTGTTTTAATTCCGTCAGCTTGGGTTCAAGCATCAATAGATTCTCATTTGAAATTAAATATTAATCCAACTGGAAAAAGTGTTGCTGGATTAGATATTGCCGATCAAGGAAAAGATAAAAATGCTTATTGTGCAAGATATGGAATTTTAGTTAATGTGATGGAAGAGTGGAGCGGCAAAAATGATGACATTTTTGGTTCAGTTGAAAAAGCTTTTCATTTTTGCGACTTACATAATATTGATATTGTTCTTTATGACGGCGATGGTCTTGGTGCTGGCGTTCGAGGAGATGCTCGTATCGTCAATGAAAAACGACAATCAAATAAACAACCATCGGTGTTATTTTCTCAATTCAGAGGATCAGGATCTGTAATAGATCCAACGCGTGATCCATTAGAATTTTTTAGTAGCGTTAAACCGGCAGGTCGTGGCAGGACAAATGAAGATTATTTCTATAATGCAAAAGCTCAAGCATGGTGGGATTTAAGATACAGGTTTCAAGAAACATATAAGGCAATCAATGGAAAAACAGATTTTAATCCTGATAATCTTATAAGTATTTCTAGTAGTATAAAAAATCTTAATAAATTAATAAGTGAAATATCACAGCCTACTTATTCAGAAAATAATGTAGGTAAAATATTAGTTGATAAAATGCCGGATGGATCAACATCACCTAATTTAGCAGATGCCTTAATGATTTGCTTTTCTAGACAAAAACGGATTGCGGGGTTCTGGACATGATAAAGGAATTTTTTAAACGATTTAAAAAACCAATAGAACAAAAAAAAGAACAAATAAAAGAAAAACCACGGCAAATATTAGGGTTTAACAGTTTTTCAACAGATGACATGATTTCAAAAATTGAAACTATTTGGGAAAATACTTTTCAAAATAGTATTCGTCCAGAAGTTAAATACACGATGGATTCCAATAAGTTCAGTTTTGCAATGGATAATGTTCAAAGTATTAAATCATCATTTTATGGTAATCAAGTTATCCCTGTGCCTCAAATGCTATGGTATGCAAATAAAACATTTATAGGATATCAATTGTGCGCCATGCTAGCTCAGCAATGGTTAATATCAAAAGCGTGCCTAATGCCAGCGGAAGATTCAGTTAGAAAAGGTTTTGATGTGACTGTAAATGACGGAACAGATATTGATCCTAAAATTTTAGACAAAATGAGACAATTGGATATTGAATATAGATTAGAACATAATATGGTTCAATTTTTGCAATTCGGTCGAATATTTGGGATAAGAATTGCAATGTTTAAAATTGAATCAGATGACAAAGAGTATTATTTTAAACCTTTTAATCCTGATGGTGTTAAACCTGGAAGTTATAAGGGAATATCGCAAATAGATCCCTATTGGATAAGTCCGCAACTTGATCCAGAATCAGCCGGTGATCCATCAAGTATCGATTTCTACGAACCGACCTGGTGGAATATTGCTGGTAAATTAGTACATAAATCACATCTCATTTTATATCGAACAGAAGAAGTGGCCGATTTATTAAAGCCATCCTATATTTACGGCGGAATTCCAATCCCTCAAAAAATATATGATCGTGTTTATTCAGCGGAACGTATTGCTAACGAAGCACCTATGCTTGCGCTCACAAAAAGAACCGATGTCATCAATATTGATCTAGCTCAAGCTATCGCCAATCAACCTAATAATCCCGTATCCAATCAAGGATTTGCATCTCGTATTCAAGAATGGGTGAATCTTAGAGATAATTATGGAATAAAAATATTAGGATTAGAAGAAAAGATGTCTCAATTTGATACCTCTTTGGCTGATTTAGATGAAGTCATCATGACTCAATATCAATTGGTCGCAGCAGCCTCAAATGTTCCTGCTGTTAAGTTATTAGGAACATCACCAAAAGGTTTTAATGCAACAGGAGAATATGAAGAGGCAAGTTATCATGAAATGCTTGAAAGCCTTCAATTTCACGCCTTAACACCTTTAATTCAACGGCATCATTTATTATTAATTCGATCCGAAATATGCCCTGAATTTAATATTCAGCCTTTCGATACATCAGTTCAATGGAAACCGTTGGATGCAATGACCGCCGAAGAATTAGCGATATTAAATAAAACAAAAGCTGAAACCGGACAAATTTTAATGACAAGTGGCGCGATAGACGGAAATGATGAACGACAACGTTTAATAGTTGATCCTGAAAGTGGCTATAACGGAATGGAAGATGAAGAAATAAATGAAGAAAATGAAGAATTAAATAATCAAAATAAAGAATTTATGGAGGAAAAACCAGGTGACAATTGATAATTATGAAATAAAAGAAAAAGAACCTATTAATCATGAAAGAATGATAAAAAGAATTCAAATGGAATATAGAAGATTTGAAGATTATTTAAAAAATATAAATAATCGAGAAATGCAATTATCAATTGTTAGATTGCAAGAATCGGCACACTGGGCATTTCATGCAATAATGAGAGATCAATCAGAAAAAATGGAAGAAAAAAAAGATGGTTAAATCACTCACATTAACCAAAAAAAAGAGTAAATGGGTAGAAAATAGGAATGTTATATTGCGTGGTCAACAATTAAATTATAACGTTTCAATACAAAGAAAATATACTTTAGAATTAAAAAAAATGGTTAAGAAAATGGTTTATGAAACAAATAATCAATTAAAAAAATTATTCAAAGGAGAGATTGCTGATGATTTTTTTGATGATCAAAAAGAAATATCTAAAATAACGATGGATGCTAGTATTTCATCTCAAGCTAGAATTTTAACAAATTATTTAATGAATAAATTTAATAAATTATTTTCATTAAAAGCTAAAGATTTAGCTAATAAAATGGTTATAAATTCTAGTGAATCAAGTAAGTCAAATCTTCATAGCAGCTTAAGAAAATTAAGTGGTGGATTGTCAATAAAAACAGGAATTGTTCCAACAGGAATGGAAGATATTTCAACTGCTATTGTTGCAGAAAATGTTTCATTAATAAAATCTATACCACAAGAATATTTTAAAAATGTGACAGGCGCTGTAATGCGTTCAATTACAACAGGAAATGGATTAAAGGATTTAGTTCCTGAAATAAAAAAATATTCAAGTCAAACACAAAGACGAGCTGAAAATATTGCTTTGGATCAAACAAGAAAAGCTTATAATAATATTAACAAACAAAGATTAGTTAATATTGGAGTAAAAAAGTTTGAATGGATACATAGTTATGGCGGTGTAACGCCCAGAAAATCTCATATTAAAATAGATAGACATATATTTTCTTTTGAAAATTTAGAATCTGAGCAAGCAGCTTTAGGTGTTCCAGAATCAGATCGTGGATTGCCTGGAATGCCGATAAATTGCAGGTGTACAATAAATCCAGTTATTGATTTTTCAGATCAAGATGAATAGATAGGAGGCATAGGATATGCCGTTAAAATCAGGAACAAGTGAAAAAACGTTAGGTAAAAATATCGCAGAATTGGAAAATTCTGGATATAAACCTAAGCAAGCACAAGCCATCGCTTTTTCAAAACAGAGAGAATCTAAAGACGATGACAAAGGCGAAACATTCAAAATTTATGATAAAGAACCTGAAACATCTAGAAATTCAGATTTTAACGGATGGATAGAAATTAAAGGGAATCCCATTAGTAAAGTTGGTGTTTTCCCTTACTCAGGGGCACAAATTAGTCCTGATTTGGAACCTGATAGAATTTACCAAGTTTATAGACCTGAAGAAGAGCTTTCTAATACAGAAACAATTGAATCGTTTAAATTGTTGCCGTGGACGGATGAGCATGCCATGCTTGGTTCCGAAGATGAAGGAATGTTACCTGCAGAAAAAAAAGGAATTCATGGTGTAATTGGTGAAGATGTTTATTTCGATGACGGCTATTTAAAAGCCAACATAAAGATATTTTCTGAAAAGCTTGCAAATTTAATAGAACAAGGAAAAAAAGAATTATCGATAGGATATAGATGCTTGTACGATTTAACTCCTGGGGTATATAATGGACAACATTATGATGCAATTCAACGAAGCATAAGGGGAAATCATTTAGCTTTAGTTGATGAAGGACGTTCAGGATCGGACGTTGCAGTTTTGGATAAATTCACATTCACACTAGACGGCAAGGAGCTTCTAATGGCTGATCAAGAAAGAAAAGATGAAACCGCAAAAGATGACATGATGACTCTAGAGGAATGCGTGGGAGCCATTAGAAATTTGCAAGAAATGCTCGGTAAAATGTCGCCTGCTAAAATTGAGGATGAAGAGGAAGAAGGCAAAAAAGAATTATCCGAAGAATCAGCAAAAGAAGGCGATGCAAAAGACGAAGAAGGTGAATATAAAAAATTCGTCAATAAAGCCGAAGTTGAAGATGATGACAATGATACTTTGGAAGAAGAAGAATTGTCACAAGATGAAAAAGGCGACACTGAAAAGAAAGACGGTGATATGGAAAAGCCTGCTGATAAAAAAGGTAAAGATTCAAAAGGAATGGATGCAGCACTATTCTTCAAAGAATTAAGCATCAAAACAAAATTGGCTGAAAGACTTTCACGTCATATTGGTACTTTTGATCATACCGAAAAAACTCATAGTGAAATCGCTAAATACGGAATTAGAAAATTAGGTCTTAAATGCAAACCTGGTTATGAAATTCCTATGTTAGAGGGATATTTGGCAGGAGCAAAAACGAATTCAATTTCTCGTACCGCACAAGATTCAAGTATTAAATCTAACTGTATTGATAGCTATTTAAAAGGAGTTAAATAACATGGGTTTTCAAAGTGCAGTATTTATAAATCAAGGTGCGGGTGTTCCTGGAGAACAATATTCTGATAGCCCGTGGAGAGCGCAATCTTATACGATTGATTCAGCTTTGGCATCTTATAATGTCATTGGATCAACATTTTGCTCTATTACATCACAAGGTTTTGTTGCAGCAGGAAATACCGGCGGTACTGGAGTATTTGCAGGTCTTTTAGTTGATCCTAAAGATATTGCATTGTTTGGAACAGGCGGTATTCCTTTAGCACCTACTTTAGTTGTTCCTAATTTTACTCAAGTTGAATGTGCAACAATGGGTAGTTTCTTTGTGACATTACCAGGTGCTGCAAATATCGGTGATTGGGTTATCTATGATCAAACGACTGGCGCAATTTCTACCGTTGCACCAACGACATCTTTACCGAGTGGCAAGTCATGGGCAAATGCTTTCGTGGATTATTTCACGGTAACAGGTGCCGGACTTGGTGTAATTACTTTAAATCCAGGAGTCGGTCAACCCACAGCTTAATCAATGAATGATTAACTTTTAGAAAAGGACATTTTATTATGATGAGTCATGCACGTTCTGAACGATGCTATATCCCTGGAAAAAATTTTAAAGCACTTGATGATTTTAATGCATCAGAATTTCGATCTTTACCCAAAATAGGAATTAATATCAGCCATCATTCTGTTAAAAATATGATGGATGGATATAAGCAAGCTCTCGATAATTTGTATGCAATGGATGCTGTTCAACCTACAGTTACCGTAGGATCAGTTGGCACACCCGTACAATTTTTGCAAAATTGGCTGCCAGGATTTGTGTTTGTAATTACAGCAGCTCGTAAAATTGATGACATTATTGGTCTGATGATTACGGGATCTTGGGAAGATGAGCAAATCGTACAAGGTATTTTAGAACGTACAGGTGCAGGTCAAGTTTATGGTGATTATACGAATGTGCCATTATCGAGTTGGAACGTAAATTTTAACTATCGTACTGTTGTTCGTTTTGAAGAAGGTATGAAAGTTGGTGTTTTAGAATCAGCTCGCGCTGCACGTATGCTTGTTGATGATTCAGGCATGAAGCGTGAAGCTGCAGCTTTAAATTTAGAAATTAATCGCAATGCGGTAGGTTTCTATGGTTTTAATTCAGGTGACAATAATACTTACGGATTTTTAAATGATCCAGGTTTATTAGCTTATACAGAAGTTGCAGTCGGTGCATCGACATCAACGCTATGGTCAACTAAAACGTTTTTAGAAATATGCAAAGACATTCGTACGGCTATTGTTACATTAAGAACACAATCGCAAGATACGATTGATCCTGAAAAAGTTGATTTGACGTTGGCTATTTCTACCGATGCTGTTGACTATTTATCAACCACTTCTGATTTTGGTATTTCGGTTCGCGATTGGTTACGTGTCGCTTATCCTCGTATTCGCGTTGTATCGGCTCCTCAGCTTAACAATGCATACACTAGCGATAATGTTTTCTATCTTCAAGCAGACAAAATTGATGATATGTCAACCGATGGCGGGCGTGTATGGATTCAACCTGTACCTACAAAATTCCAAGTTTTAGGTGTTCAACAATTAGCCAAGGCATATGAAGAAGATTATTCTAATGCAACTGCTGGCGCAATGTGCAAAAGACCATTCGCTGTAACGAGATGGTTCGGAATATAATTTTTAAATGGAGTTTTAAATGGTTGCATATGTCTATAGTACGGCGACATGTTCCGGTACGTATGTTGAATATCAAAAAGTACATGCAATAAGTGAAAATAAATCGACTCCTGGCCATAATACGATTGTAGGAGAGTAACAATCAATGGTGGTCATGGCGTGGCTACCAAGCATTTATTTACACCCAAAGGGGTTGTGACACAAGTCAGTGATGATGATTTAGAATTTTTACTTCAAAATAAAAGTTTTCAAAGACATATGAAAGCCGGATTTTTAACTTACGATAAGAAAAAAATTGAACCAGAAAGAAAATCGGCAAATATGGCACAAAAAGACGGATCAGCACCCATGACACCTAAAGATTTTGAACCAGGTGATCTAGGTGATGAATCTACCCCGACATTTAAAGGATTGCCCAAAAGCAAGAGATAGATAATGCCTTATACATTGCTAACGTTCGATTATGCACTTTTTCAAGCGCAATGTCCGGCGTTTGCAAATCCTGTTACATATCCCGAAGCATTGATGCAAATGTATTGGGATATTGCCATTAATTATATTACGAATGTTGCAAATTGGGGTGCATTACAAGGAACCACTAGGCAATATGCAATAAATTTAATGGTTGCTCATTTAGCATTTTTAGCCGGAATAATTGCGTCAGGTGCGGGAAACACTCAAGTACCTGGAATGATGCAAACGGCAACAATTGATAAAGTTACTGTTGGTTTAACACCTCCTCCACTCCCTAATCAGTTTCAATGGTGGCTTGGTTTAACGCCATATGGACAAATGTTATTATCACTTTTACAGGTTAATTCGGTAGGTGGTTTTTACATTGGTGGAAGTCCTGTTCGTGCTGAAATGGGATATCCAGGATATGGAAATTGGTTCGGATGTGGAGGAGGTGGTTGGTGGAGATAAAACAAATCCCTGGCGAATCAGGAAAACTATTAGAATCAGCATTAAAAAAATTGCAGGATAAAATATGCAAAGTTGGATGGATTGAAAAATCTAAATATCCGTCTACAAAATACCAAAAAAATCCTGCATTCGTTGCAGAAGTTGTTGTTTCAAATGAATTTGGAAATCCATCAAAGAATGTGCCTGCTCGCCCTTTTATGCGTCCGACTATTGTTCGAGAAGAAAACGCATGGAAAAAAATAGGATCAGATGGTGCGAAGAAATTATTAAAAAATCAATTAAAATTAGAAGACATTTTAGACGCTATAGGTGCTAAATCATCTGCTGATATTAAAAAAACAATTAGTCAAATTTGGTCGCCATCATTAAAACTGTCTACTATAAGAAATAGAATATCAAAATATTCTGAAAGTCCAGATTTAGCCCAATCAACTAGAAAAAGTCGAAAAGAAAAACTTAAAAAATTTGTTCCGGCAGGATTATATAAACCATTGATTGATACAGGTCTTATGTTAGCTACATTGACTTATAAGGTAGAAAATGAATGATACCTGGCGCAAATCTTTTAAATATGGCATTTCGAATCATTGCGCAAGAAAATGTTGTTTATTATAGAGATTTAGGTCGTATTCAAAATATTATAGGTCAAGATGTCACGGAATATGATCCTGGCACAAAAATGAGCGGAAGCTTTCAACCCGTCCCTCGAAATCTTTATACAGTTTATGGTCTTGATTTTCAAAAAAGTTATTACACATTTTATACAAGTAATAATTTATTGGATCTTGCGAGAAACATTTCTGGTGATCAAATCGCATTTAATGGTCAACGGTATCAATGTGAATCAGCTAATGATTGGTTCATGATTGATGGCTGGAAAGGTGTTTTATGCATACATATTGGAAATGATAATGCAGATCAACAAGTATGGGGATTTAGTTCAAAAAACAATCCTAATACTTATTTGAATTTTGGCAATGGGAATTTCTTGGGAGGGAATGAATGACTACTCTCAATGATAATCAATTAATACAGATATTTTTACCCATTATTCAAAATGGATTAACTGCTGATGGTTTTTTGAATGTGATTGTCAAACAATCAAATCAACCGACACAGCAAGGTATTAATACATCTTCAACGGTTTATTTCTTTAAAGTTGCAAGCAAAAGATATGGTTTTTTGGGTCGTTATGACAAATGGAAAAATAGTCAAATGACTCACACAGAAGTTCAATACATGGAAACAACTTTTCAAGTTTCAGCGTTAGTATTGCAATATCCTATTACACCAAATCAATATACCGCATCTGATTTGGTTTATGAAGTATCTAGCATTATGCAAAGTGATAACACTAGAGATATACTGAACAAATCAGGAATAGGAATATTGAGAGTTACAGACTTATTGAATCCTTATTTTTTAGATGATAGAGATCAATTTGAGGCATCTCCGTCATTTGATTTTGTATTGACTTATGAGAATACAAGGCAATCAACAAGTCCTATAATCACGAATTATGATTATAATATTATCCCTGTTTGATGATAGGGAAGATTAATTAAAAGGGAGTTTTAAATATGGCTATTTCTATCACGAATTATGTCGATATTACATCAGGCGTAGGTGGTGCCTCAATTGTTGTGACTCGATCATTGGTCGCTCGTTTATTTACCGCAAATCCTTTATTACCACCACAAACAGTAGTTTCATTTGATAATGCAGCAGAAGTCGCAAGTTACTTTGGTTTTCAATCCGAAGAATATTTAAGAGCCGTATTTTATTTTTCATGGATCAGTAAAAATCAAACACAACCACAATCTATTCAATTTGCAAGATGGGTTCAAACGGCTGTTGCACCTGTTATTATTCCTTTACAAAATAATGGAAGTCTGCTTGCTAATTGGACGTCTATTAGTTCTGGATCATTTATTTTAACGATGGGCGGATTTACTTTTACTCTAAGTGGTTTAAATTTTACAGGTGCAGGAAGTCTTGCTGCAGTGGCGACTATTATTGAAAATGCAATTCAAGCAGAATCTGGTGGTGGTGCTATGTGGACATCTGCGACTGTTACCTATCAATCATCATTTGATGGTATTAATTATAGTGGTTTTTTCCTAACAGGTGGAGCAAATGGTTCTGTTTCAAATCCAATTAATGTTGTTGTGGGTGGTGGTGGGACGGATATAACAGGTATTGGACTTCTCGGTTGGCTTCCTGAATCATCCAACATTAACGGTAATTTTTTAGCGGGTGCTATATGGTCCACCGGATCTGCGGTTGAAACGATTACTCAAACTTTAATTAACTCATCTGATGCATCAAACAATTTTGGTTCATTTGCATTTTTAACAAATTTAAACATTACTTTACAGAATGTCTATGATGCAGCGATTTGGAATCAAACGCAGAATGTCGTTTATATGTTTTCTGTTGCCGTATTACCATCCAATGTTAACACATGGACATCAACAACGCCTCCTGGTGTTGGCGCAATAGAAGGTGTTGGATTAACATTATCGCCAGCTATTACAACCGTTTTATTGGCAACTCTAGTTAGCAGCTCAAATCTTGTAACGCTCGATAGTAATTCAGGTTTAACGATTGGGATGCCGATTTCAGGAACGGATATTCCATCCGGTACTGTTGTTCAAAGTTTAGTAGGAACAACTCAAATTACAATGTCAAATGCCGCCACCGGAAGTATTACAGAAAATATTACATTTTCAACTCTTCAATTTCCAGAAATGTTTCCAATGATGATTGAGGCTGCAACAGATTATAACGGAACTAATACAGTCCAAAATTATGAATATCAACAAGTTGCAGGTTTAACGCCTAGTGTTAGCACAGATGCTAGTAAAGCTGCATATGATAGCATTAATGTGAACTATTATGGCGTGACACAACAAGCCGGTCAACAAATTGCTTTTTATCAAAATGGCAATTTACAAGGAGAATCCATAACTACGAATTTAATTGGCATGAATGTTTATGTTAATGAAATTTGGCTAAAGGATGCAGAAACTGTTGCCTTAATGAATTTATTATTATCTGTTACTGAAGTGCCTGCAAACAATCAAGGAAGAAGTCAGATTTTAGCAACGTTACAAACGGTAATAAATCAAGCACTAAATAATGGTGTTATAAGTGTAGGTAAACAATTAAATTCAACGCAAAAAGCATTTATTTTTGATGAAACAAATGACCCATTAGCTTGGTATCAGGTACAAAATAATGGTTATTATGTTAACTGCGTTATTACATCTTCAGGAAATCCTGCTGTTTATACCGCAACATATACATTAATTTATAGTAAAGATGACGTAGTAAGCAAGATTACAGGGACGCATACGTTAATATAATTTCATGGAGTGAAATAAAATGCAAAATATTTCAGGTTTTGGTTTATTAATTAATATTATTGCGTCAAACAGTTTTCCAGTTGGTCTTTTAATTACTGAATTTGCTGATGATTCAGATCCTTTCGATTTACCATCTATCCAAATTGCTGACAAAGCGATGGGATTAAATGGCGATCTAATCATTTGGTCAAAAGCAAATCCTATTATTGTAACATTAAATGTCATTCCAGGAAGTTTCAGTGATCTCAATTTAGCCGTTTTATTAGAAGCTAATCGTGTCGGTAAAGGTAAAACAGGCGCGAGAGATATTATTACAATGACAGGTATATATCCTAACAATACACCTATTACTTTGATTAACGGCGCAATTACGGATGGTCTACCAGGAAGTGCCGTTTCAAGTGCTGGAAGATTGAAGTCGAAGTCATATCAATTTGCATTTGAAAATAAAATAGGCGGATTATGATTGAACCGAAAGAAATAGAAATTGATGGAAAAAAATTTATTATCTCCAAGTTTCCGGCAGTTGCGGGACGAGAAATTATCGCACGTTATACTGGATCGGCAATTCCTAAAATTGGAGAATATAAAACAAATAATGAAATAATGCATAAGATGAT
>Ga0210393_10001431_pt1 | contig 19935 bp, 13 predicted proteins | sample IncBWC27OmetaG_FD_160068 | JGI IMG/M metagenome (GOLD analysis project Ga0210393, IMG submission 160068) | Forest soil microbial communities from Barre Woods Harvard Forest LTER site, Petersham, Massachusetts, United States - Inc-BW-C-27-O ... | reverse complement strand
CCGTGAGTTTCGTTTCGCTAAAGCGCCGGCCGGTTTTCTTCTCCAACAGAGCGATCAGGACCCGCATTTCTTCGACCAGCAGCTCGATGCGATCGGCTTGAAACACTTCTTCCCACCGGTCATTCGACTTCTCGAACCAAGCCGCGTCCTTGTGTGTCCAGGCAGGCGCCTCGAGCGGAAAGAATTCGGTGCCGAGCGCGGCGGCCCACTGGCCGAAGACATGCTGAATGCAATCGCACGTGAGCCGCGCCACCAGCGCGATGGGTTTTGGCAGCCCGCCCCAGGGCGCGGTGCTGGGATCGTTTGCGAGCGTGCATGCAAGGCCGAGGGAACAATAACGGCAGCCATTGCCGGGGTAGCCGCGCTCCTCGAGCACTTTAAAATACCGGGCCGACAACTGTTTGGCCGATATGTATGCCGACCACCACTGATTCGTGATCAATGGGATATCCATGGCGTGAAACAGCTCGTGGGGTGTATCGGCCTGCGCGACCACGAACGGGTCGCCGTTCTCGACGACGCGGCGTTTCAATTCAGCGGCAAACTGCCGCTGATATGCGAGGGCGTCTGCGGTGCACCGCAAATCCTTGCGGCTGCGCGAAGCATCGGCCGCGGTCATTGAAACACTCCCTTCGATTCCAGTTCGGCGATGTGCGCAGGTGTAAAGCCGCAGATTTCCCGAGCAATCGCCAGCGAATGCTCGCCGATGCCTGGGGCTCGCGAGGGCCGCAATTTGTGTCCCGACAGCGTCAGTGGCGTCCGCATATGCCCGAACGCACCGAGTAGGGGGTGTTGCAACTCAATCAGGCAATCTCGCGCCGCAAGTTGCGGATCGAACTCTACGAGATCTTCGACGTCCTGAACGACGCCGGCGGCGATGCCGGCTCGCTGCAGCTCATCCATCAAGGATTTGCCGTCGAGATTTCTGCTCCACGCTGCAATCGCCGCATGCCGCGCCGCTGCATCCGCAGCTTCGGCGATGTTCCCAAACCGCCTCAAGGCTTGCCAATCCGCGGCTGTGGGAAGCACGATGGCAATCCACCGATCTTCGCCCTGCACCGTGTACACTCCCTGGTGAAAAATACGCGGATCGCTATTTCCCTGGCGCTGCGCGCGAATTCCGGCCTGAGTCTGCAGCACAGCGTCACGCATCTGTTGAACACAAATCTCATACATGGATGCGTCAATGTGCGACCCGCGCAGCGTTTCGCGGCGGTGCTGAAGCGCGGCCGCGACTGCGGCCGCCATGACGTAGGGAACGATGACATCACCATAAGGAACCGCGCCGGGAATAACTGGATCTCGATCCGGCCAGCCGGTGAGGTAGGTCCGTCCGGATAACGCCGCGCCGGTCCCGTCGACTCCCCAGCTTTGCGCCAGCGGTCCTGTCTGGCCATAAACGCTCCCGGATACCATGATCAGCCCAGGGTTGGCTGCGCAGAGCGACTCGTAGTCAAGCCCGAGCTTTTGCATGGTGCCGGGCGAAAAGTTCTCGACGATCACGTCCGCCCACTGAATCAATGGTTTTAAGACATCGCGGCTCTCGGGGCGTTTCATGTCGAGTGCGAGGCTGCGTTTCGACGTGTTTAGATGCGCAAACCACGGCTTGTCGTCAAAGTTGCCGGCTTTCGACGCGCTGACTTGAACGTCGAGACGCGTCAAGCATGCGCGCGTGCGGCTTTCGATCTTGATGACATCAGCGCCTAGGTCGCCCAGGGTTTTTGTGGTTATCGAGCCCACCAGCGCCCAGGAAAAGTCGAGCACGCGCACTCCGGCCAAAGGTCCCACTCCGGTGTGCCGGGAATCGGTCGCCGCGATGCTTGCGCGCGCAGCCAGGCCTGGAGCGGCCCGTACGGAAACAAAGCGCGCCGGAACTCGTGCCTGGTCGCGCCGCACGCACCAGAAATTGCGGGCTGCCAAATGCGCGTCGCTCAGCACATCCGTGGGTTCTGCAATAACCGTGGCGTTGGTTCCGCGGCGGTGGCCCTCCTGTGCAATGTCTTCCTTGGTTCGTGTGCGGAAGAACGCCTCAATCGCCCGCTCCCATAAGCCCCGGGTCTCCGAATCCAGAGTGGACCGGTTGTAAGACATCCAATCGACGCCGTGCAAAGGATTTGCCAGGCCCTGCTCATCCATCCAATCGCTGAGCGCGCGATTTGCGGGTGCGCCAAAGCGTCCTGTCATCAATGTATGGAAGCACCAACCATCGGCGAGCGGCCAGATACATCGTACAGTCGCCAAACCATAGTTCAGTGCGCCGCCGACCCTCGATAATTTGCGGCGATCGAATTGCCACGCCAGCACACTGTTGAATTGACGTGAAAAGGCCACCTCCTGGACGGAGACATCGACCAACTGCCCGCGCCCGGTGAGGCCACGCTCGTAATGAGCTGCCAATGCGCCCGCGCCGGCCACCATGTCGGCGTGGAACTGGCAGGCATCGAGTGCCTCCTTGACGGGCGCTCGATCTGGGGTCCCAGTGAGCCGCAATACGCCGCCCATGGCGGAGGCGATCAATTCGCCGCCCAGCCACTGCCCACGCGGAGCCTCCGCGCCAAATGTGGTGATCGAAATGTGAATCAAGCGCGGCGCTGTGCGCTGCAGCCGTTCCGTGGACCAACCCTGCTGAGAGAGTTTCGCCGGTCCCAGTGCCTCCACAAGAAACGATGCGTCGCCGAGTTGCACTTCCAGTTCAGCCAAGCTTACGCGCAGTACCGTCGCGCCCAAGGAGGCGAGAAACCGCGGCAGCGCGCTGTCGCCAGCTGTCGTGAGCACGAGCACGCGATGGCCGTCAAGGAAGGTCATATCCTCGCCTCCAGCCCACTGGCAAACGATTTGACTTGCTCGAGCGCGCCATCGCGCAAGTCCCAATGGCGTCGAACCAGCCGCAGCGTCGCGGTGCCGCGCAACTGCAAGGCCGCCATCTCCACGGGCAAATCCCAAATCAAGGCATCTTCCTCTTCGATCAACCAGATAATCACGCCGTCCGCCGCAACGCTCTCGACCAAGCTGTTGATTTCGGCGGCCCGATCGATAAAGGCGCGAGTGCTGACCGGCATAGCGTGATAGTGGTCGGCAATCCCATCGAAGGAACCTTCCGCGGGAATCAGCGGCGAGCTCACGGATCTGGAGGCATAGGCATCGCCTTCGCTCACCACATTGCCGCCACCTTCCTCGACCGCGACATGCAGCCGCTCGTCGGGCGGGGAACTGCCGATGAGCAACAGTCGGGGCCCGCTCTGCGGTAGCTCGGGTTTCGACAGCCACTCGGCGAAATCGCCGTCGAACTCATCGGCGTCGCAAAGGTCGGCGCTACGAAAAATTCGATCCATCACGCTGCCGCGAATACCGCCGCGGCTGAGGCGCATTTGCATCGCCCTGAGAAACAGCTCGCGGCGCCGATTGCGTTGGCCAATGGCGCCGCGCAGGGCGCTCGGCACCGCGCCGATTTCTGCTGCCAAGCGCCGTACGGCGAGCCGACTGTGCAGCTGGCTCGATAGCCGCGGAATTTTTGCCAGATCAAAGATGAGCGGTACCGGAGCCGCCGGAAATTGCCGAGTTCGCAGATCGCTCAAGTAATAATAGAGGCGCTGTGCGCTGTCGTTGCTGCGGGGCAAAATGATCGAGTGCATGAAATTCAGCGCGCCTTGAAGGTACTGTTCGGCGATCGATCGCACCTCGGGCATGAAGGTCGATTCCAAGTACCGGTCCGCGGTGTTGGTGTTGGCGCCGGCCGCGCTCGCCAGGCGCACCGGATACGCGCCGCTCGCGATAATGAGCTCCACCGGTATTTCCGGACCGACGAAGCCGATCACCTTGTGCCCGCGCTCGGCGTATGCCCGGGCCCGGGCGAGCGGATCGCGCAACGCCTCTGCCACTTGGTTTTCAAATGCGCTCATTGTCCCAGCGCCTTGGGCAGCGCCAGCACCAGTGCGGGCACGAATATCAGCAACAGCAGGTGCGCGAAATCGGCGATCAGGAATGGGACGACGCCGCGAAAAATGCGTCCAATCGACACGTCCTTCGCAATTCCATGTATGACGAATAGATTCATGCCAATCGGGGGGTGCACGAAGCCGATTTCCATGGCACGCACCAAAAATATGCCGAACCAGATGGGCGACAATCCCATCTGTTGAATGATCGGCAAGAGAATCGGCGTGGTGAGCAGCATCAATGCCAAGCCGTCCAAAACCGATCCGAGCAGAAGCAGCAGCGCCGCCATCAGGAGCAGCGAAACGATGCGGTTGCCGCTGACCGAGGCGAGCAACACAGAAACTTGTTCTGCAATTCCGGTCAGACTGATGAAGACCGAGAAGATCAGCGCGCCAATGATGACGACGTAGATCATCCCGCTGGTCCGCAGCGTTTGTGTAATTGCGTGTCCGAGGCTGCTCCAGTTCAAGCGTTTTCGCCAAGCACACAAAATCAGCGCGCCCAGCGCGCCCACGGAACCGGCCTCCGGCGGTGTAAACCACCCGAGCGCGATGCCGCCGATGACGACCAACACGAGCAAGCCGATGTCCACAATTCGCAGCAACGCCTGGCGGCGCTCCGTCCAGGTGGCACGCTCGGTGGCCGGTGCGATGCTGGGTTTGAAATAGCACAGGATGATGATCACCAGGCAGTACAGCAGCACCTGGGTGATGGCCGGCACAATGGCGGCCGTGAACAGTCGACCGATGGACTGCTCCGCGATGATGCCGAACACGATGAGCGCGCCGGAGGGAGGCACCATTTGCCCCAGTGTGCCTCCGGCCGCCACGGCGCCGGTTGCCAGTTCGTCTGAGTAGCCGCGCTTGCGCATCTCGGGCAGAGCCACCAGGCCGATGGTTGCCGCCGTCGCCAAACTCGAACCGCTGATCGTTCCAAAGCCGGCGCAACCGCCGATCGAGGCCAGGGCCAGTCCGCCGCGCCGGTGACCGATCATGCGCGCCGCGGCGTCGAAGAAATCGCGGCTCGCATTGGCGGCGAAACAGACATGTGCCATGAAGAGGAATAACGGCAGCACGCCGAGTTCGTAGCGCGACAAGGTATCGAACAGAATCACGCTCGATTTAATGAGCGCCGGTTCCAGTCCCAGCAATAGCGCCATGCCGGCCATGCCGACCAACCCCAGCGCAACGCCAATGGGGACACCTGCGGTCAATACGATCAGCAGTACCAGCACGCCGAAAAATCCAATGAGCGGAGAACCGATCATCGGCTCTGTCGCTTGCCAAAGGCGCGGGCCAGATAGATTCCCGCCACCGCCAGCACAGCGACGATACTGACGATTCGCAACGGCGTGTACGGAATTCTCAGCAGTTCGCTTTGCTCGTGCCCGTCGCGCAAATCGTACGCAATCCAAACACTGCCGACGGCGAGCGCGGCAAAGAAAACCGCGCTCAGCAACGCATGCACCCGCTCCATCACCGCTCGCCGGCGCGGCGAGAGCCGGTCGATCAACAAGTGCACAACGGCGTGCTTGTTTGCGACCGTCGCCAAGACAATCGCGGCGGACGAGGTGAGCAGAATCGCAGCCTGCATCAATTCAATCGAGCCCAGCAAGGGAATGCCGAGATGCCGTCCCAGCACCGCGACCGCATCGGCCGCGATCGCGAACAACAGACCGGCAGCTCCCACGTAGAACAGCCATCGCTGCACGCCGTGGGCAGGTTCTGTGTCGGTATCTTCGCCGGGTTCCGTCATGAGGCTACGACCATATCATCGCGCACCGAGAACGAGAGGGGAGGCAGGCCGGCCTCATGGGTTATTCTCGTCATATAGGCGATGGTTGCAGCCGCGTGCAACTCATCGGCGATGACGGGTCGCCCAGGTGCTTCAACGTGCACAGGCACGAAGCCGGTCTCTAGCCGCCCATCGTCATGCCATTTCAATCGCCCCAAGATGGCGTTGACCGCGTCCGGGTGAAAGGGCGCCAGCCAATAGTCCGGATCCGGCTCGAATCCGAACAGCTTTTTGCGCCGTTCGACCCAGGCCGCGCGGGCGGGATTGTCCTGGCCAGGGCTCAGCGCACGCGTTACCACGCAACCGTTGCCGAGGCCGTGGAAGATGGGTTTGCCACGGTAAAACTCGATGCCGCGAATCAAATGTGCGTGATGACCGATGACGACTTGCGCGCCCGCATCGATCGCCGCCCAAGCCACGGGCCGTTCGTAGGGCGCCAAGCGCGCCGGCGTATGCACCAGTCCCTTATGCAATGCCACGACCACGAAACTACCGTCGCTGCAGGCCGCCGCGATATCAGCTTGCATTTGAGATACGGACTCGAGGTCCGGCGACAGCAAGGACGCCGTTGGAGAAATCTCGCCACCATCCGAGGCGACGATGCGTACATAGGCGCACCCGCCGCTCGTTTCGGTCGCCCAGCCTGCTTGCGGACCCACGCAGTTATAGCTGAGCAGGGCGATGCGGCGTTCAGCACGTCTCAAAAGCGCCGGCCGGCGCGCCGATTCCAAGTTCACGCCGGCCCCGGTGTGCTCGATGCCCAAACGCGTCAGCTCGGCGCGGGTGTCGGCGATGCCGACCGCTCCGCAGTCCGCCATATGATTTCCGGCGAGCGTCACTGCATCGAAACCCGCGCGCTTGAGCGCGGCCAGATTCGCCGGATCCGCACCCGGCGCCGGCACGTCGCCATGGAGTTCGACGCATCGACTGGTGTGCGGAACTTCCAGATGGCCGATGGCGATATTCGCCGTCGTGGTGAGCGGCGCGATTCCGCTCAGCCAATGGTCCGGACGCGGCTCATCCAGAACCAAGTCGCCGGCAAATATGAAGTCGAGCGTTGCCATTCGGAACGGACCTGTGAATTGTTCTTCCCTGAGCCAGGATGGATCTTGCCTCAAGCAAAATTGGTTTGCAATGCAAACCAATTGTTATAATTGATCGGCGTGCGATAGCTCAATTCAAAGCCTGAACCAGCGGATTTTTGGCACGATCAGTCGATGCCGGAGACGGGACCGCTAGTTCGGCAAAATAGTTAGTATTATAAACCATTATATCTTAGACTCTGGGCGTCTCGAATAGGGGGTTGGCAAATGATAAACAGAAGGCAGGCTGCCTTGGGGCTCGCGAGTGCGGGGATGGTCGCTGCCGTCTCGCGTATCGGCAATTCTCGCGCCAATTCAACAACGCCTGCGCCGGTGATCAAAACGAGCCTCGGAGCGGTGCGCGGGTTGGAGCAAAACGGTGTTCTCAGCTTCCTCGGCGTGCCTTACGGCGCACCGACCGGGGGCGCCTCGCGCTTTCTGCCGCCGCGCGCGGCAGCGTCGTGGAGCGGGGTGCGCGATGCCGCACAGCATGGCGACAGTTGTCCGCAGGTCCCGTTGGGTGCTTCGCCCTTTGTGAGGACGACGGCGCCGACCCCGCCCTCCGCAATGCAAAAGCAGCTCGCCACGCTGTTTGCACGCCCAAACCCGGAGCCGCAGCTGTCGGAAAACTGCCTCGTGCTCAATGTTTGGACCGCGGCAGCCGACTCTGCCAAACGCCCCGTCATGGTATGGCTGCACGGCGGCGGCTTTGCTGTCGGCTCGGGTTCAGCACCGGCTTACGACGGAACCAAATTGGCAGCGCGCGGCGACGTTGTCGTGGTGACAATCAATCACCGGCTCAACGTTTTTGGATATCTTTACCTGGGCGAGATCGCCGGCGAATCGTTTAGTCAGTCCGGGAATGCCGGCATGCTCGATGTGGTCGAAGCGCTGCGCTGGGTTCGCGACAATATCGCAGCCTTCGGCGGAGATCCCGGCAATGTGACGATATTCGGCGAATCCGGCGGGGCCGGCAAAGTGAGCGTCGTTTGCGCCATGCCGGCCGCAAAAGGTTTGTTTCACAAGGCAATCATGCAGAGTGGTCCGTGCCTGCAGATCGCGGACAAGGCGCGCGGTACGGCGATCGCCCGGCAGTTGCTCAAGGATCTCAATCTCTCGGCCGGCCAGATCGGCGAGCTGCAATCGATGGATGCGATGAAACTAGCAGCTGCCGCCGATGCCGCGGAGGTGAAAGTCGTGCCGCGGGTGCTGGGGTTTGGTCCCATGGGACTAATTCCCCTGGTGGACGGTTCCGTGATTCATCACGATCCGTTCGGCCAGGTGGCGGCGCCGGAGTCGGCGGATGTGCCATTCCTGGTGGGTTCGACCAAGGACGAGGCTGTCCTTTTTGTGGGGCCCTTCCCGCAATGGGGCCAATTCTCAGAGGCTGAGGTGATTGAGCGCCTGCGGCCCATGGCAGATCAGCGGGCAGAAGACGCGCTGCGTCTCTATAAAAAACTGCGCCCGACCGATTCGCCGTCGTACTTGCTGGCGGATGCCGTAACGGACTATTGGATGCGCCAGGCGGCCAATAGGGTGGCTGAGCTCAAGGTCCGACAGAAGCGTGCTCCCGCGTATGTCTATGTGCTCGACTGGGAGATCAATCGCGATCTGCGTTCACCGCATGGGACCGATGTGTCCCTGGTCTTTGACAACCCGAACGCATCGCCGGCCATTGGCGGCGCCGCGGATGCGCAGAAAGTTGCGGATCAAATGAGCGCGGCGTGGGTCGCATTTGCGCATAGCGGAAATCCGAACAACCCCAAGCTGCCCGATTGGCCGGTCTACGGATTTAAATCGCGTGCAAATATGTCATTCGACCGCAATAGCCGCGTCATCAACGACTACGGCCGAGAGGCGCGTGAGTTCTGGGAGAAGGGTTAGGTCCCCGATTCCGACTAGGGATGAATGCGCCGTAGTAAAGTAAATAGCTGAGCAAGTTCCTGCGCGGAAAATAGGCGGGTAAAGCGTGTCTCGTGCTCGAGCATTTCCTCACGCAGTTTATTGAGTTCAGTTTGCCCTTTGGGCGTGAGATAAATGCCCTGGCGGCGCCGATCGACCGCCGACTGCCGGCACGTGACGCATTGTCGGCGCTGCAATCCCTGGACCAGGCCGACAACCGTCGCCTTGTCGATGTCCAACTGATTCGCGATGTCGATCTGCGCGATGCCGGGATTGGCTTCGACCAGAATCAGGAGACTAAACAAAGCAGGTCTCACCTCGCCTTCGCCCACTGTTCTGCTGAAATCCCTCCACAAGGCGATCTCCGCCCGGCGCACGTTGTAGCCCAAGAGGTTTGGCAGCAACCCGACGCTCAAGGGTTGCGATGGCGCCTTCACAATTTTGGCGCGGGTTTTGGCGCGCCCGCCTCCTGCACGACGACTCTTAGCGCGCTTCATGAGTTCCTTGGGCTTTCGAGAAAGGTTCTGTAGCGCCCTAGATTGCCACAAAGCGCGTGGCCTATGCCACGCGCTTTGGTCTAGCTAGAACTTCTTGGCGATTTGCAGGGACACAAGCCGGCCAATCGGACTCGCCACATTCGGGTCAAATCCACCGCCCCCATTCGGGCTGATCGGAATATTGACATAGGGAGGATCTTTGTCGAATAGATTGTCGACATGTGCGGTGATGGCGAGATCCTTGCTCCATACTGCCGGGAAGGTTTTGCCCAAATCGTAGACCACGTTTAGATCGACCGTCGTGTAATTGCTGACCGATTGGCTCGGGGTGGTTTCGTTGTTGGTGTAGCCGTTCTCGTAGTTGAGGAATGCCAGCGCGGAAACCGGACCGAAGCTCCAGCCAACGCTGCCGCGCATGCGCAATCGCAGCGGGAAGCCGATGTTGTTGATCTCTTCAAAACTCGGACCGCCGGGTGTGAAAGCCACGTCGTACTTGAAGGTGTAGGTTCCGGTGAGTCCGACGGTCCAGGTTCCCGAATGATCCGTTGGGATCGAGTAGCTGCCGAGGAAGTCAACGCCCTGCGTGAGCGTCGTACCGAGGTTCAGTTCCAGCCCGTTAACAAATACGCTCGGATTCGCCAAAATGGGGCCGAATACAGGGCCGGGAACGACGTATTGATTGATGAGCGATGTACATTCCGCGGAGGGGCAGCGATTGATCAACGAGCCCAGCTGGGCGGTTTGCTGCAATATGGTTAGATCGCTCAAGTAGCTTGAAATCTGATTCTTATAGTTGATGTTGAAGTAATTCAAACTCAAATGCGCTTCTTTGACGGGCTGATAGTCCACGCCGAAGGAGTAGGTGGTCGCCGTTTCGGGCCTCAATTGCAGGTTGCCGCCGCCCAGGGTGTAGCCCACGGAGGTGCCGGTGGGTGAAATCGGGTCGGAATAGGTCTGCACAAACACGCCTTTCAATGGCCCCACCAGTTCGGACAAGAGCGGCGCTCGGAACGAGGTGCCGTAGCTGGCATGCACCATCACGCCGTCCACAGGAGACCAGTTCAAACCAATTTTTGGATGCGACGTGCTGCCAAAATCGCTGTAGTTCTCATAGCGCCCCGCCACGTCGAGTTCCAGACGCTGTAGACCCGGCATGGCATTGTCCGCGCCGAAGAAGGGCAGCAAGACTTCCGCATAGCCTGAGACCGAATGACGATCCAATTGCTGGCGGATGACCAAGTCCGCGCCTCCGGGGACGCCGGAATTGATGCCGTAGAGCAATTCATCGTGGCGCCATTGTCCGCCAACTGCCGCGCGCACATCGCCGCCGGGCATGTGAAATAAGGGGCCGTCGAGCTTGCCCTCGACGACTTGCTCGCCGGTGTCGCCCGGCGCGTAGAAGCGGCTGTCAAAGACGCTGTTGAGCACAGATTGGGAATTGGTGCCGCCAAAAACATTCAGCGCCGTTGCCGGATTGCCGCTCGCAAGAGCCGTCGCGAGATTGCCATTATTGAGCTCTTGGAGTTGCTCATCACGGTCATGATCTTTGCCGGCGGTGCCATCGAATCCGAGGTGCCAGTCATGCCCCAATTTGATATCGATGCCGAGCGTGCCCTGGTAGTTTTCCGAATGCCCGATGCTATAGGCATTGTTGCCCAGGTCGTTGCCAAAGAAGTAATTTACCTGTTCGCAATTCGGCGCGCCGGGCGCGGGCGAGCAAGGTAAGAGTACCGCGCCCGGCGGTGCTACAAAGAAGGCGTTGCTGGTGGGCACTTCAACGGGACCGGTCACCTGCTGCACGGCTGAGGTAAAGGTGCGGCGCGCATAGGTCGCATCGCCGTAAATGCTCACCGAGTCGCCGATTTTTTGATCGAAGTCCAACGCGACGTTGTTGTGCTCGACCTCAGGCAGTATGTCTTGATATTTCGCCACATCGCAACGATTGGCGGTGTTCGGCAGCAGCGCGCCCGCGTTGGCAGGGGTCACGCCGCCCGGCGGAATGGCATAACTGGTGGGGCCCACCACGATGTTGCCGGGGTTGCATTGGGTGCTGTCGTAGTTGGTGCCGCCGCTGCCAGTCTGATTCGACTCGAAGAAACTTCGATTCTGGCCGTTGAGATTGGAGTGATAATTATTTTCGTATCCGAGACTGAACTGACCGCTTCCCCAGTTGTGTCCGACGAGCACGCCCAAGCGGCGTTCTTTGTAGTCATCCGCCCAGCCCTCGCGAGCGCTCATTTCCACGCCCTCGACGTCGCGCCGCAGAATCAGATTTGCCACACCGGCGATGGCGTCGGAACCGTACGTTGCGGAGGCGCCATCGGCGACGATATCCACCCGTTGCAACATCAGTGAGGGAAAGGAATCGGGATCGACCGTGCTGCCGCTGGTGCCGGCGGGCGGCACCCGGTGACCGTCGAGTAGGGTGAGGGTGGCGTAGGGGCTCAACCCACGCAAATCGATGGAATTTCCCAAGGTGATATTGGTTGCGCCGCCCGTGCCGCTGCGCTGACTCTCAGATACACCTAGATTTGTGACCTGAGGAACATCTTTTAGCATGTCGATGACGGTATTGCCGCCCGTGGCTTGCAGTTGAGATTGGTCGATCGCGATGAGACTGGAGCCCACCGGGGCGGTGCCGCGAATCAATGTGCCGGTGACGACGATCTCCTGCAATGTGTCCGCGTCGGCGGCCGCTGTCGCCGGCGCGGCAGCGGTCTGTGCCATCGCGACGCTGGATATAAATGAGGCCAGTGCTGCCGACAGCAGTGCACCGATGCGCGTGGATTTGATGATTCTCGACGTGCCGAGCAGCCCGCCAACAGTTTTAGTGACCATGCAATCTCCCCCAAGAGCCAGCCGTTTGTTGTATGCGCTTACATCGAGAGCCGGCAGAATATCCAAACGCTTGCTCAAAGTAAACATTAGTTTGTAATATCAACTAATATTTCTGAGCGGCTGTTCGCGAATTTGGTTGGCACTGCTCGCTAACAAAAGCGCGACTACGGGCCGAAACACGAGAATTTTGCCTTGATATATGTGAATCTTGGCAGAGCGCCTCGTTTACTTCGTTTATTTCTTCAACTAAATGAACCAAAAGCGGAAAGCGAGATTTAAGGTGATTCGCACTTTGTGGGTGGTATTGTCAACGAATCAAGCACGCGCGGCGCGGGGCCTGCGTCGCAACATCGGGATACACCGCTGAGGGGTCGCATGTCATCGCCGTCGAAGAGCAGATCGAAACTACGCGCAGCGCTTTGGTCGCGCCGCGAGATCTTGGCGGCGGGCGCCTTTGGCGCAGCGGCTCTACAGTTGCCCGCCTGGCTCGCCGCGGCAAACGGGCGCAATGCCAGTCTCGAAGGTCCGTTGCCGGATACGCTCGCGCGTGGGCTGATGGTCTGGGATGTGGGCGACATTGACTATATCGCCGAGGAATATTTCCTCTCAGGCAACGCCAACGTGTATCAGCCCGTTTCGATGGCGGATGCGGCTGACGTGGCGTCACGCGATAACGTCAAAGATCTGGGCGCTCGGACCTTTAGCCGCGAGGTTTTGCGCGTTGGTCGGCCCTTCACCACGCGCTTGATTGTTTACCGGCCGCGCAGCAAGCAGCGATTCAGCGGTAAGGTGATCGCGGAGAGTTTGCATCCCACCGGGGGCGGCAGCAGCCTGATGTGGAACACGCTGCATGGTTTCTTCAGCGCCCACGGGGACATTTACGTGGGCGTGCAGCATCCTCTGACCATCGCGGGTCTAAAAGCTGCCGATTCGCTGCGCTACGGCGCGTTGCACTTCGAAGACGCCACGCAGCTATGGGGCATGCTCACGCAGACCGGAGCCGCAATAAAGAACGGGGGAGTAGGGAGCCCGTTGCGCGGCTACCGCGTCCGCCACCTGCTCTTGACGGGCTATTCGTATACCGGCGTCGCGACCGCGACTTTCGCCAACTACCATCACCAGGAGGCGAAGCTGCGCGACGGGCGCAATATCTTCGACGCCTACCTGCCTATGGCCGACGCGCAGTACGTACGGCCGCTTGATGTGCCGGTCATGCGACTCAATACCCAAAGCGATTACAACGGCTTCGGTGGACTCGAGAATCGGCGGCCGGACGATGCGCGCTACCGGCACTACGAAATCGCCGGCGCGTCCCACGTCGCGGTGCCGCCCCCTGCGGACGCAGCCAAACCGCCCGCGGCGGTAAAACTGCCCCCTGCGCCCGGGCAACCGCACTTCTCCGCGGCCGATTGTCAGCAGGGATTCCCGCCGGGATCGATCCCCAACGACTATCCGCTTTACCTGGTCCAGGCAGCGATGTTCTCAAACATGTATGAGTGGCTTGATCTTAAGCGAGCGCCGCCGTCGTCGGTATTCATTGAAACCGATGCCGACGGCGCGACGCTTCTTGACGACAAAGGCAATGCGCAGGGCGGCGTTCGATTGCCGCAAGTGTCGGTACCGATCGCAAAATATGGCGTGGGTTCGAGCGCGGCCTGCATATTGTTCGGGTACACGCAGCCGTTTGCGGCGGCTGTTTCCCAGGCGCTGTACGGCGGCAGAGCGGCGTATGTCGCGCGGGTACAGGCAGATATTGAGCGCTTGATTGCAGATCGCTGGATACTCCCGAATGGCCGAGAGCGATTGCTCGACTCCGCGCAGGCGCGCGCAAATTTTGAGGAACGTTTATGAATCGCACGGCATTTTGCATGGCGCTGATCATTTGTCTCGCGCCGCTCTGTTCTTTGGGCGAATCGGTGCAGATGGTGCCGATTCCGCAACGCACCGCGCTAATGCCAATACTTGATTGCGCCAAGCTCGTCCAGCACGACTTCTCGACTGTGGCGGAGGCGCCGACGCGGGTGCAATCCGCGGCTACTGAAGCGGCGACGGCGGAGCGAGCGGAGTTTTGTCTGGTGAAAGGGTACGTCGCGCCGACCATTCAGTTCGAACTGCGGCTGCCCACGGCGCGATGGACTGGCCGGTATCTGCAAGGGGGGTGCGGCGGCAATTGTGGAATCATCTTGAGCGGCTTCGCTCCCCGCTGCGATATTCAGGCCGCATATCACGGGGATTTTGCCGTTGGTTTCGAAAATTCCGGGCACGTGGGCGGAGATGGTGTGTGGGCGCTCGGCGGTCAATCGGTACGCGAGGACTTCGCGTTTCGAGCGGCACATGTCTTCTCGATCGCTGCAAAGGCCATCATGTCGGTTTACTATGGACAAACACCGGACTTCGCGTATTTCCAGGGTTGTTCCGACGGTGGGCGCGAGGCGATGATGGAGACGCAGCGCTATCCCGGTGATTTCAACGGCGTCATTGCGGGCTCGCCGGCCTTTGCAATCTCTGAAGCCATGGAGCGATTCATTTGGGAAGCTCGCTGGGGACGCGATACGCGAGGTTCATTGGTGCTGGACGAAGCCGCGGTGACGTTGCTGCACGCCGCGGTGATGAATGCCTGCGATGCGCTTGACGGAGTAAAGGACGGTCAACTCGATGATCCGCGCCTATGCCACTTCGACCCGGCTACCTTGATCTGCCGCGACGGGCAAGCACCGCCCAAGTGTCTGACCGCCTTTCAGGCCGAGGTCGCGAGAAAACTGTATGCGGGTCCGGTCGATGAGAATGGCCGGCATTTATTCTACGGCGGTGAACCTTATGGCTCTGAACTGAGCTGGGTTGAGCGCTACGCTCTGCCCATCATGGGCGCCGCAATGTTCGACGATGCCGTGCAGAACATGATCTTCCAGCGCACGCCGGGCTCTGCGGCATCGGTGCAGGCATGGCGATTCGACGCGTCGACGTTCGGCGAACTCAGCCGACGCGGTGCCTTGTACGATGCCCGCAGCGCCGATCTTCGCGGTTTTCGAGAGCGGGGCGGCAAACTGATTCTGTGGCAGGGTTTTGCCGATCCGGCGGCCGGCGCTTTCGGACTGGCCGACTACTACTATCGTCTGAGCCGCGATGCCGGCGGCGTCGAGACGGCGCGCGGCTTCGCGCGGATGTTCCTCATTCCCGGTGTCTATCATTGCGCAGGCGGATACGTGCCATACGAAGAAGATCTGCTTGGGGCGCTGGTGAACTGGGTGGAGCTGGGGCGCGCGCCCGACTTCGTGATGGCAACGGCGTCGCTCCCGGATGGAGTCGCGCGTTCCCGCCCGGTGTTCGCTTACCCCGTGCGAGCGCGCTACCGCGGGCGCGGCGACGTCAACGATGCGCGGAATTTCGACGCAAGCGTGCCGAAAAGCGCACCGATGGATTTGTACGACTGGGCCGGGGCGGCGAACGCGCCATGACGCTTCAGCTCAGCAACGCCCCGACGTCCGGCTCCCGCTCTAAATTCAAAATTCGATCCGCCAGTGCCTCTGCGTCGTGGCGATTCAGCGGTAGGGCAGCATGCGCGGTGCAGTTGAGGAATTTGGCGTGCAGCGCTGCGTCATTCAGCGGGCGCGTGGGATCGCCGAGTGCGTGAAGAATGCGTTGACGCAGTACTCTGCCGTCGTTCAGCGTAATGCAGATCTCGCCCGCGGCGGGTTGCGATATCTCTTGGCGGAACTCGAAACAGGTTTTGGCGGCAATCGACAGCAGCAACGTTTCTGCCAATCTCTCCGGCGTAAAGCTGTCGAGGGTCACTTCCTCGTCGCTCAACGCCACCGCAAGTGTAAATGGCAGGCTGAATTTGGCATCGATGATGGTCTGTGGCCGTCGCTTCTGGGTCTCCGGTTCGCACAACATGCGCTGCAGCGCGCCGCCGAAGATCCGGAGTTCAGCGATGTCGGCCGCAGCAAAACCATGCACTTGGCGTAGCGTCTGAGCCGCTTCGATGTAGGCGTGCGTGCCGCGGCAGCAGGGCCACTTTTTGAAGCTCAAGTGCTCGATCCAAAAACGCTCGCCCAACCCCTCGGTAATGTCGGAAGGCTCGTAGCGGCCCGACGCGTAGAGAGCAAAAAAACCGCTTTGGCCCTCCAATGGATGGGCGAATCCGCGCACGCCACGCTCCGCCAGCAGCGATGACAATAGCGCCGCTTGGGCCGGAAAGGCTTCGCGAATCGCGCGAATCACTGTCTCCGGGCTGTGCTTGATTTCACCGGGGCAGGTATTTTGACAAAGCAGCAACGAGAATGCGTCAGTGATTTGCGCAGGGTTCAAGCGCAACGCGCGCGATACCGCCGCGGTAGCGCCAAAGGCCCCCAAAATAGGCGGCGGATACCAGCCGCCCGATTCCAGAGGCTGGCGTAGGGACAACGCCAGCCGGCAGACCAAGTCGCACCCGGTCGCCACCGCCACGATGAATTCGCGGCCGCTGATCGGTGAGCGAGATTCCGCCAGGCTCAAAAGGGCCGGCAACAGCGATGCATTCGGATGGCAAGGCGCGGGATCAAAGGCATCCTCGAAGTCCAGTGCGTGCGCCATGGCGCCGTTGGCGAGTGCGGCCATCGGGGCACTAACCCGTTCTTTGAATCCAATGATCGTGGCCTGCGGCGCTCCGCGCACGGAGCGTGCAAGCTCGACAAATGGCACGATATCCTCGCTGACGCCACTCGCGGCAAACATCACACCGACCCCGTCCAAGATGGCTCGCTTGGCGGCGAGCACGGTGGCGCGCGGCAAACTCTCGAAAGGGCAGTGCACCACGTGATTTGCCACTCGCGCGCTCAGCTTCAGCCCAATGTCACCCTTCATCGGCTCAAAACCTCCGTTCATCGTGCAAGTTAGGCTTGAAATGAAATCGCTTACATGTTGAGCTTATACGCGACCACCCGAGGCCTCAACATGACAGAAGCAAAAGACTTGCAGCGCGGAATTGCAGCCAAGGTGATGGTGCGCCTGGCGCTGCCCACCATTCTGTTCATGCTTTTAAGTTCGCTGGATCGGGTGAACATCAGTTTCGCGGCCCTGCAAATGAACAAGGATCTGGGCTTCACGCCGACTCAGTATGGTTTTGGCGCCGGAATCCTCTTTCTTGGATTTTTGGCGGGCCAGTTTCCGAGCGTGCTGCTGTTGCAGCGCATTGGTATGCGCCGCTGGATGGCACTTTGTGCCGTCATGTGGGCCTGCTGTGCCGCAGGGATCGCCTTTGTCCGCTCACCGCCGGAGTTTTATGTCCTGCGTGTGCTGCTGGGTTTCGCAGAAGGCGGATTGGCTCCCGGTATCGTTCTTTATCTGAGTCAGTTCGCCACCGAGCGCGAGCGCGCCACGACCTTTGCGCTGCCGATGCTCGCCATCCCGCTTTCGCTGGTGATCGGCAGTCCGCTGTCGGGATGGCTCATGAGCATGCCGGCGCCGCTGGGGTTGCCGAGTTGGCGCTGGATGCTGATCGCGGAGGCATTGCCGGCGATGGCCTTAGGTGCGGCGGCATGGTTTTATTTTCCTGACCGACCGGAAGAGGCCCGCTGGCTCAGTGCGGAACAGCAAGGCTGGCTGCAGCGCCATGCCGCCAATCGCGAACGCCCGCGGCAGCGCAACGATTGGCGGATTTTGCGTGAACCCATGATCTGGGCCTCGGCGCTGTTGTGGTTTTGTCTGCTCTCGGGCGCTTACGGAATCATGTTTTGGCTGCCGCAGATGATTCGACAGATGTCGGGGTTGACCCCATTGCAAATCGGTTTCGTCAATGCGTTGCCGTGGTTGGGTGCAATGATCGGCACTTATTATAATTCGAAGCATTCCGACAAAACCGGCGAACGCTATTTGCACATCAGCGTACCGGCGGTTCTCTCCGCGCTCGCGATGCTGTGCGCCTTGTTACTGGGCCCGGGCATTGCCGGATTGATGATGCTGTTCTTGGCGGGTCTGGGCCTTGGGGCGGCACAAGGTGCATTTTGGGCGCTGCCGACTTCCGCTTTGAAGCCGGCCACATTCGCTGTCGCCGCGGTCGCCATCAACGTTGCCGGAAGTTCCGGCGGCTTGGTAATTCCTCACTTGGTCGGCTACGTGCGCGAACAGACCGGCGGGTTCACCGGTCCCACGATGTTGATCGCCGGCATTCTGTTGATTGCCGCGGTGCTCGCGAGTTTCATTCGTCGGCTTTTGAGCGCGGGCCGGGTGCCGCACGCCGCGACGCCATGATCACGCTCATGGCGTGCGGCGATGTGGGCGTGAAACGGCCGGACTGCCAGTCGATGTTTGCGGGCTGTGCAGAAATATTGAAACAGGCGGACCTGTGTTTTGCGCAGCTCGAAACGACAATTTCCGAACGCGGCGCCGCCGTTCCCAACGCCAAACTCGCGATGCGCGCTCCGCCGGCCATGGCGCCGGCCGCCAAGACTGCGGGGATCGATGTGGTTTCGTTTGCCGGGAACCACTGTCTTGACTATGGATACGACGCGTTTGCCGATACCTTGCAATACGCCGCCGACGCCGGCCTCGCCGTCTGCGGCGCGGGGAAGGATCTTGCGGCCGCGCGCCGGCCGGCACTGGTAGACGCCGCGGGATCCAAAGTGGCGGTGTTTGCCGCGAGTTCGATTTTGCCGGAAGGATACGCGGCTGAAACTGACAGGGCAGGGTGCGCGCCGCTGCGCGCACACACTGCTTACCAGCAAATTGAGCCCGATCAGCCCGGCACCGCCGCGAGGATTAGGACCTTTGCCGATCGTGATGATCTCGAAGCGCTTCTCGAAGGCATTCGCGCCGCGCGCGAACAAGCACACAGGGTTCTGTTATCGGTGCATTGGGGCATCCATATGGTGCCGACCAGCATTGCGGACTATCAGATAGAGATTGCGCATCGCGCCATCGATGCCGGTGCCGATGCAATCCTGGGACACCATCCGCACCTGCTGAAGGGCGTCGAGTTCTACCGCGGCCGTCCCATTTTCTACAGTCTCGGCAATTTTGCCATCGAGCAGCCGCACATCTGGAGCCCCGCGATCGTGCGCAGCGCTTCGTTCAAGCATCTCGTCAGTTTGAATCCGCAGTGGACGCTCGATAGCACCTACCTGCTACCGGCCGTCACGCGTATGACGGGAATCGCGAAACTTGTAGGCAACGGCAGCGGCAGCGGTGAGTGGCAGGTGCGCTTCCTACCCGCCTGGATCGGCGATGACAGCGTGCCGCGCGTGTTGCACTCGAGCGATTCGCGATTTGCCGAAGTTGCGGCGTTCATTTCCTCGAGCACCGAACAGGCCGGCTTCACCACCCAGGTCTCAATTGACGGCGACGAGTTGCTACTTCGCCCGCGCCACTGACTTAAGGACATCGCCTCATGAACGCTGAAGATTTCAACCCTCTGATTCCCGAGACCTTCGACAGCCCGTACGGTGTCTACAGCAATTTACGCGCGCGCTGCCCCGTCGCGCATTCCAACGCATGGGGCGGCTTTTGGGCGCTGACGCGCTTTGCGGACGTACGCGACGCCCTGGTGGCTTCGGATGTATTCATCACCTCGAAACAAAACGTCGTGCCGAAGCTGGCATTCACCGGCCGCCGGCCGCCGCTTCATTTGGATCCGCCCGAACATACGCCGTATCGGCGCGCGCTCAATCCGCTGCTCAAACCCGAACGCATCGCCGTGCTCGAACCCATCATTCGAAAAACCGCGGCGGACCTGCTGAAGCCGCTGGTCGCGGCGGGCCGCTGCGACGTGTGCGCCGACTACTCCAGCCACCTGACCATCCGGGTGTTTGCGCAGTGGATGAACGTGCCGGAGGAAATGGTGGTGGACCTGCAGCACATGGGCCGGGCCTACAACATTGCCGTGCAGTCGGCCAACGGCGAGATGGTGCGCG
>Ga0210393_10001430_pt1 | contig 19937 bp, 12 predicted proteins | sample IncBWC27OmetaG_FD_160068 | JGI IMG/M metagenome (GOLD analysis project Ga0210393, IMG submission 160068) | Forest soil microbial communities from Barre Woods Harvard Forest LTER site, Petersham, Massachusetts, United States - Inc-BW-C-27-O ... | reverse complement strand
AACAGCCAACACGACAATCAGCGGCAAGGCGAGCGTCTTGAGACGCGAGAAGCGGTTCTTTCCCACCGTCAGGGGCTCCCGGCCCGGGACCCATCTCCGGCCAACATTCTCACAACAGGACTTCGCCCCTGAGTATACCTTGCTTAGCACAATTCGGTTGCAGCCAAGTTCGCTGCCGCTGCTCAGTTCGCTGCCGCTGTTTGCCTAGCCAGATGCACACTACTAGTGCGGCGTCTCGACAAAATGGCCGATTCGGGTGGATTAGTTCCTCGACTAGGACCAGTTTGTTCCGGGTACGTCTCGCTGCAATTGTCTTGAATCCGCGAACTCTCGCACTTGGTAACATGAGACGTGCGGCAGCGTGTCTCTCTCCACCGGGATACGGACGTGGTCCAAGCGGGTTCCCCGAACGACAAAATCGACTGGGAAGCAGCGTCCTGGGCGGCCGATTCGGTTGCGACTGCGACCGCTTTGCCGGTTAAAGAATTTGTGCCGACGCTGGCTGAGGTGTCTCGCACCCCGACGGACGATTATCGCGGCGGCGGGCGGTTGGCCGAATTCCCCTCGCCGTGGCGCCACCCGTTCCGCGCAATTGCGTGGGCCGCTCGCGCGTCATTCGGAATCGTCAGCCTGATCGTCTTGTTGGCCCTCTTGGCGGCAATTCCCATCGTCAACTTTTTGGTGCTCGGTTACCTGCTGGAGGCTGAGGGAGGCGTCGCTCGAGGCGGCCGTTTGCGGCGCGCTTTTCCTCTGTTGAGTATTGCCCCGCGGCTGGGATCGATCGTGCTGGGCATTTGGCTGTGGCTGTTGCCGTTGCGATTCTTGGCAAATGTTGCCGCCGACGCGCGCCTCATCGATCCGACCAGCCGCAGCACGCGGCGTTTGGATTTTGCCGTCACGGCCTTGTCGATCGCGATTGCCCTGCATCTTTGTCTCGCGCTCGCGCGGGGCGGATCGGTCGGCTGCTTTCTGCGTCCCATCAAAAACGCGCGCTGGGCCCTGCGCCAGTGGCGCCTCGGCGGTTACGCCGATCAGGCCGCGGCCGAAATCCGCGCCTTCGTGGCGGGACTGCGGCTCCGCTATCACTTCTGGCTCGGCGTGCGCGGCGCCTTCGGAGCCTTCGCTTGGCTCGTCGTGCCGACTGCGTTGTTCGCCTTCGCCAGCAAAACCGAGGGCAAACAGATCGTGGTCACGATCTTGGGCGGGTTCTTGCTCGTGCCCGTGCTGGCATGGCTGCCGTTTCTGCAGGCCCGATTCGCCAGCGAGAATCGGTTCCGAGGATTATTCGAGCTGCGCGAAGTTCGGCGACTCTTCAGTCACGCACCGTTCGCGTGGCTGCTTGCCGTCGTGGCTACCTATGTGCTCGCCCTCCCGCTTTATCTGCTGAAGATCTTTCTGCTGCCGCAAGACGCGATGTGGTTCGTGACGCTCGTCTTCATTCTCAGTATCTATCCGGCGCGGCTCGTGACAGGTTGGGCGTACGGACGGGCTTTGCGACGCGAGCAGCGGGCGGGCTTTCTGTGGCGTTGGTCGGCCCGTTTGCTGATCGGGCCGCTGTTGATTGTCTACGTGTTCCTACTCTTCTTCACGCAATTTATTGGCCAGCATGGCAAAGGCGTGCTCTTCGAACACCACGCCTTCTTGGTCCCTGCGCCCTTTTGGCTCTGAAATCCGGGCCAAGGATTAAGTGTTCTTTACAAGAGTGACGCGGCGACGGGCGCGGCATACGTTTTGCGTTGGGCTAGGCGACCGATGACCGGCCTGTGACCACGCAACGGCGAAGAACGCCGCAACGCAATCGCGGGCCCAACGGTGAGGAGCTTACGCCCCGTGGGACCCACGAAGCCCGACGGGACCCTCGACCCCCCGAATGGGGATGTGTTCGCCGAAATGAAAGGCTGCCTCGACGCTGGCATCAGTGGTCGTCCGGCACTCGCTCGTTTCGTCGAAGTCACCTACGAGGGCCTCTTGTCGTTGAAAAATCAATTGGACCGGATTGAGACCAGGCTCTCCCGCCTCGAATCCACCCACGAAAGTCAGCCCCGAGGGCCCATCGGCGATCGTCGCCGTCGGCGCTGACACTCGTGATTGCCCGCCTGCGACACTCAAAGCACTCACGGCAGATTGTCGACGCGGTTAGTCCGTCTAGGCCATCGCGCGGTTAGGCCTGCGTCCAAGTGCCGTCGATGAACCGCCACATTCGACCCGTCGGATTCGCGTCGCGAAGCGGGATCGGCAAACGGTGGGGACGCACGTTGTCGTAGCATTCCAACGCGGCGAATCTGTGCAAAGCCGCGGGGATGCCAACGGCCGTGAAACCCCGGTGGCCGGTGGCCGGAAACGGGCCTCCATGATTCATGGCCGGGCTGACGGCAACGCCGGTCGGCATCTTGTCGTTCAGCAGCCGTCCCACGCGCTCGCGAAGCACGGGTGCCAGCCGATCGTAAAGCGGATCGTCCTGACCGCCGCGGTGGCTGTAGATGCAGCCAGTGAGATTGCCTTCGAGCTTGGCGGCAACTTGCAACAATTGATCCGCATCCTTGGCGACGACAAAGAGCGATTCGTTTCCGAAAGCCTCCGTTTGCAAAGCTTCGGCATGTTTTAGAAACGTTTCGCCGTCGACCCGCAGCAACGTGTTCTCGCAACGGACGGCCGATCCTCCTTGCGGAGCGCCGCCGGTGACAACCTTCGCACCGGCCGCCACCAACGCACGAACAGATTCGACGAGATTGCGACGCACGCCTTCGCCCAGCAGCGTTCCCGTCGGCGCATGAGTAAACCGCTGCGTGACGGCCGTGATGAATTTCTCGGCCACCCCACCGCCGACAAGCGCGACCAATCCGGGGTTGGTACAAAACTGTCCCGTTCCCATCAGGCAACTCGTCGCGAACTCCTGGGCCAAATCGTCGAGACGTTCGTCGAGTGCCCCGGGCAGGACGAACACCGGGTTGACGCTCGACAGCTCGAGATAAATCGCTTTGCCCGCGCGGTCGGCCGCCTCTTTCAAGCGCAGGCCGGCTTGCCGCGAACCCGTGTATCCAGTGGCACCAACTAACGGATGCGAGACGATCCGCTCTCCATCCGCGTGCGACGTGCGATAGATCAACTGCACAAAGCCCGCCGGCATCTCTGTGTCGAGCGCGGCTTGATGGGCCTCTTCGGCCAGCAGGCGCGAAGTGCCAGGGTGCGACGTGTGTCCCTTGGCGATCACGGGGTTGCCTGCTGCCACGGCGGCCGCGAAGTCACCGCCGGCGGCGCCGTTGAAAGCAAATGGGAAATTATTCGGACCGAAGACCACCACCGGGCCGATCGGCGCGTACATCGAGCGGATGTTGGCCTTCGTGTCGATTGTCGCCTGCACCCATGACCCGTCGCGGGCCGCGGCGGCGGCTTGCCGCAGTTGGTTCACCGTGCGAGGCAGCTCCACCGACTTCAGTCGGGGATCCACCGCCAACGCCGTTTCGGCATGGGCCGTTGCGATCAATTCTTCCGCGCGCTTTTCTAGTCTTCCAGCAAACGCTTCCAGGAAAGCGGCAAAGCGTTCTCCCGCCCAGGCACGGACGCGCCAGGCGGCCGACGACGCGGCTCGGATCGCGCGTTCGACCTCACTCCAAGGACTAATCGGATAGGCCGCCGCGAGCGCTTGGCCCGTTTGAGGATTGTCGGCCTGAAAAGATTCTCGACCCTCAGATTCAGTCCACGCCCCGTCGATCAATACTTTTTCCGCGTTCATTCACAGTCTCCCCGGCTGGTTTTTCTCGCTCCTAGATTAGTGCGAACGCAAGTCCCAGGTCCAATGTCCGAACGTAGGGGCGGGAAATGACAAAACGTGCATGTGGCGCTTCGATTTTGGAATCGAACGTCGAATTTCTCATTATCGAGGGGCTGGCGGTCACGACTGGTTCTTGCCACAATCGATCGATTCTTTGAGGCGAGCCCGAAGGCGGGCGGTTCGCGAAGGTCCTCGGATGTCCAAGCGATACATCATCACTCTGATGGCGGCGAACCGCGTCGGAATTCTGGCCGCGGTCACCACGTCGTTGGCTGAACTCGGTGGCGACATCCAGGAAGTCAGTCAAACGGTGATGCAACGTTTCTTCACCATCATCATGTCGGCCGAGTTTCCCGAGCACCGCGATCCGTCGGTCATCATCGATCATATTCGCGGTGTTTGTCGCCCGTTCGGAGTCGAAGTCAATCTCAAAGACCCGAAAGTCGAAACCCTGCAAGACTTACCCTCCGAAGGCGCAGAAAAATACTTTCTGACGGCCGAGGGTGAGGACAAGCCCGGGATGATTCGTCAAATTTCAGCCCGACTGGCCCAGGAAGAGATCGATATTACCGATGTCTTCGCGCGCCGGGCCGACAACGGAAAAACCTTCGTAATGGTAATGGAACTGGCCGTGCCCGGCGGAGTGGATGCCTTGGCGTTGCAACAGGAACTCGAGCAACTCGGCAGTGCCGTAGGGTTGTCGGCCGCTTTGCAACACGAAGATATTTTTAGCGCGACCAACGATCCACGTCCCGTCCGCTTGTCGATGCGTCTACGCAAGTCTTTGACGCCCAAACCCGAGCCTTCAACCAAAGTTCAGCAGCCGGCGGGGACTTAGCGCCCGATCGCAATTCATTCGTCGCGATTCGTCCCACCGCTCTACTCGTGTCGCGACGATCCTTACTTCAACTCGCACATTTTCCCGGAGTCTGAAAGCCGACCATGTCGCAGACGGAAGACATCCTTTCCACGCTTCGCATGGTCAAGCAGGAGAATCTCGACGTCCGCACGGTGACGATGGGAATCAATCTCTGCGGATGTGTCGACCGTGACCCGGGCAAGACCTGCGAACTGATTTCGATGACGATTCGGTCCGCCGCGCAAAAGCTCAAGGAGACCTGTGCGACAGTCTCCGCCCGTTACGGAATTCCGATCGTCAATCGCCGGCTGGCGGTGACCCCCATCGCGAGAATCGCGGACGGACTCGACACCGACGGGCTGATCCGCATCGCGAAGGCCCTCGATGAGTCGGCCGAGGCCGTGCAGGTCGATCTGATTGGCGGGTATTCGGCGCTCGTGCAAGCGGGGATGACAGCCGGCGCCATCAAGCTCATCGAGAGCTTGCCCACCGTGTTGTCGACCACGCAACGGGTCTGCGCGTCGGTCAATGCCGCTTCGACCAAAGCGGGCATTAACATGAACGCGGTCGCCCTGTTGGGCCGCAAGATTCTGGAGATTGCTAACGTCACGGCCGACCGCAACGGATTCGGCTGTGCGAAGCTCTGCATTTTCGCGAACGCTCCGGACCAGAATCCATTTATGGCGGGCGGCTTTCACGGCGAAGGGTCGCCCGACACGGTGATTCACATCGGCGTCAGCGGACCTGGCGTCGTCAAACGGGCTCTCGAGCGCCTCCTCGACGCGGCCCCCAATTGCACGCTCAATGACATCGCCGAAGAAATCAAATCAACGGCATTCCGCGTCACGCGCGTCGGCGAACTGATCGGCCGCGAAGTGGCCGAACGCCTGGGAGTGCCATTCGGAATCGTTGATCTGTCGCTGGCTCCAGCGCCCAAGATGGGGGACAGTGTGGGCGAGATCCTGCATCTCATCGGTCTCGACAAGCTGGGTGCCCCGGGAAGCACGGCGGCCGTCGCCCTGCTCAACGACGCGGTCAAAAAAGGCGGTCTGTTCGCGTCCTCTTCAGTCGGTGGATTGTCTGGCGCTTTTCTGCCAGTCACCGAGGATGAAGCGCTTGCGAGAGCGGCAATCGAGGGTTCACTTACTCTCGACAAGCTCGAGGCGATGACGAGCGTGTGTTCGCTTGGGCTCGATATGGTTCCGATTCCCGGCGATACGGACGCCGAGACAATCTCCGCACTGATCGCCGACGAGTTGGCCATCGGCGTCTTCAACAACAAGACCACCGCGACGCGACTGATTCCCGTCCCCGGCAAAAAGGGGGGTGACACCGTGTCGTTTGGCGGTTTGTTCGGGGAAGGCCCCATCATGCCGATTCATTCCGTCGGCCAAAGCGGCCGCTTCATTCGCCACGCCGGTCGTATTCCCGCTCCGCTGCTGAGCCTGCGGAACTGACGGGTTCGCGACGCAAAGCTCTCACGACCGGCGAGCCGCCGGCGGGTGCTTCGCTTTTTTGTACGCCGCGGTTATGTGCGATCATGAAAGCACCCGCCGGCTTACACCGGCGGCTCGCCGGCATTTTCTTGCCTTGAGCGTGGGTTCGCGAACCCCTGTCGCTTAGACTAGAGACGAGTTTCCCGCCGTGTTTCCACGCCCGTCACCCTCCAGCCATCGATGGGATTTCCATGCTGCGTAGCCTCGTTCGCGGATCGCTTTGTGTTCTCTTTCTCAGCATCAATGCTCTTTCAGGAAACGCCGCGGACACAATCGATCTCTCGCAAGCCACCGTGGTGATTCGGAACGGCAGTTTGCCGGCCGCCGAAAAGATTGCGCCGGAAATCCTCACCCAAGAAATCGCCAAACGAGCCAGCGTCCAATGGACCGTCGACGACCATTGGCCCGCTGAGAAACACGGTGCTCCCGTAATTGCGCTGAGCAGCAATCCGGTCCCCTCGAGTTGGGCCGCACATTTGCCCAGTGGCCCGCTCGCCGATTTGAAAACCGCTCCGCACAAAGCCGAAGGGTTTCACATTCGCGTGTGGCCGGCGAACGCCGAGCATCCGGCCACCGTGTTAGTGGTCGGCAATGATCCTCGTGGCGTGATGTTCGGCGTGGGGAAGTTGCTCCGCAGTCTGGAATGGAAGAAAGGATCCGTAGATCTGGCCGCCGATTTTTCCGCCGACCTAGCGCCAGACCGTGCGATTCGCGGCCATCAGATTGGCTACCGCCCCACTGCCAACAGTTACGACGCATGGACGGTTGAGCAACTCGACCAGTACTTCCGCGACATGGTGATCTTCGGCGCCAATTCAGTCGAGAGCATCCCGTTGCACGAGAAACCCTCGCCCCTGATGAAGTACGGCCGCGAGTTTATGAACGTAAAATTCGGAGACCTGTGCGACAAATACGATCTCGATCATTGGGCATGGATTCCGGTCGAAGTAAAGCTGCCCAACCCGGTAAAAGGGGCAGCCTTTCTGCAGAAACAGGAGGCCTTCTTCAAGTCGTGCCGGCGGCTGGACGCGGTCTTCCTTCCGGGGGGCGACCCCGGCGACAACGACGCGAAAGACTTGCTTCCCTTCGCAGAACAGATGGCGGGCGTCCTGCGGAAGTATCATCCCAAGGCGACCATTTGGATCTCGCTGCAACAATTCTCGAAACAAAGCATCGATGACTTCTACGCCTACCTGACGAACAAAAAGCCAGATTGGTACGGCGGTACGGTCATGGGGCCGAGCAGTCAGGGTATGGCAATCACTCGCCAACGCACGCCCAAGCAATACAAGCTGCGTTGGTACCCCGACATCACGCATGTCGTGCGTTGTCAGTACGAGATTCCGTGGCTCGACCCGGTTTGGGGCGTGACGCTCGGCCGCGAGCCGGTCAATCCGCGACCCGTCGACTACGCGTCCATTTATCAGAACGACTATCGCTTCACCGACGGATTTCTCTCTTACTCCGACGGCATTCACGACGACTTCAACAAGTGCCTTTGGAGCCAACTGGCCTGGCGGCCCGATGTTCCGCCGCGAGACGTGGCCCTTGAATACGCGCGCTACTACTTCCGGCCCGACCTGGCCGAAGCGGGCGCGGACGGATTGCTGGCGCTGGAGTGCAATCTGCGCGGCGGCATCCTCACCAACGGTTCGGTGGATGGCACGCTCTTACAATGGCAGCGCCTCGAGCGCGAGCTCGCAGACACTCAGACAAATTGGCGATTCGATCTCCATTTGTTCCGAGCCTACTACGACGCTTACACGCGGCAGCGAGCGATCTACGAACAACAACTCGAGCAACAGGCTCTCGCCAAACTGGGCGAGGCCCCCAAGATTGGACCGACTGCCGCAATTGATGCAGCGCGCGGGCTGCTCAACCGCGCACTTTCCCAACCGCCACACAGGGAGTGGCGAGAACGCGTCGAGATCTTGGGCCAAAAGCTGTTCGAGTCCATCGGCTTTCAGACCAGCGTTCCCAAGTATCAAGCGAGTGGAGCCGAGCGCGGCGCTGTGCTCGATTTTCTCGACTATCCGCTCAACGACCGCTGGTGGCTCGAGGACCAATTCCAAAAGATCGCCGCGATGCCAAGCCGAGTGGCTCAACTCGAGCGGCTCGACGTGATTCGTAATTGGGAGAACCCAGGCGAAGGTGGCTATTACGACGTCATCGGTCATGTGGCCCGCTCGCCGCACATCCCCAAGCTGCTGATTGCCGGCGACGCGATGCTCCACTTTCGCGAGATGCCGATGCCGACGCAGCGCTGGATGCGGGAGAAGCCCCGTCCGATTCGTTTCGCGTGGCACACCTATCTCAACCGCGTCCCCGCCGGACTCACTTATACCGACCTCGACCCCCACGCGCGGTACACCATCAAACTCTTTGCACAGGGTCCTTCGCCGCTGCTGATCGATGGCGAGCGCGCCCCTCTCCTGCGCAAAGGAGAAAAATACGACGATGTGACCGAGCAGGAGTTCGAGGTTCCGGCGAAGGCTCTCCAGGACGGCCAGATCACGCTGAACTGGGCCCGCCTCGATCAAAGCCATTTGAATTGGCGGCAACACCATTATGTGACCGACATTTGGGTGATCCGCCACAACCCGACGACCCAGGTCACTCACACCTCGTCCAAATGACCGCGCCCGACGCTCGCATTCATGCGCAGGCTTCGATCGGCTTCGGCCGCGCCGCCGAGGTCTACGATCGCGGTCGGCCCGACTATCCGCAGAGTGCCGTCGATCATTTAGTTCACGTGCTCGATATCAACCCGCAATCGCACGTGGTCGAGCTGGGCGCCGGAACGGGTAAGTGCACGACACGTCTGACGGCGACCGGGGCGACCGTCATCGCAGTCGAGCCGGTAGCGAGCATGCGCAATCGCCTGGCCGAGCGCCTGCCGGGCGTCAAAATCGTCGACGGCACCGCCGAGGCGATTCCGTTGCCGGACTTGAGCGTCGATGCGGTCGTCGTCGCGCAAGCGTTTCACTGGTTCGACGGGCCGCGGGCGCTTGCCGAAATCCACCGCATCCTCAAGCCCGGCGGAGGTCTCGGACTGGTTTGGAATGTTCGAAACGAAGCGCTCCCCTGGGTTCACAAGCTGACGGCGATTCTCGATCAACGCGAAGGCGATGTCCCGCAGTATCGCACGCTCAAATGGATGGCTGCGTTCAAAAGCAGCGCCTTGTTCAGTCCGCTCGAGACGCGCGTCTTCGAGCACGTGCAACTGCTGACACCGACGAAACTCCGCGACCGGGTGGCCTCGATCAGCTTTGTCGCGGCACTGCCCGAAGTCGAGCGCGCGGCCGTGCTCGACCAGGTGCGTGAGCTTGTGCAGAGTGAGCCGGCGATCCGCGGACTTGGTGAGTTCGAAATGCCTTACCGCACCTTCACGTATTGGTGTCGGAAATCGTAGCGATCACGCTCGGCAGAATTGCGATTCGTCGGGCGCTCGGTAAGTCACGTCCAGATGCGGCGTGTCGAGCCGCGTATGCCCCTGGACTTTCGAATCGAGGCAACTGTCGAGTATTCCCGAGACGATGAGCGTCCGTTCGACGGGATACGGCGGCTTGCCTGTCGCGAACATCTCCTCGATCTTTGCCCCGAGGGGGGCCGAGTACGTGACATTGGGCGTCGGTGTGAGAAAAAACTGCGTCGAGAGGATTTCGTCGGAACCTTTCAGCCGGCAGGCGAACGTGTAATCGCCGACGGCCCCATTGAGCATCAGCAGGGTGGTCCGCGTGCCGTCGCGGCGTTCGATAAAGTAAGCCGCCGGCTGCGGGACGATCTTCGGCAAAACGCCGCTGCCGACCAGATCTTGCGGCCGGGCGTCTTCGACGGTCTTGCCCATGATCTTATCGGAACGCGAGAGGGCCGCTTCCAAAAGACGTTTGGAATAGCGTCCCTGTTCGCCCGCCTGCCAAACGGAATCGCCTTCGATCAGTTGCACCGATTTGATGCCCGTCTCGCCGCCACGTCGTCGCTCGACCATGCACTGCATGGCCTCGAGCGCGTGATAGTCCATGGGATCGGACGAGCCACACCCGACCATCAGCGCCTCGTCGATCTCGCAGTCCAACGGCAACTCGAGTTCCGGTAAGCGCCAAGTTACCGGCAGCGACGAACCGGCGAGCATCGGAAAGCCCAGCCGCTTCGAGTCAGCCACCATCTCCTTGGCCTTGCGAAAGCTGTACGAGAGGTGCTTGTCGTTGTAGACGGGCACGGCCCGACCGTCGCGCTCGAAGACCTCGACGCACTGTTTGAAGAACTCGTACCGTGGATAGAGGATCTGACCTTTCGCGTTGTGCGGATAATTGCCGTGCTCTCCGACAATGAGGACGGCGTCGACCGCCAGCTTGTCTCCGCCGCAACGCAGGGCTTGGGCAATTGTCGGATAAACGGTGAGGCCGAACGTTTTCGCACGTTCTCCGCTCAGGTCGCCGGCTGGCTTTTGATCGACATACGCCGAGACGATGTCCATCTCGGGCTGATGCCAACCGCCCTGATGCGGATAGCCGACGAGAAATCGATCGCCGATGTGCTGTGCGTGGGACTGATAAATCCAGAGCGTGGCAACGAGCGCGATCCGCTTGCGACCGCCTCGACCTTCTGGGCGGGCCATGGGCGGCAGACCAGCCAGTGCCAAGGCGGATCCGGACGTTGCCAGGAACTCGCGACGCGAAACCATCACGTCCTCCAAAAGTTCGATTCTTCGCCGACCTGGTAGGCCACCGACAAATGGGGCGTCTCGATCCGTTGCTGGCCGCGCCACAGCGACTCGACCCCTGCCGCCGTCAAACCCGTCGTCAGCAGTGTCCGCTCGATCGGGCGCGGGCTCTTGCCGGTGAGGAACATCGTCTCAGCCTGATGCACAAGCGGGCTGAAGAAGTTGCAGACGTCGCGATGGGGCAAATACATCAAACACGACAAGACGTCTCGATTGCCGTTGAGGCGAGCGGCGAACGTCATATCCGTCACGAGTCCGTTCAAGAGCAACATGGTTGCTTTCAGCCCATCGCGGTATTCGATGCGATAGGCCACCGGTGTTTTGACGAGCTTTCGCACGTCGGCGTCACTGGGGTAAACGTCGCTGTAACCGGCGCGGGCGGAACAGAGTTGAATGCTGCGACAGACACAGGCCTTAAACAACTCCGGGTCCCAACCGCCGGCCTGCCACGATCCGGCTTTCATTCGAGTCCAGACGTCATCTCCGCGAATCGCCTGGACAGCGGCAACGCCCGTCTCTCCACCGCGTCGTCGCTCGGCCATGCACTGAATCGTCTCGAGCACGTGAAAGTCGTAGCTGTCGACGTTGCCGTATCCGATCGCCATCACTTCCGTCGCTTCCGCGCGATACGGAAAGTCGATAGCCGGAAGCCTGCGAGTGACCGGCAGGGATGACCCAGCCATCAAGGGGAAATCGAGCGCTCGCGACGTTGCAACCATCTCCTGCGCGCGGTCCCAGCTCCACGAGAGATGCTTGTCGTTGAAGATCGGAACGCTTCGCCCGCTTTTGCGGAAGACGTCGATGATCTGCGCGAAGAACTCATAGCGCGGATAAAGGGTCTGCCCTTTTTCGTTGCGCGGATACGTCCCGTGCTCGCCGATAAGCAACACGCCGTCCACGCTCAGAGTCCGTCCGCCGTCTGTGAGCGCATCGGCAATCGTCGGAGCAAGTCGCAGTTGGGGGAACTCGGCGGCGCGCGAGCGACTCAGGTCGCCGGCGGGCCGCTGATCGACATACATCGCAACGAGGTCCATCTCCGGCTTGTGATGGCGTCCCTCCCAGCCGTAGCCGTAAAGGAAGCGATCAACAATGTGTTCCGCATGGGAGAACTTGCGGTACTCGGTGACTACGGCGGCAAGCCGCGGGCGAGAGGAGGGGCGGGGGTCCACGTTTCGGCTCGAAATTTGCAGTTTTAGAGGGCGGTTTGTCGCGCCCGGGTGGGAACCCATCATAGCGGCGCGTAGCCGGGGTTCTGCAAGGTCGGCGACCCCTTCCGGTTAGGGAAGGCCTTTCGGCGTCGCCGTCTCCGAAGGATCGATTCGGAGCGCCCGTTAGAAAAAAGGGGACCCGAAGCGTAGAATTTCATTACAGTATTGTTACGGGGCACAAGCCCGACTGGATCGTTCAACGGGGGGTGAGGTTGGCCGAGAGCGGGCAGACTTGCGTGTGTGCAAGATCTACCTGCGCGAATGTAAAAAGGGGGCGAAGAGATGATGCATCCGTCAAAGAGGATTCTGTTCGCCGCGATCGCACTGGGATGCGCGGCGATGATGCTGCCCAGCACGGCTGAAGCCCGTGGTGGTGGCGGCGGTGGTGGTGGACGAGGAGGCGGCGGAGGAGGCGGCCGCGGCATGGGCGGCGGCGGAATGTCGCGGGGCTTTTCCGGCGGCAGCGGGTTCCGCGGCGCTCCGAATGGTAATTTCTCCAGGGGTACGAACTTCAACGGTTCGAACTTCAACCGCTCAGCCGGCAACAACTGGCGAGGCAACAATTGGAATGGCGGTAATTGGAATCGCGGCGGCGGTTGGAATCGATGGAATCACGGATGGGGCTGGGGTTGGGGAATTGGCCTCGGTTATTGGGGCTTCGGTGCCCCGTATTACTACGGCGCCTATCCGTTCTGGTACGACACGCTCGCCTATGGCGCGTACGTCAATCCGTATTACACCAACGCGGCGGACTACGGCGGGTATGACTACGGCGTGCCCATCGCGCAGGATCCGAACCAAAGCCAGAATCCGCCAGCCCAAGACGACCCGCACTTCGCGGCGGCTCGGGCTGCGTTCTACGGCGGCAACTACCAAGAAGCCTTGCGCGAAATCACGCAGGCCATCGCCGACATGCCGACCAGCGACGATGTCCACGAATTCCATGGTCTAGTGCTGTTCGCGATGGGCGATTACCAGAAGGCGGCCGCCATCGCGCACACGGCCCTCGACGCGGGCCCCGGTTGGAACTGGAGCGTCGTCCAGACGTTCTATCCGTCACCCGACACCTTTACACAGCAGCTTCGCGCTCTGGAACACTACATTTCGGAGCATCCCGATCAGGCTGCGACTCGCTTCCTTCTGGGGTACGAGTACTTGACGCTCGGTCACATGAACGCGGCGCGTCGGCAATTTGATCGCGTCGTTGCCATGGAACCGCGCGACACGCTGGCTAAGAACATTGTGAAGGGCTTAGCGAATGCTCCGGGCGTCACGCCGCAGAACACGCCTCCCGGTAGTCCGTCTGGCGGACCAGCAGGACCGGTTCGTGGTAGCGGGACCTTTGGACCGAACGGCCCGCAAGGACCGGGAAATCAAGGACCTGCCGATCAAGGCCCGGGCAATCAAGGACCAGTCGGCCCGGATACTGTGAACTCCACACCGGAGAATTCGACACCTTCGAATTCGACGCCGGCCGTGCCCCCAGGGCCGCCTCAGCCGTCTGATCCGACTGGAAATGCGGGGAAAACCGCGTCGCTCGTCGGCTCTTGGAAGTCCAATCCGGCCCCGGGCGTGACCATTGAGGCCACGCTGCAGCCGGACAAGCACTTCACCTGGAAGTTCACCGAAGGCGGACAGCCGAAGAGCTTTACCGGCACGTACACGCAACAGGGCGACAGCCTCGTCCTGACGCGGGACGAAGACGGTCAAAAGATGGACGGCACCGTGACTATGAGTGGGGACAAGGGTTTTCGGTTCCGCTTGCGGAATACCGATCCCAACGACCCCGGCCTGAATTTCTCGAAGTAGCTTGTCGGGTCCGCGCGGCGGGATGACCGCCGTGCTCGACCTGATGACAGTTTGTCGTCAACCCGAGACGGGGCGCTCTTAGCAGCGTCCCGTCTCTTTGCTTTTTGTCGCGTGTTTTTGTCGGTGGAAATTTGCCCGCTCTACTTGTTGTCGGGCTCTTTATCGGACGTCTCTTCCTCCGGCCGGTCTGGCATCTCGATGCCGCCTGGGTGGAGCTTGGCCCGCCGCCGCCCGTGATCGAACCATCCGTCGAGCGCAGCCAGCCAGACTTCGAACAGGGAAGCGTGGTCGTCGGTCCAAAGAACGCGCGCACTGCTTTGTTTATCACTGCGTCCATTCCAAATGATTTTGGGGCGGAGCGCGCGATCGGTTTGAGACAACAAGACCCAGGTACTGGCCCCTTCGCCCGTCAACGTGCCACCCGATTCGATAGTCACGGAAGCCAAATGGTAAACGTCGGCCAGGGCCAGCACGACCGGTTCGAGCGCGAAGTGTTTGTTCGAGATGTGCACTGCGATAATGCCGTCGGGGGCCATGTGCCGCAGGTAAATCGCGAACGCTTCTCGCGTTAGCAGATGGACGGGAATCGCGTCGCCGGAGAACGCATCGAGCACGAGCACGTCGAAGCCCTGGGGAGGCTCGCGGCTCAGGTTGAGCCGCGCGTCGCCGCGAATGACCTCGACTTTTCCATTGCTGTCGGAAAGAAACGTGAAATACGTTCTTGCCAGATCCTCGACTTTGGAATTGATTTCGTAGAACTGGAAGTGATCTTTCGGACGGGCGTAGGTAGCCAACGTGCCGGTGCCGAGTCCAACCAGACCCACGTGCCGCGGTCCATCGGTCGACACGGACAAGGCACGCCCCACGCCCGACTTGAAGCCGTAGTACGACGTGGGAATTTTCTGCAAATCAGGGCTCACAAATTGAAAGCCGTGCTGAATGCGGCCATTCAACAGCTCTCGCACCGGTTCGTCGTTGACATTCCCGTCGTTGCCCTCATAGCTCGTGTCGGCCGTGATAACTCGCAGCACTCCGTAGAAATTACGGGAGATGTCGATGAGATTTTCACGGTGCTGGCGGGCATGCATGACGAGCGCGACCCCCAGCGAGCCCACGACGAGCACCAGCATCACCCACACGACCTTCCACGGGCCGGGAAAGGGGCGTTGCCGGCGGTCGAGGCCAAGCACGATCAGAACTAGGAGAGCGCATCCGAACAGCCCGAGGTGCAGTTCGTAATACCCCGTGAAGCAAAACGGAGCGACGATTCCGACAAAAATGCCGCCGGCCGCGCCGCCCGCAGAAATCACCAGGTAAAACGAAGTGAGGTACCGCACGTGTGGCTTGCGGCGCACCAATTCTCCGTGGCAGACCATCGCGCAGAAAAAGAGGGCCGTGAAATAAACGCCCAATTGCAGGCCGAAATGCGCCCCGGCCCCTTGGAACAGCACGACGCAGATACACGCCATCGCCACGAACGCCGCGGGAATGAAGTACTGGCGGGAGTACCAGCGGTCGCTGTCAAAGCACAGAATGAACGACAGCAAGTACAGAGTCAGCGGCAACACCCAGAGAAAGGGAACGCTGGCAACATCCAAACAAACCTGGTTCGTCGTCGCGAGAAGTAGCACGGAGGGAATCATCGCCAGCAGGAACCATAAGAGCCAAATTCCCCATCCCGGCGCGGCCGTCTCCACTGGCACCGCAGCGGTAGAAAGCCCAGAAGAGGGCGTCTGTCCCCGGGCCCCAGACGCCCACGCGCAGATCCCACACAGGATGCTGAATGCGATGAAGCTTATCGACCACATCCAGGCCAACTGCCGCACGGGCAACAGCCACTCAAACAATGCGGGAAACGTGACCAGCGCGAGCAGCGAGCCGATGTTGGAGAGAGCGTAGAGCCGATAGGGCGAGGGGCTTTGATGCGTGCGGCTGAACCAGCCCTGCAGCAGAGGGCCGGTTGCCGACAGGATAAAGAAAGGAGCTCCGACGGTGGCCGCCAGCACCCACGCGATCCGCGAGATCGGCTCCTCACCGCCGGTCGGTTTTAGGGTCTCCCCCGGGATGATCGGTAGGGCGGCGCAAGCCGCGGCTAACAAAGCGATGTGCAGAACGGCCTGCGCTCGGGGCCGTAGTCGGCTCGTCGTTAAATGGGCATAGGCGTAGCCCGCAAAGAGCAGCATCTGGAAGAACAACATGCAGGTGGTCCACACGCTGGGCATGCCGCCAAACCAGGGAAGAATAAATTTCGCGATCAGCGGTTGGACCTGAAACAGCAGGAAGGCGCTCAAGAAAATGGTGAGCGAATAAACCCAGATCAGTCCACGGGAACCATCCGGCACGACGGTGGCCGTTGGCGCCGGGACAGACTCCAACGATTCATCGAATGACTGCACTGACGTCATGGAAACTCAATCGAAGAGTGCGTGAAAGACAGTGAGAGGGCACGGCCCTCGCCACGGCTGAGCGGTAGCCTCACGGCAACGACTCTCGGCCGGCTTGGCACGGGCAAGCATAGCAGCGGCGGAATCGAGTGGCGACCGACGTTAAGCCCGCGGTCGCGCTCCTCGTCTACGCGGTCAATCGCGCAGCATCGTGCAATTGGGAAGAAACCGCTGGAGTTGGTTGGCCCCATCTTCCAGCACGCTGGTCCCGCGCAGGTCGAGCCGTTTGAGCCGGTACAAACCCCGCAGGTACAGCAGCCCGGAATTCGAGACACCCCGGCACAACGTCAGGCTCAGATGTTCCAGCGACGGAATCTTGCCTAGATGCTCCAATGCACTGTTCGTGATCTTTGGACCACTGAGAAACAGGTTCTTTAAGCTCGCCAGGTCTGTTAAGCGTCTCGCTCCGTTGTCAGTGATTTTCGTGCCGCGCACGTCGAGCCAGGCCAAACGGGGCAACTCCGGCATGGCCTCCCGCCAGGAGTCACTGATCTTCGTATTGCACAGGTCCAGCACTTCGAGCTTGTTAAGGCCGGCCAGATGCACCAACCCCTCGTCGGAAATGTTCGCTCCGTTGAGGCTGAGCTGCCGCAAGTCGATCATCCATTTGAGATGGTGCAGTTCCTTGTCGGTGAAAATCGTTCCCTTGTTGAAGCTGACGGCGAGCACGTCTCCTTTCTCGTCGAGACGGATGCGTGCTCCGATACGCTCGAGCTCGGCCCGTGCCTTCAACTCGGAGTCAACCACGTCCGCGGTCCCCGAGTCAGTCTTGATGACGCAACGCGGTATGGCTCGTTTGACTTTGCTGAGCCCACCTTCGGTGATTTTCGTTCCGACAACCGACAACGCGCGCAGTCGCGATAACCCGATCAAATGTCCCAGGCCGGCATTCGTGACGGGCGTGGAGGCAACCGAAAGACTTTCGAGCCGCGAAAGTCGCGCAAGCTGTTCACAGCCTGCGTCGGTAATCCGGGTGAAGGCGAGGCCCAGGCTCTTGAGGTTCGCCAGCCGGCCCACGTGGACCATGCCCTCATCTCCCACGTTCGTTCCACTGAGGAAGAGGACCTGCAGGTGCTTGAGTCCGTCCAACGCGGCGAGCCCCGCGTCGGAGACTCGGGTACTTTCCAGCGAGAGCCGTTTCAAGCGAGTCAGCGATTTCAAGTGGCCAAGCCCCGAATCGCCTACGCCCGTAAACGCGAGCCCGAGATTGTCGAGCTTCGTGAGTCCCGACAAATACTGCATTCCCGCGCTACCCACCCGCGTGCCGCTCAAGAAGAGCACCTCGAGATTCCCCAACGCGGCCAACGGTGCGAGTCCCTCGTCGGTGATCTTGACGCTCACGAGCGTCAGTTTTTCCATCGCGGTCAGCTTGCCGATCGATTCCATTCCGACGTCGGTGATGGCCGTATTCGCCAAGCCCAGCTGTTTGAGGTTGACCAGCGTCTCGAGTGTCAGCAGCCCATCATCGGTTACGGCGGTTTTGGCCAGTGAAAGATTCGTAAGCCGCGTCAGCCGCGCGACCCCCTCCATCCCCTGGTCGGTCACCTTGGTGCGGGCCAGAAACAGCTCTGAAAGATTTGTGAGCCCCGTCAAGTGATTCAAGCCGACGTCCGTCGTGCGCGTATTCCGCAGATCGAGGACTTGCAGCTTCTTGAGCTCTTTGAGATGCACCAGTCCTGCATCGGTAATGCGCGTTCCGGCCAGGCCGAGCGAAATCAGACTGCGCAGCCCGCGAACGTGGGCCAATCCGCCGTTATCAACCCGAGTCTCTCCCACCAGCAACGACTTCAGATTGACCAATTTCTGGAAGCGGGCCAGACCGGCTCCTGAAATCCGGGTGCCGGACAGCCAAATCTGCTCGAGGTCTGTCATCTCCTTGAGGTGCTCGAGCCCGGCATCCGTGATCGACGTTCCGCGCAGGTCGATTCGCTTAATGCCCGGAATATGACGGACCAGTTCGAGGGTCCGGTCGTCGATCTTAGAGCCGGAAAAGACCAGCTCCCGCCCGCCCGCGTCATCGTAGCGAGAAAACGCGGCCCCCAATTGTTCCAGGGCGGCAATCGCATCTCGAAAACCAACAGCGGGAATCTGGCTCATACAGACGCTCGTATCGAATCAGTGCACCAAGGAATCAGCGCGAAAGAGGTCGAACGCCCCTTGTTCTCTACAATACTCGACCGCCCCCGGCACGGGCAAACACCGGGGAAGGATTGACACGTCTTGTCGCGGACTTAGCCTTCGCTCGGCTGCTCTCTACGAGGAGCGGAACGCGGTAGACTGTTCTGACGCCGCTCAGTCGCACGGTCGCTCATTGCTTCGAGCTACCTCCCCAAATCTCCCTTTGGCTGTCGTGTCGTGAGAGACGGATTCCCCATTCGGCATCCGGCAGTGGTCATGGCTCTGGCGCTGGCTGGGGGCATCGCCTGTGACCATTTCTGGCCGGCTGGTCTCCAAGTCTGGATGCTTGGGGCCGCGGGGCTCGCCTTGGGGCGGGTCTTACTCGTGCGGGGTCGATTCGAGAGAGAGGCGGCGGCCGCTCTCCTCCTGTGCTGCGTCTGCCTGGGTGGAGCGCGGCATCATTTGGCCTGGTCCGCGGTGGCCGACAATGATCTCTCGCTTTTTGCATCCGACGAGCCGCGGTTGGTGCGGGTGACCGGGACTTTGCTCGATCGGCCCGATGTCATTTCGCATGAGGCTAGCAATGCGCGTTCGGGGTGGCCACGACCCGACGCTTCGACCGCGACGCTGCGCGCCGAACGCTTGTCCGGGGCCGGCGACGATTGCGTTGTGAGCGGCCGAGCCCTGGTTCACATCAGCGGCCACTTGGTGCATTGCGACGTGGGCGATGAGGTTGAAGTCTGCGGCTGGCTGAGCCTCCCCTCGCCGGCCAAGAATCCGGGAGGCTTCGACCCGGCTGCCTACTACCGGCGACAGGGCATCCGCTGCATGCTCAGGGCCGATCATCCCGACGCGGTCCGCCTCGTTCACGCTGGCTCATGGCTCTCAATTTGGCGCTGCGCAGCCGGGTTGCGGGCGGAAGGAGAGGCGCTCTTCGCGCGGGACTTATCGCCTCGAACGGGCCCCGTGGCTGCGGCTCTGCTGTTCGGCGGCCGCATGCAAATGGACGAGGAAATTCGCGATGCATTCATCCAGAGCGGGTTGCTGCACGTGCTGGCGATTTCCGGAATGCATGTCGCCATCCTCGCAATACTGCTGTGGGGAATTGGTCGACTTGCAGGCCTTTCCGTGCCCGGAACGAGTGTGCTAACGATCGTCGGCGTGTTGGGTTATACGATCCTGACCGATGGCAATCCTCCGGTCATTCGGGCAACCGTGATGGTTTGCCTCTACTCGGCGGCGCGATTCTTCTGGCGGCGCCCCCCACTCGCCAACTGCCTGGCCTTATCGGCCGTGGTGATCCTGCTGTGGAATCCCACCGACCTCTTTAACACGGGGACCCAACTCTCGTTTCTGGCTGTGTTGGGAATTGTCTGGGCCTGTGGTCGCCCGCGGAGAACAGGCGACGGTCCTGCTCTGGACGATTCCTTCTCGGGATTTTGGGGACCGATTCGCCGGTTCGCCGGCCACGTGTGGCACCGGACTTCGGGCGAGTGGACGATCTCGGT
>Ga0210393_10001428_pt1 | contig 19966 bp, 15 predicted proteins | sample IncBWC27OmetaG_FD_160068 | JGI IMG/M metagenome (GOLD analysis project Ga0210393, IMG submission 160068) | Forest soil microbial communities from Barre Woods Harvard Forest LTER site, Petersham, Massachusetts, United States - Inc-BW-C-27-O ... | reverse complement strand
CGGTGTTTGGCTTCGATTTTCGCAACCAGGGAGAGAGCGACCGACTGCCTGGGTACGCACCTATTCATTGGCTGACCGAATACGAGGTCTTGGACGCCAAGGCGGCGATCGAGTTTGTCCGCCGTCGTCCAGACTTGACCGGCCTACCGATCGGTTTGTTCGGCATCAGCCGAGGCGGCTCGGCGGCCCTGGTGGGGGCGGCGCAATCACCCGACGTTCGCTGCGTCGCCTGCGAAGGGGCTTTTTCGATCAGCACCATGACGCTGCATTACGCGCTTCGCTGGTCGTCCCTTTACTTTCCGGCGTGGCTGCTGCGTCTGTTGCCGATCTGGCACGTTCGGACGACTCTGGCGCTGGCCCGCTGGGTTAGCGAGCGGCGCCGACATTGCCGCTATGTCTTGCTTGAGAATTGGCTGGGTGGGCTGGCCGGGAAACAAGTGCTGATGATCGTGGGTGGACGCGATAACTACGTTCTCCCTGAGATCAGTGAGACCCTCTTCGAGCGGTTTCCCCAGGCGACTAGCCGCCGCTGGCTGGTGAAAACGGCCAAGCACAATATGGCCCGGGAGGTCGATCCGGAAGAGTTTGATCGTCGCCTGGTCGAGTTCTTTTCCCAAATGGCTCCTCGGCCGGTTTCTGCAGCGGCCTCCGTGGTCCCCAAGCCCTGGATCGATCGCATTCCTCGGCCCGTGGATCGCCCCGTCTCATCCTGAGCCGTCTGATGGTGCTGCCTCGATGCTGAGCGAGGGCTGGGTGACGGAATCCGGCTGACCGGTCTCATCTTGAGCCATTTTCAGGGTTTAAGTACGATCCGCCCCCGCGCAGCCCGCTCAGGATAAGAGCGCGCAGCGAGAGAGCCGGCGTTACGCCTCGAGAGGCCCGATGGACTATCAGCTCAAGCCGCTCGGAAAGAACTGCTCGCAGACCGGCCAGCCCCTAGGACCCGGCGAGGTCTGTTACTCGGCCGTCGTGGAAAAGGGGAGCGAGTGGGTGCGTCTCGATTTTTCGGCCGATGCCTGGAGCGGACCGCCGCAGGGAGCACTCGGGTATTGGAGGCTGACCGTTCCCGCGCGAGATCAAACGCGGCGTCGGGCATTGGATCCCGATGCGCTGCTGCGGCATTTCGAGCAACTGTTTGAAGACGCGAATCCGGCCCGTGAGAATTTTCGCTACGTCCTGGCCTTGCTGCTAGTTCAGCGCAGGCGGCTGCGCATCACGCAAACGCGAAGCGATACGGACGGTGCCGTCTTGGAACTTGCCGGAATGCAGGGGGAAGGCCCGTTCGAAGTGCGCGATCAGCAGCTTTCGGAATCGGAAATCGCCGCGCTGCAGCAGGAACTCGAGACCAGCATGATGGCGGAACCAAAATAGCCAGAGCCGCGGCGTCGCGATCAGCGAGCTGCGGACGAGCGACATAGGGAACTACGCGATGGATCGCGCATCTCTCGGGGCAATTTCGACGTCGACGGCTGGCAGGCGACCGCGAACGGCCGTGCGCGCCTTCGGCACCTCTTCGGCAATGCTGGCGGTACTGATGACGGCGGGATGCAACATCCCAGCCCCCTTCGCGCACAATAACGATTTCGGATCGCCCCTGCCCGCGAATGCGTCGGTCGAAGAAGTGGTGCGGCGGGTCAACACCAATATCGAGCGGGTACACGCCTGGCGTTCGAACGACGTACGGATCTCCGGCCAAAGCTTGCCTGTGCATCTCGGCGGTCAGATTGCGGTCGAACAGCCCCGCAACTTCCGCCTAATTGCCACTGTCATGAGCGTGGACGAAGAGGCCGACTTCGGCTCCAACAACGATTGGTTTTGGTTCTGGGTCAAACGTGGGAATGCCAACGGCCATCCGAGTTATGTGTACCAGGCCCGACACGAGGACGTGGCGAATTCGCAGATGCTGTCCCAGATTCCCTTTCAGCCCGATTGGCTGATGGAGGCGCTGGGCGTCGTCCCGATTGACGCTCAGCACGTGACGTTGCGTCCGGAGCAGAGCGGACAATGCGTCAACCTGATCTCCGAGTGTCTTTCGCCTTCGGGACAGAACGTGAAGAAAGTGATTCGCGTCGATCTTCGACGGAGCGTCGTTCTCAGTCAGAGTCTGTATGACATTAATGGCAACTTGATCGCCCGCGCCCGTCTCGACAAGCATGCTCTCGACAAGGCGACGGGCACTGTGATGCCTCACCTCATCGCATTGGAATGGCCGCAAGCCCAGTTGCAGATCAATCTCGAGATCGGGCAGATCGATGTGAATCCGACGACCATTCCGGCGCGCAACTGGGAAGTGCCCAAGAAGCCCTACTATCCCGCCTTCGACATCGGAGCGATGAGCCGTAAGCGGTCTCAAATGGCCGGTGCGTCCCCCGCGCGTGGAGATCGAGTCGACGCGGCGTCTGCCACAGCCGATGCGTCAAGCACGGCTCAGGGTCCGCCCGCCCAATTCGGTGCACCCTCTCCCTTGGCTGGTCCCGGTCGTCCGAGTGCCAGCCCGGGGAACAAGAGCGGCTCATGGCCGGAAGCCGATGGCAGCAGCGAGTGGAACCAACCGATCCAAGCGCCTCCGACGGCTTCGACAGGGCGGGGAAATGGGCCGAGCCCATTCGACGGAGAATCGGCATCACAGGCGCCTGCCGCGAGCGCGTCCCGCGGCGCGACTGGGGACAACCCGTTTGCCGATCCGCCGCCGGCTGTGGGGTCGCAGACTCCGAATCGCTCAACTCCCTCCTCGAGCGTCGCACCGAGCCGATCGGCCTCGAGCAGCGACAACCCTTTCGAATCATTGCCGCGTTGACCTCACGATCTTGGCGAAAGTTGGAAAGGCGACTCGCTGGCCGCGAGTGGCTTCTAACGTTCCCCAAAGATTTGGTACAACGGCGGATATGTCCGGCGAGGTCTTTTATCGGGACCCACGAGCGCCGCGTGACGTTCAGGGACCCTTCCCCGTCGACCGGTTGCGCGAGTTCGCGCGCGGCGGACAGCTGCGGCCCGGAGATCAGGTTTCTTTAGACGGCCAAACTTGGCTGCCGGCGATCGATTTTGAGCCACCGATCTTCCCCGAGGGCACGACGCTTGGTGGTGCGCAGCCCGAGTGGCAGCGTTGGCTGCTCCACATCGGACGCTGGATTCGCGCTGGCTGCGTCGCGATTTGGGAATATCTGAAGCGGGTTGGCCTGTTCTATTGGGGCAATTTCCCCGAACTGCGACAACTGGCAACCGAATACCTGACCTTCCTGCAAGAGCCTGGCAGTCGCAAAGAGCTGCGAGTCTCCGCCGACGATCACAACGACCACGTCTATCTCTATGGAGATCGGTGGACGGCCGAGTTGCCCGACTGTTGCGTCGTCTGCGGTGAGCCAGCCGAGTGCGATTGGAACAGCGAGCATCGCAGCGTGCCCGATCTCAACTGGGCTTTATTGGCTCCGGTTTTCGGGCTGGTTTTCGGCTGCATCGGTTGGCTCTTTCTTTGGAGTGCCGAGGGTCGCTGGCTGATTCTGCTGGGGCTAGTGATCGGGTTTCTCGTGGGCTATCAGTCGGCAAGCGAAACGATCGTGGCCATTCGCTTCCGCCGCTGCCGCGAACATTTGAATCGCACCCGCTATCCCACGTTAAGAACGTTCCGCAAGACTCTGATCATCGGCGTGGGGGATCGCAAAGTCTGGCGTCGGTTCTACTACGGCGACCGCGGCATGGAAACTCCCGAAGTGCCGCCCGATTTTTCAAAGATGGCCGACGCGACGGGTTCGCTGGTTGAACCTGGCGACGGCAAACCGACCTATCCGACGATACCACTGGTCGGCGACGACGAGCCCACGCCTTCGTGACACGCCCTTACTCTCACGAGACATCGCCAAGACGGACATTCCCATGAGCGCACGAGATCTGATTCTGGGGTTTTTGTGTCTCGCGGTTTGGATCTCCGTGGCCGACTCCGCGGGCGCCGACGACAAGTCCTCCGAACTCTTCGTGGCGCGGCCCCTCACCCAGCCGGGAGAATTTACGATCGGCATCGAAGGGCCGAATTGCGATGCGCGGGGCAACATCTATGCGGTCAACTTTCGCACCGAGGGAACGATCGGCATCGTGACGCCCGAGGGTCATGGCGACGTTTACGTCACGTTGCCCAAGGGCAGTGATGGCAATGGAATCGTCTTCGATCGCAAGGGGACGATGTATGTCGCGGATTACACGGGGCACAACGTGCTCACGATCGACCCCAAGACGCGGCACATCCGCATCCTGGCCCACGAACCGCGGATGGCTCAACCGAACGATTTGGCGATTGCACCCGACGGGACGATTTTTGCCAGTGATCCAAACTGGAAGGCCGGGACCGGCCGCGTCTGGAGAGTCGACCCCGATGGCCGAGTCACGCTGGCGGCTGACGGCCAGGGAACGTCGAATGGCATCGAAGTCAGCCCCGACGGGAACACGCTCTATGTCAATGAGAGCGACCAGAAGAATATCTGGCGATTCACCATCCGACCGGACAAGACGCTTGCGGATCGTCGCTTGATCCGAAAGTTTGAAGACCACGGCTTCGACGGCATGCGGTGCGACGTCGACGGCAATCTTTACATCTGCCGCTACGGCAAGGGCACAGTCGTCAAGATGACGCCGCAGGGAGAAGTCCTGCGCGAGATCGACGTGCTGGGCAAACGGCCCAGCAATCTTTGTTTCGGCGGACCGGACGGACGCAACGTCTACGTCACCGAGGTGGAGCACACGCGACTGGTCACGTTCCGCGTCGATCGGCCCGGCTTGGCCTGGCAGCGGTTCCGAGATTCCAAATAGCCCCGCGGGCCATATACCTTGGGGTCACTAGGACCCTCTGAGCCCGAGCAACAAATTGATGTCATTGGAATCGAGCTGGCCGGCTTGAGGAACGAAGATCTCCTCCGCCGCCTGCTCCGGGTCGATCACTTCGACAACTTGAACGTCCGGCGCCTCGACCAGGGCGATGACGTTTGCCGGTGTCTCGCCCACAATCTCAATCGTCGGTCGGTCGTATGCGTCGGGGCTGGTCCGTACCACACGGCCGAGCTGGCCCGTGTTCAGTCGGACGTAGGCCCCGATCGGATAGAGCGAAACGGTGCGTAGAAAGCAGCGGATCGAGTGCGGGTCGAAGAGTCCGGCCCGAGCGTCGGCAAGGATCTGCACAACGGCCGCGTAGAGCGAAAATGCGGCTCGGTGCGGGCGGGGCGAACTCAGCGAGACATAGGCGTCGCAAACGCCGGCGATCCGCGCCAGCGGGTGGATTTGGACGCCCGCTTTTTTTCGCGGATAACCGGTTCCGTTCCAGCGTTCGTGAATTTGGTAGGCCACGGTGCGGCCCACCAAAGGAAAGTCGATTGTCGAGAGCATGTCGAACACGCGGCCGGGTGTTCGCTTGATTTCGGCAAACTCTACGGCGGTGAGCCGCCGCGGCTCCTCGCTGAGCTCTCGTGCCGACTCAGTCGCGCAGCAGCGAGAAACGAGACATCCCATTGCCAGCCAGCGCAATTCTTCCCGCGTATGACCCGCCATGGCTCCGACCGCAACCGCGAGCTGTGAGACGCGGACGCAGTGCTCGGAAGCCGCTTCGCTGAGCTGCGGTTGGATCGAGCCCTTGATGAAGAGATCCATGTCGACAGACAGTTGATCGATCGACTCTTGTCCAATTTCGTCGAGCACCGTTGCGTCGAATCCACCCTGGTTGTCCAGGAGCGAATAGACGTTCGCGAGTTTTTCGGACTGCGCTCCACGGAGCTTCTCGACCGACTGCGACAACTGGGCCGACCAGGTCGCCTTCGCGGCGGGACGACCGATGGGCGGAACCATTTTTTCCGCCTTGGCTGCCTGCGCACCCGTAGGTCGGCGTGGACGAATCGCCCGTCCACTCGGACGGCGTTGTGCAAACAGGGCATCGGCAAATCGCTTTTCGATCCGAATCTGCTGGATGCCTCGGTTGCGAAGCTGATCGATTTGCTCTTCCGTGACGCAAACGCCCGCTTGCAACAGAAGGATGGTGCCTTCGCTGTCTTCGTAGATCGGCCCAGCCAGGGTCGTCCCGGGATGCAGTCGATCGATCGAAAAAGTGATGGTTTGGCTGCCCGTGCTCATCTCAAACGCTCACTGCAGCAGTCGCCAGGTGCTGATTCAAAGTGACGTAGGTGGCCAGATTCGGAACGAGGCCTCGCAGTTGCTCGTCGACCGATTGCGCGAGGACGGCGATATCGAGCTTGAAATTGTCGGTCACGTACTGACACAGCTTTGGCAAGTGGGCCGTCGACGGTGCCAACACCGAGGGGAGCCACGACGTCGCCGCGAGGGCGGGCAACGCCGTCTCACGCAGCGATTCCAAGGCCCAGATTTGCATCGGCCGGTGATGCAATAGCGCGCAGCAAATCAGATCGTCGGGGAAACCCCAATTCAGCATCAGATAGGCGGCGCAGTCGGCGTGTGTGCATCCGAATGAGGCACTTTCCAGATCGGTCAGCTCGCCCTCTCCGGTCGATAACTGCTTCATGAAGCTCGCGTATTCGGTCACATGTTGCTTTGTGAACGACGGCAGGATGAAGTCCTGGATGAGCGCACCGGCGAAGGCCAGATCCGTATCGCGATTGGTGGCCTTGGCGATTTCTCGCGCGAGCAGAGCTCGTTCGAGTGCCGACAGGCAGAAAAGCTGTCCCAAAATCAGCGGCGACTTTGTATTCCGCATATGCTGCTCGAGGACCGTGGTGGTCACGAACAGCCGCGTGTTCTTCACTCCCAGCAGGGCCACCGCCTGTCGAACCGTGGCGGCTTTGGTGCGCAAACCCGTTGCGGCCGAATTGACGTGCTTCAGCAGGTCGACGGTGATTGCCGGGTCTTGTTCCAAGACTTCGCAGAGATCGGCGGCCGTGCACTCGGGGCGCTGTGATCGCTCACAGACTTGGGACACCGTTTGGGGCAGTTTTGGAACTTCGAGTCGCGGGGGAAGGGGGGGCTTTTCCGTTTTGCCCATCACTTGCGCCCGTAGATGCTTCCAATCGATCATACGTCACTCTGTGTTTTGCTAGGGGCTAAGCGTTGCCGGTGCCAGGGCCCATGTGGATCGCGCTTCCGCAGGTCCTCGACGCCACTTTGGACACCGGCTGTCCGTTTCGTTTTGAGCTTAGGTTGTATTTTTCGCTCATGCTGTCGTAACTCATCGGAATCGGCGATCCGTTGCCCTCGCTGGGCAATTCGCGCGGGTTGCAACGTGCGCACGCCCTTCGCCAAGCGCACAGCAGGTGGCTACACGCTCCAAGTCGCCTTCCGACTAGGCCGAACGACCCGATTTTTCCGACTGGAGCGCCTGGCAGGAGGTCCGCCGAAGGGAGATGGCGCCGAGCGCCATTGGCTGTTCCACGCCCGTCTACGAGTGGCTCCGCCGAAAGAACTGCGAGGCGCGAGACTGCAAAATTTGGAGCAGAAAGGCTCGGGCAGCGCTGGGTCGCTCAGATTAGCCGGCGGCCTCTAGAGCCGAGCCTTCGAGGCACGCCATGCGATGATAGAGCCCCTGCGCTTCACAGAGCTTGAGGTAAGGCTCGGGCATGGTCGCGAGGGTGGCCTCGTCCCATTCGACGATGTACTTGGTGTTGGGTTTCTTGCCCGACGTTTCGACGATCGAGCCGACCCATCCGCCGCACGCGACGTCCGGGAATTCGGGCATTGTGGTTCCCGCCTTCACGCGGACGCGGGCTCCGAGAGCCAGTTCGTCGTGGGATTTCTTCGGCATGGTCGATCCGCGTTCGGAAATCGCGTGGGGGCCCTTCGATACGATCCGGTAAGACTTATCCGCTGAGACGATCTACGCTTCAGTCTAACGAGCCGAGGGCCAAAGGCCGTCGGAGACTCTGAGCCGCTCGATACCAACCGCGACTCTCGGCCAGCCCACTGGCGGTTGCCCGAAATGTCCTCCCGGGCGCCCTTAGTGTACCGTGGGTGAAGTGTAAGAAAACTCTGCTGGCGTGCCGAGGCTCCGTGGTGAATCTCGTTCCGGCCGTGAAAAAATGGTTAAGGGGCGTCTCGAAAGGACAGGCAGCGATGGCTGCCGGCCTGGTCGTGAGCTTGGCCATTCTTCTTTGGCCGCAAAATCGAGGGTCCGCCTGGCAGTCGGTTAGCGGCCTCGCGTTTTCGCCCGACAGCAAACGGCTCGCGATTGGCGTCTACAGCGGACGATTTCGAGCGCTGCGTGAGCGCTGGTATTTTTCGGACATTTATCACACGACCGCGCTGGCTGACACCACGGACCTCGAGGGCGCGAGGGTTCTGAGTCGTGACAGCCGTCCGGGCATTTTCAATATTTTACCCGAAGTGTTCATTGGACCCTCGGTCGCATTCTCGGCGGACGGCACTGTGCTGCTCTCAGCCGGGTTCGACGGCGCGCTCAATTTTTGGGACGCGGCCAACGGGCATCGGTTGTTTGGTCAAGCGACCGAGCAACTGCATTTGCGAACGCTCGCTTCGCTCGCCAAGGACGATCAGTATGCGGCGGCTTTTCGCCATTTCATTTCTGTGGGCAGCTTTCGCGACGGCACGTCCGTTCGCTCGCTTCAGGTTGGTGTGAACATCCTGGCTCTGGCCGCGGCGCCCGACGGCTCGCGATTTGCCATTGGCGGGTTGGGCTCCCTCGATCTTGAGGTCTGGGACGCGGGCACTGGAAAGTTGCTGCAACGGTTGGAAGCTCCTGAACCGCCCGACACCGGCGATTTGCCTCCCAGCATCACCGCGCTGGCTTGGTTGCCCGATGGCAAAACTCTGATAGCTGCCAATGACAAAACCGTCGAGATCACCGACCTCGCCAGTCGCAAGGTGACCGCGGTGCTTCCCGAGCGCTTGGTGTTGGCACTCGCCCTCTCCCCCGATGGCAAGCGATTGGCGACCGGACGGTTCGATGGCGTGACCGTTTGGGATCTGCCCGAGCGCAAGAAAACGGCCATCCACTTGAAGGTTCCCGCTGTGGAATCGATCCAGTTCAGTCCGGACGGGCGCCGACTGGCCGCTGGTTCGACCGATGGAACCGTCAGCATTTGGAATTTGCCCAATTACAATCTCGCGGAAACATGGACGTTTACCCGGCCGAACGACGCAGGCCTGGACCAATTCTTGAGGTTATTTCCGCTCCTGCTCTGGATTGGCGTGCTAGTGTTTCTCAAGCGCAGTCGCCGGTCTTCGCGGCCAGAGTTTTTGCCACGAGTCTGAGCCCTGAATGGGCCCTAATTGGGCTCAGAGCAAAAATGCCGTGAATCGGGCGCGCGATTTTTCGACTTTTGAGCGACGAAGCGGCCTTGCACGTGCCGATCAATATGCAGCCGATCGCTGTGGCCACTCGAAAGAGAACTGCGGCGAAAGCTATTGACGCGAAGCCCTGCCGACAGGGCGACCGAGAAGAGGCCCTGGCAAAGATCGACTGACTGCGGAAATTGCACCGAAGCTGGCCGAAAATTGGCCAGATGCAGGGCAGAGAAACAAGCCTCTCAATCGTTCCGACGGAGGTGCCAAAACCAGACTGTGGACCCGGGTCACCACGGGTGAGTGCTAGTCACTACCCGATCCGCGTCCTTCTCAAAGCGACTCCACCGTCGCCAACTCCGAGAGGTTTGATCATAAGACCGCGGGTCTCACGAGGACCCGCGGTTTTTTCTTTGCGCGCGCCGCCGCATATACTGGAGCTGCGCGGCTGACTCCGTCGACGACGTCAAACCGACGAGCTGCCGCAGCCGCTGACCAAGGACACCTCCTCGACGTCCCGTGGGCGAAGCGGAAACGATTTTGGGGCAGATGGCCGGTTGCTCAACGATGTGCCGATGCGAACTCGACAACTCCTCGGCCGACAACAACAAATCGAAGTTGCTTAGCCGCTCTTCGTGGTGGGCGCTCTCCGTGATCGCCCTAATTCTGAGCGCCTCGGCGCTCGGTGCTGACACCTCGAATGACTTGTTGGCCAAAGCGAAGACGCACCTTTCCAAGGGGCGTTACGAGGAAGCCGAGGAAGTCTTCGGCAAAGCGGCCGCCGCGAAGGCCGATCCGGTTGCCGTGGCCCTCGGCATAAGTCGTGCGAAAGAGGCGGTTGGTGCTTGGGAAGAAGCAGAGCGAGTCGTTACCGACGCGCTTGCGCACCAGTCGGGGCAGCCGCAGCTCCAGGCGCGCTTGGCCGAGCTGCAGTTCGTGCGGGGTCGCTTGGCCGAGGCGGAGAAAACCGCCAATGCCGTTGTGGCCGCTTCACCCGATAACGCCGTCGCGCGGCTCGTCCTCGCGGACATCTACGCACTAACCGGACGTTTTCCCCAAGCCAACGCAGGCTATCGCTGGTTTATCCGCTTTTACAATGCACGCCAGCCCGAAGATGCCGCGACGCTGGTCTTGGTTGCCCGTGGATCGGTGCAATACGCGCGCTGGAACCACAATACGCAGATCTTCCACTTTGTGGTCAACACGCTCTGCCCGGACGCCCTCAAGAACGATCCGAATGCTTGGGAGGCCCACCTGATTTCCGGCTCCCTGCTGCTGGAGAAATACAATCGCGAGCAGGCCGTGCCCGAGTTGGAGCAGGCGCTGTTGATTAATCCGCGTGCGGCCGAGGCGATCGTTTTGTTGGGGCAGGATGCTCTCGACAGCAACGATTTCGAGAAGGCCGAGACGAAGGCTGCCGAGGCCCTGCGAATCAACCCGCGCTGCCCCTCGGCCCTTCAATTGAAGGCCGATGCCTGTTTCTTGTCCGGGCGAATTGGGCCGGCGCTCGCCGCGGCCACGTCGGCCCTCGCGATCAATCCTCACGATGAAGGCGTATTGGCGCGGGTCGCTGCCTGCGCTCTGGTAACCGACGGCGTGCCATCGCGCCAGGTTCTCGAGGCATGGCTGTCCAAGCCAACAGCGAGCGGCGAGCCAAAGTCCCCAGGAGAGTCGCCTGACTTTGGGAAAATCTGGGCCGATGTCAACAACACGGATCCCAAGCCGGGCGTTTTCTTGGCGAACCTGGGTCAGCTCCTCGAAGCGCGCCGTCGCTTCGATGCGGCCGAAGTCTGCTATCGCCGAGCGATGTCCTTGGCTCCTCAGCTTCCTGAGGCAAAGACGTCCCTTGGCATGCTGCTGATGCGGGTCGGCCGCACGGATCAGGCCCGCATGATTCTGGACGAAGCCTTTAAGGCCGATCCGTATCACACGCGGGTCAGCAATTTTCGCAAGGTGCTCAAGCTGCTCGACGGCTACCAGGCGATCTCGACCGAGCATTTCGTCGTTCGCGTCGATTCGAAGCTCGACAAGCTGTTGGGCGGTTACATCGCCGAATACCTCGAGGAGATTTATCCGCAACTGGTCGAGCGGTTCGGCTTCGCGCCCCCCCAGCGAACACAGATCGAGATTTTCAACAAGTCGGAAGGAACTTCGGGGCACGAGTGGTTCAGCGCGCGGATGGTCGGCCTACCGTGGATTCAAACCATCGGCGCGTCGACCGGCGTGATGGTGGCTCTCGCTTCGCCCACATCGGCCCCCGTGCCGTTTAATTGGGCCCGCGTGCTGCGGCACGAATTCGTGCACGTGATCACGGTGCAGCAGTCGGGCTTCAACATCCCACACTGGTTCACCGAGGCGCTGGCTGTTTTGAACGAAGGATATCCGCCGCCTTCCGAGTGGATGGAGTTGCTGGCTCGACGTTTTCCGGAGCAGTTGCGGACACTGGCCACCCTCGATCGGGGCTTCCAGCGTCCCGCCAATTCGGACGATTGGCAGTTTGCCTACTGCCAAAGTCGCCTGTATGCGGAATACATGATCCACAGGGCTGGAGCCGAGTCGTTGCGAAAGCTGCTCGCCGCCTATCGCGAGAATCCCTCCACGGCGGCCGCCATCAAAAAGGTGTTTGGCGTCGAACTTTCGGAATTCGAGCGCGGCTATCTCGATTTTCTCAAGTCGAAGGTGGCCGGGTTTCACGCGGCCGAGCGGCCTCCGTCGCAGGGTGTCCAGGACCTCGAAAAACAGGTCGAAGCCCATCCCAAGGATGCGGCGATAATCGGCGCCTACTCGTGGGCGCTTCTGGAAAAGGGAAACACCGGATTGGCCAAGAAGATTGCTAAGGACGCTCTAGCAATCGATCCGAAGCAGCGCTGGGCGGCCCTCGTCTTGTCGCGGCTCGATGCCGAGGATCAAAAATACAGCGCGGGGATCGCCCGCCTCGAACCGCTTTTAGATCGCACGGCTCCCCATGCCGAAATTCTGATGACATTGGCTAAGCTTAATCTGTTGGACGACAAGCCCAAACAAGCGGCCGAGCTGTGCGAGTTGGGAGTCAAGTATTATCCGTGGCAACCGGACTTTGTCCGAGGCCTTGCCGCCGCCGAGGGGCAGCTCGGTGACGAGAAACGCGTCGCCGAGGCGCTGACACATCTGTGCGAGCTGGCGCCCGATGATGCGGCCCCGCGCAAACGACTGGCCGAGCTGGCACTGAAGCAACAGCGATTTGCCGACGCCATCCGCCTGGCCAAGTCGGCGTTGTACGTCGACGTGCTCGACGCCGAAATCCACCGTGATCTGGGCGAGGCCTACCTCGGTGCGAAACAGGTCAAGCAGGCGCTGACCGAATTCGAGGCCGGGGTCGACCTCAAGCCGCAGGATGCCGAGCTCGAGCTGGCGTTCGCGAAAGCGCTGTCTGCGGCCGGCCGCGCTCCCGAAGCTCGCAAGCTTCTCCAGTCGATTCTGGATCGCGACGGAAAGAACGCGGCGGCCCGTGTCGCCCTCGACGCGCTGAAATGAGCGGTGGATTTTGAACTAAGAAGGAATTCGTAGTGGATTCACGAGAAACGCCCGTGCCGCTGACGATTGCCGGCTTTCAAACGTTGATTGCCGAAATGTACTCGCAAAAGGATGCGGCCCGCGGTATCGACGGCACATTCATGTGGCTGATGGAAGAAGTGGGCGAGCTGGCCGGGGCGCTGCGACAAGGTTCCCGCGAAGATCTCGCCGCCGAATTTGCCGATGTCCTGGCGTGGCTAGTCACGATCGCCAACGTGGCTGGCATCGACTTGGAGCAAGCCGTGCTCGCTAAGTACGGCCGCGGCTGTCCGGGGTGTGGCCAGATGGTTTGCAGTTGCGATCTCGGCGAGAAGCCGTGAGCGAGTCTTCGTCATCGCCGCGAGAGAAACTGCGGTTGGCTCTAGTCGGCTGCGGTCGCATCTCGCACCTGCACGCTGAGCGGGTGTCGGCCGACAACCGAGCCGTAATCGTGGCTCTGTTCGATCCCGATCCCAGCGCGGCCCAATCGCTACGAAGCGGCGTCGCCAAGTCCGCCATCGTCTGTTCCAGTCTTGAAACGTTGCTTGAGGCTCAGTTCGACGCGGCTGTTGTCGCCTCGCCGACCCATCTGCATTTCGAGCAGGCCAAAGTGCTAATGGCTCGCGGGATTCCCGTGCTGTGCGAAAAGCCCCTCGCCCGCTCGCGGCAGGAGATCCTCGACTTAATCGAACTGTCGCGAAATTCGGGCATGCTGTTGTCGGTTGCTTATCAACGCCGCATGTCGGCTGCCTACCGGACAATCCGCGGGCTCGTTCGCTCGGGTAAATACGGCCCCGTGCGGGCCGTCGTTTCGCACAACGTCGAGAATTGGCAATCGACGATCCGCGGGACGTGGCGCAATGACCCGCACATGAACCCCGGCGGATTCGTCGGCGACGCGGGGAGCCACAAGATCGATGCCGTGTTCTACGTGACCGGCTTGCTGCCCGCGGCCGTTTTCGCGCGCACCGACTGCTGCGGCAGCCGTGTGGAAATCGTGGCTTCCGTTTCGGCGCTGTTGACGGACGGCGTGCCGCTCACGATGGATTTTGTGGGCCACGCGCAACACTTCAGCGAGCTGCTGTCCGTACACTGTGCCCAGGCCGATCTCGTCTTACGGGACGGAGACATCTGGCGTGCGAGCGGCAGCCACTCTGAACGTGTTGCGCTTGCCGAGGCTGATTCGAATCCGATTACAGCCTTTCTCGACTCGATGCTGAACGGAGCCGAGAATGTCGCGCCGGCGGAGTGCGCGTTGCCCGTATTTGATTTCACACAGGCATTGCTCGAGTCGGCTCGCCTGGGAAGCAGCGTCGTGATTGGCTAATTCCGCCTCCGCGCGGACAACCAGCGAACGAGTGCGGCACTCAGCACGCCCGCCCCGAGGAGCACGCCAAACATCGCCGCGTATCGTGGATGTCCTGGGGCGATCGCAAATCCCAAACCGGCGACCGCCAGCAGACACAACGCGACGAAACCCTGCCGAAAGTTCCAAGCCAGCAGCGGCTCTACCAACAACAAAGCCAACATCGCGACGAGGAACCACCGAGAGAGCCCGGACGTTGCCGGCTCACTACCGCCGAGTTCGCGCGTTTCATGCGACCAATCGCTACGGCGGTCGTAGGGCACGCCGGCCAGAGTCGTCGTGCGCAGGACTTTTTCGTCGACCATCTCCAAGTCGCTTTCGCGAGGATCGACATTGATAGCGTAGAGTTCGTGACGCATGGCAGCCGCTGGTTTGCCGGCGGCCGTCGAGGCTTGGGGTGGGGTAGCGTCGGCGGGCGTCTCGAGGGTCATCTCGTAGATTCCCGGGTGATTCGTGCCCGCGAATGTGATGTCAGCTCGATTCTCACCAACGATCGGTCGGAGCATTTGCTCGGATCCGTCGGGAGATTTCACGGTCACCTTGATTCCTGCCTCGCGACTAGTCAGCGTCCGCAACAACGGTTCGCCGACCAAATGCTGCCGCTGGTGCCAACGCCCCTCAGCCGCATAGCGGACCGTTTCATGGATCATCGGCGGGAACGTCGGATGGACGGGCCATGTGCTCCACGAGACATCGGCCGACGTCGTCAGCAGCACACTTCGACCGCGTCCGACTGGTCGCTCGACGATTGCCGGATCTCCCGAGCTGAATTTCAGGGCCACGCGGGCCGGGGAGCCGGCCGCGAGTTTCGACTGGATGTATTCGAGCGTAACGACCCGATCGAGACCGGCACCCGGATTCCCACGAAACGGTGCCACGATGGGATGACTCAAGTCGGACGCGTCGAACGTGTATCCGCCGTGCACCGGATCGCGGGCATTGCCGATGGGGCCTTCCAGCAGAGCGGGCAACACGCCCTTTCCGTCGCGGTAGAGTACCGAGTTGTAGTTCGCGGGCTTGACGCGATCGCCCAGGGCGAACACGAGCCCCCCGCCGGCCTCCGCATAAGCCTGCAGCAAATCAGCCTCCGTCCGCGTGACGAGCGCGACGTTGCACAGGAACACGCAATCGAACTTCGAGAGATCTTCGGCGGTCAGGTCGGCTTCGTTGATAACCTTGGGTTGCGTGGCGCCGCTCCAACTTTCGCGAGTTGTCGACGGGGCCAAGACCGTTCGCACGTAGTGCGAGGCGTTTTCGACCGGACGCCTTCCCTCGTGCCCGTTCACCACGAGCACGCGGATCTGATCCGTGACCGGCACACTGAGCCACCGGCGGTTATCGGCCGCCAACCGATCGGTGGGCAGCCGCATCTCGACCGCATGCTCGCCCGAGCGGCGGAATTCGTAGGGAAACTCGACGACTGTTTCTTCCCGGGCCGGCAGATCGACCGTTTTGAATGCGACCAAGTAGTTGTCCGCGTAGAGTTCGCAGCGGAGGTTCGCCAACGGCGCCGGTCCAAAATTGCGCACTGCCGCACGGAGCCGGGCCGGCCGATCCGGGAGTACAATCGGGTCGGCGGCCGTCAGTGACGTAATGGCCGTGTTGTCGGTTCGGCCGTCCCCAACTCCAATCAGCACGATCTTGGCCTTTTCGCCAATCTTGCGGAGCAGGGCAGGCACGTCGGACTTCGCCGAGGTCTCTCCGCCCCAAGTGACGCGCTGAAAATCGCTGAGAAAGATCACTTCCTTCGTTCGCGGAGCGCGCGAGTCGGCGAGGATTTCGACTGCCTCGGCGAGGGCCGGCGCCAGGTCGCCCGGTTCGTCGGTCAGTTGCAGGCGGTCGATCTCGGGGAGCACAACGTTCTGGTCGAAGGCGGGCTCTCGAACGACAGACGGCGACGTGGACCCGGCAATTCGCAAAATGCTCACGGCGTCACCCGGCTGCGTATCGGCGACGATTTGTCTCGCGAGGGTCTTGGCCCGGTCGAATCGCGTCCCATTGTCGGTGCGCGCCCCCATGCTGAACGACGCGTCCACCACGATCACGCGATGTAGCAACGTGCGCGGCCGCGCTTGTGGCGAGACGGCCTCAACCAACGGCTCGGCAAAGGCCAACGCCGCCAGAAGCAAGATCAGCGTCCGGACCGCGAGCAAGATAAGCTGCTCGAGCCGCATCCGTCGAGAATTCTTGCGGGCCGCTTCGAGCAGAAACCGCATGGCTGCCCAATCGGTCTCACGATAGGCGCGCCGAGAAAGCAGATGAATCACGATCGGAATGGCCCCGAGCGCCAACCCGCCCAACAGCCAGGGATTGGCAAACCCGAAGGCCAAGAGGCCCTGTGCCGCGCGTGACGTGAGGTCCAAACCCATCACGTCACGTTCTCCCTGCCCGCTGCATCCGCCGCGTCAAAAACGCGCGGAGTGCGACGTCGAGCGGACGGTCAGTCCGGACGAGGGAATAGTCCATCCGCAGGTCGCCGCAGCGCCCGCGGACTTCGCGCAAGAAACCCTCAAATTCGCGTTGGTACGCCCGTTTCAGCGAGCGGGGCTCGGCAGTTTGTTCCTCGAATTGTTCGAGGCCACGAAACCGAGTCGGTTCGTCGAACGGGAAATCCTGCTCGGCCGGGTCGATGATCTGCAGCACGCTGACGTCGTGGCGGCGGTGGCGAAAGTGTTTGAGGCCCGACATCAGGCTGGCCGGGTCATCGAACAGATCGCTCAGAATGAGGACCAAGCCCCGCTTGTTGATTCGCTCGGCCAAGTCGTGAAAGATCGGCCCCAGAGCAGTTTCGCCGGCAGGAACCGTGTGCTCCATGACGTGGACGAATTCCTTCAAGTGAGCCGGCTGACTGGACGGTCGCAAAAACTGGGTCACCGACGTGTTGAAGGTCGCCAAGCCCACGGCGTCCTGCTGTCGGACGACGAGATGGGCGATCGCCGCCGCGATGTACTCGGCATACTCCAGCTTGGAGACTGCTGCACCTCGCGAGCGGTACGCCATCGAGGCGCTGGCGTCGAGCAGGATGTGGCAAGCGAAATTCGTTTCTTCCTCGAACCGCTTGAGGTAAAAACGGTCGGTCTTGCCGAAGACCTTCCAGTCGACGTAGCGCACGTCGTCGCCAGGCGAGTATTCGCGGTGCTCGGCGAATTCGACCGAGAAGCCGGAGTACGGGCTCTTGTGCAGGCCGGTGAGGTAGCCCTCAACGATCAGGCGGGCCTTGAGGTCAAGGCCGGCGAGCTTCGCCAGCGTCTGCGGATCGAAATACTTCCGAAAGTCGTCCACCCCGGGTCGCCTTGTTGGAGTCGGCGGGAACCAGCTCGGTCAGCCGGCTGACAATGGTGTCGGGCGTGACACCGTCAGACTCGGCATTGAAATTGGTGATGATGCGATGGCGAAGCACGGGGGCGGCCACCTCGCGCACATCCTCGGTATTGACGAAGGCTCGCCCCTTCAGCATGGCCCGCGCCTTGGCTCCGAGGATGAGGTACTGACTGGCTCGCGGGCCGGCTCCCCACGAAACGTAGTTGCGAACGAAATCGGGAATGTCGGAATTCTGCCGTCGCGTTAGCCGCGTGAGGTGCATGGCGTAGCGAATCACATGGTCAGCGACCGGCATGCGGCGGACCACCTGCTGCAACTGGGCCACTTCCTCGGCAGACAGGACCTTCTCGACTTGTGTGGTGCGGTCGCTGGTTGTCTTGCGAACCAGCTCGAACTCCTCGTCCTCCGACGGGTAGTCGACCAGAATTTCGAACATAAAGCGGTCGAGCTGGGCCTCGGGCAGGGGATAGGTGCCTTCTTGCTCGATCGGATTTTGTGTGGCCAGTACGAAAAAGGCGTCGGGGAGCTTGTGCCGCTTGCCGCCCGCCGTCACCTGGTGCTCCTGCATCGCCTCGAGCAGGGCGGCCTGGGTCTTCGGCGGCGTGCGGTTGATCTCATCGGCCAGCACCACGTTCGCGAAGATCGGACCGGGAAGAAAGCGGAACTCGCGGCTGCCCGTCACTCGGTCTTCTTGAATCACGTCGGTGCCGGTGATGTCGGCCGGCATCAGGTCGGGGGTGAATTGAATGCGGTTGAACGACAGATGCAGCGATTCCGCGAGGGTGCGGACCATGAGCGTCTTGGCCAGCCCCGGGACGCCTTGCAACAGACAGTGCCCGCCCGCGAACATGGCAATCAGCAGCTCTTCGATGACCTTTCGCTGTCCAACGATGACCTTGCCGAGTTCTTCGGTGATCTTGCGATAGGCTTGGTTAAGCCGCTCGACCGCCTCGTGATCCGCTTCTGCGACCGCGGTCGCCTCCGCGGGCGGCCCTCCCGCCGTTTCGTCGTGCACGATGTTGCCTCTGGAGTGATTCCGAGCAAGGCGCGAGCGATCGGGACGCTGCGCACCGGGAAATCCATTATCCGGACGGCGACCGCGGCCGCCAAGTCGGCCAAATGAGGAGGAGGCTGCTGTTAGTCGCCTCAGTCGACCGAAGGCTCGCCAATCTCAGGCAGCGCAAAGGCTTGCAGCATCGACTGGGGAACGCCGATATCGATGACGTGGACAGTGCCCGTGTAGGCGGCCGCTCCGGGTGCCCCAAAGCCGTGTTTGGGCGCGACGAAGGTTGCAGTGTGAGCGGCCCGCACGCACGGCCCCAACGGCTGCCCGGTATCGCAATCCAGCCCCGACGGGAGGTCGACCGCAAACACAGCAACGCCCGCCGCGTTGATCTGTTCGATGACCGTCGCGAATGGTTCGCGCACGGTGCCCTGTGTGCCCGTACCCAATAGCGAGTCGACAATCCAAGAGCCCGACCTGAGCACGCCGTCCCAGTCGGCAGAGCCGCCCTCGGCGCAGTTGCGAGTCGACAGTCCGGAGGCGCACAGCACGCGGTAGTTCGTCAATGCGTCGCCCGCCAGTTCGTGCGGGTCGGCGAATAGCAACACGCGCACATCGATACCGTGGTTTGCGAGATGTCGGGCGATCACAAACCCGTCACCCCCGTTGTTGCCTTTCCCCGCCACAATCGTGACCGGACCGTCAATTCCCAACTGAATCAAGAGCTCGGCGGCACCGCGGCCGGCGTTTTCCATCAACACGATGCCGGGCAGGCCAAGATCTTCGATCGCCCTGCGATCGACCTCTCGAACCTCGTCGCGTGTGAGAGGACGGAGCGGCATCAGCCGAGTGCGGTCACTGCTCTTCATGGGTATTGCCTAGTCACTTGTCGGAAAGAAGCGGCGGGCTGATCCGCCGCGTCGACCGCTCGCCTGGCATTGTAGCCGGCCGCCTTCGACATTTCGGGACGAGTGAGCCTTCTGAGTCTTGCCGGGCGTCGGGCCAGTCGGCATGATCGAACGAACTTTTGCGGGATCCGCCCGCGTTTCCGCCGGCCACGTGCAGAAGAAGGGTTCACTGGGATGTTCGGCATCCGACTGCGGCTGTGCATCATGATGTTTTTGGAGTACGCCGTGTGGGGCGCCTGGGGCGTCTCGATCGGCGGCTACATGTACAGCACGCTGCGTTTCGACGGCACGCAGGTCGGGTGGATTTTTTCGACCACTGCCGTGGCCGCGATGATCTCGCCCCTGTTCGTGGGCTATATCGCCGACCGTTTCTTTTCGACCGAGAAAGTGCTGTTCGGCCTGCACCTTGTCGGCACGGTGCTGCTTTTTGCGGCAGCCTTCGCCAAAGAGTTCCGACATCTCTTTCCGATCATGCAGGCCTATGCGCTCTGCTACATGCCGACGCTGGCACTGACCAATTCGATTAGCTTCGCGAATATTGCCGACTCGAAGCGCGACTTCCCGGGCATTCGCGTTTGGGGGACCTGGGGCTGGATC
>Ga0210393_10001425_pt1 | contig 19993 bp, 11 predicted proteins | sample IncBWC27OmetaG_FD_160068 | JGI IMG/M metagenome (GOLD analysis project Ga0210393, IMG submission 160068) | Forest soil microbial communities from Barre Woods Harvard Forest LTER site, Petersham, Massachusetts, United States - Inc-BW-C-27-O ... | reverse complement strand
ACGTCGATTTCGCGCCGGGCACCAACATGATCCAGGCGCTGAACGACGTGCGCGCGCGGATGGCCGAACTTGGCTCGCAGTTGCCCGCAGGCACCGCGACGATCGTCGAGCGGCAAACCCCCTCGATCTTTCCGATCATTTCGTTCGTGGTGACAGGGGGCAAAAATCCCTCGGCGCTCTACGACTACGCCTATTATGACCTCCGGCCTCGGATCAGCCGCATTCCACACGTTTCGTACGTCACGGTGCAGGGGGGTGATATTCGCGAGATCGTCGTCGAAGTCGACCCGCAGACCCTAGTCGCCGCAAATCTTTCCATCGCCGATGTGGCCGACCGGCTTGGTCGCGAGCATCGGCTGAAGGCCGTGGGCCGCCTCGATCAGGGAACCAGCAATAACCTGGTGCTCGCCGACACTGTCGCCGTTGACCCGAGCGATCTCGACAACGTTGTGATCGTCGAGAAGAACGGCCAGCCACTGCGCGTGCGGGACCTGGGCCGCGTGGTTGTTTCGCACGAAGATCGCACCAAGGCGATCCGCTCCAACGGCAAAAATGCCGTCGCGCTGACGGTCTTTCGCCAGTTGGGCGGCAATGCGCTCTCCATTTCCAACGATCTGACTTCAGTGCTGGCCGCCGCCCGCAAGTCGGCCCCCGCCGGTGTCGAGGTCACGCCCGTTTACGATCAGGGCAACCTGGTTCGCGCGGCGGTCGCCAACGTCCGCGATGCCATTCTGATCGGTGCGCTGTTCAGCGTGGTAATCCTGCTGTTGTTTCTCAAGAGCATCCGGGCCACACTGATCGCCACGTTGGCTATCCCCTTGAGCCTGTTGATCACTTTTGTCTTTCTGTATCTCACCGGGGACACGCTCAACCTGATGTCGCTGGGAGGCTTGGCCGTCGCGATCGGATTGATCATCGACGACACGGTCGTGGTGATCGAAAACATCTCGCGGCACCTGGCGGCGGGCGAAACGGGCGACAGTGCCGTCGATCGCGCGAGCAAAGAAATCAGCGGAGCCGTCATCGGCTCGACCTTCACGACCATTCTGGTGTTCCTGCCGCTAGCGTTCGTGCACGGCGTGATCGGCCAGTTCTTTCAGTCGCTCAGCACGGCTCTCTCGGTTTCGCTGTTGGTCTCGATGATTGTCAGCCTCACGATCATCCCGGTGCTCGCGTCCCGGTTCCTGGCGCGCCGCGCGATGCCGACGACCGGGCCGATCTACGCCGTTTTTGCCAACGGTTACGAGGGGCTGCTCCGAGCCGGTTTGCGTTTCCCGCGTGTAAGTGTGCTCATCGCCCTGCTAATGGTGTTCCCGGTTTGGTGGCTGGCCCAAAACGTCAAATGGGGTTTCATGCCCGACATGGACGAAGGGGCCTTCGTCATCGACTACTGGATGCCCGTCGGAACGTCACTGGGGCAAACCGACAAGGTCGTGCGTCGCGTCGAAGACATCTTGCTGAAGAATCCGTCTGTGGCCGGCTACATCCGCCGTACGGGGGCAGAACTTGGTTTCTACGCCACCGAGCCGCATCGCGGCGACATTCTCGTCAGCCTCAAGCCGGCCAGCGAGCGCGAAAAAATGCAAGAGGTCATGGACGGCCTGGAAAAGGAGATCAAAGCGGCGGTCCCCGAGCTTGACCCGCTGGAGTTGGTCCCCCTGGTGCGCGATCAGATCAATGATCTCTCCGGCGTCGACAAGCCGATCGAGATCAAAATCTTTGGGCCCGACTTCAACGTCCTCCGCGAGCTGGCGGAAAAAGCGGGACAGATTGCCGAAAAAACTCCCGGCGTGACCGAAGTCAAATCAAACGTGGAGTTGGGCAATCCCGACATCGTGGTGCGGACGAAGAGCGCCGAAGCAGCCCGCTTGGGCCTCACCCAAATGGATGTCGAGTCGCAGCTCAACGCGGCTCTCTATGGTCAGGTGGCCGCCACGCTGCCCGAGCAAGATCGCATGACGAAGATTCGCGTTCGCTATCCGAACGTCGTCCGCTACGATCGCAAGGATCTCGGCAAGCTGCCGATCAGCTTTCTGGCCGCAGCGCCGACAACGACCGCGGGCGCCGGCACGAATGCGAGTGCGCCCGCGCCCGGCGGACTCAACTTTGTGCCACTGGAGAATCTGGCGACCATTGACTTGAAACGCAGCGCCAACGAAAAGTGGCGCGAGAATCAACAACCGGTGATCACCGTGCAAGGCGACCTGAAAGAGGGGGCCGACCTGGCCGGGGTCAACCGTGAGTTGGCCGCCAAGATGTCCGAGATGCAGTTTCCAGCCGGCTACCGTTGGGAACTGGCCGGCTCCTATCGGGCCACGCAAGAATCGTTCGCCAGCCTGCTCACGGTGATGATCGTCGCCTCGGCGCTGGTGTTCCTCTTGCTGGGACTGCAGTTCAAAAGCGTGGTTTTGCCGCTGTTGATCTTTCTGGCCCAGCCAATTTCGCTGGCCGCCGCGTTGTTCGCGCTGTGGATCACCGGCACGCCGTTGAATGTCTCCTCGTTCATGGGCGCGATTCTCTTGATCGGTCTCGACGTCAAGAACGGCATCATCCTGATCGAATACATCGGCCAGCTTCGCGCCGAGGGAATGCCGCTGCATGAGGCGCTGTTGGTCGCCGGCCGCACGCGATTCCGGCCGATTCTGATGACCAGCCTAACAGCCATCTGCGGACTGATCCCACTGGCGTACGGCTACGGCCCGGGTGCCCAAATGCAACAGCCGCTGGCCATCGCCGTCATCGGCGGCCTAACCGCCAACATGCTGGTTACACGGTTGTTGGTGCCGATCGGCTACCAGCTCGTCCAAAGGCGACCGTCTGCCGAGAGCCCAGCGGCTGCCTAAGAGACGGTTCATCGCGTCGCTTTTAATTGCGAAAGCGGCCAGCGCCTCTTTGACTGGCGAGCAACTGCTCGAGCAGCGATCGCGCTTGTGCGTCTTTGGGCGAGCTGGCGAGCAGCCGCCGGCACTCCTCGATCGCCTCGTCTACGCGGCCTTGCTTTTGGAGCGCCACGGCCAGCATGCGATGGCACATCGACAAGCTGCCGTCGATCTGCAAGGCGCGGCGCGCGTAGACAACTGCTTGTGAATAATCGCCGACTTCCATTGCGACAGCCGCCAGGTTGGCGACGGCTCGTCCGTCGTCATTTTCGAGTTGTGCTGCGCGTTCGAATTCGCGTTTGGCGTCGGCATACTGCCGCCGGGACAAGAGAATCGCGCCCAAGTTGAGATGTGCCAGGTGAAAGCGTTCGTTGAGCGACAACGAAACCTGGTATTCTCTGGCCGCTTCGTCGAGATGTCGATCGGTTTGCAGGGCGACGCCCAGGTAATAATGAGCACGCCCCGAGCGGGGCTCGATCTGGACCGCCTCCCGAAATTGCCCGAGCGCGTCGTTCAGACGATTTTGCTTCAAGTATTCGTTGCCCAACAGGTAGTGAGCCATATAGTTCCCGTCAGTCGCCACCAACATGTGCTGATAGAGCGCGGTACTGTCGCGCCAGTGGCCCACTTGAACCCAGGCGACCGCGGCATAAACGAGCACCACGCCGGTCCCCAACGTAGGCACAATGTGCCAGCTTGCAAGTCGAGCTGGAACGAGAGAGGGAACCAGCCACGCGACCATGATGTAAAGGCCCAAGAGCGGCAAATAGGAGTAGCGGTCCGCCATCTGCTGGCCTCCCACCTGGACCAGACCGATCATGGGGACCAGCGTGCCCAGATACCAAAGCCACCCGACGAGAAGATAAGGGCGTCGCCGCCAGTTGACGGCCGCAAAGACCGTCACGGCTGCGAGGACCGCGAAAGATACTCCGGCAAGCGTCAGGCTGAGGTGATCGCGCGGATGGGGATAGAAGCCCGACAAATTGATAGGCACCACGGCCTTCTCGATGTAGCCCAAGTACACAACTACGGCGTTCAGGCATCGAGTTTTTAGGGGCAGCGACTCATAGGCTCCCGCGGAGGATTGCGCGAAGAGGGCCACGACGCAAAAGGCCGCGCTCACAACGAAAAATGGGACCTTCTCCAGGAGCAGGCGCCAATCCAGTCGAATGGCCCGTTCAGACTCGCCAATACGGTCCGCCGCGCGCTTTTCGCGTTTTCGGGTTTGCTGCAAGTCCGGCTTTGACGTCAGACGTTCCAGCGGCCAGAAATCCAAGAGCAACAGCAGGAACGGGAGCGTGACAAACGTCTGCTTCGAGAGCAGGCTGCAAATGAAGAACACAAACGCCGCGACAAAGTATCTCGCCCGTCGCGCCTGGGCATACAGGACATAGGCCCCCAAGGACAAGAGGCCAAAAAACATGCTCAGGACGTCCTTGCGCTCGCTGATCCACGCCACCGATTCAACATGCAGGGGGTGAACGGTAAACAGCGCCGCGACGAAGGCGCTCCGCCAGACGTTGCGCGTGCCGATCGTCAACGTCGCAAAGACCAGCAACACATTCGCCGTGTGCAGAACGACATTCACGAGGTGGTAGGACCCCGGCGTCGAGCCGAACAGCGACGTGTTCAGCATCATCGACAACCAAACCAAGGGGATCCAATTGGAGTCGTGGTAACCGACAAAGGCCCAGCGCACGCCGTCGGCAGTCAAACCATTCTTGACCTGGGAATTGACGTACGCTCCATCGTCGTACGTCACGAGCTCAAAATTCCACACGCGGGCGTAGACGGCCCACGTAATCGCCACCAGGATCGCGCACAACACGAGTTCGCGGCGTGTCACCAGCGAGGACTTGGGCAGCATCTTCGTTCTGAGGTCTTCGCGGTTGATTGGGGAACCTCACGCCGTCGAGAACCTGGTCGCTGACCGGGCCGGAACCGTCGCGCTGATATCCGAGCCTACAGGCTCCAGCCGCTGCGATAGGCGACTTCCAGAAACTGATCGGCTTCGGGGCAGTTGGTGGCGCGAGCGGCCGCGGAATCCCAGACGAGTTTTTTCTGCCCCACGCGATACGAGACGTTCCCCAGCAGCCCCGCCTCGGTCAGCAGTCCGCCGTATTCAAAGGGTGACGAGGTCTTCCCCTCACCGCGGATGGCTTGGAACCATTCTTGATGATGCCCGGGCGAGTCGGGAACTGTTTGCGACACGTCAGTCGTTGCTTCCAGTCCCGGTTCGAGGAACAGTTTGCGCGTCTTGTAGTCGACGAGCAGCCGTCCGTTCTCTCCTTCGAACAGCACGGCCGAACTCTTGCCATACACGCCGACCCATTCGGGCTGGTACTGCCCCTGATACCAGGTCAGGTGGACCGGCGGCTGGTTGCCGCGGGCGGGGAACTGGTACTCGACCCGCATCGAGTCGGGCATCGGGTTGTCGCCGTTGTGCGTTTTCTTGCCCCACGCGTGCACCGTCTCGGGATACTTCAAATCGAGCGACCAGAACGGGACGTCCATATAGTGACAGCAGAAGTCCGCCAAGTGCCCGCCGCCGAAGTCCCACCAATACCGCCAATCGAAGTGAAAGAAAGCCGGATCGAACGGCCGATACGCCACCGGCCCCAGCCACAGGTCGTAATTGAGCCCGCTCGGCACCGGTGCGTTCTTGGTGGCTTTGAGTGCTCGGACGGTCGTCTTCTGCCAGATGTAGACACGACGGATCGGCCCCAGGACGCCTGCGCGAACGATGTCGACGGCCCGGCGGTAGTTCGAGCCCGCGTGAATCTGGTTGCCCGTCTGTGTCGGCACCTTCGCGGCCGCGGCCAAGAGAGTTCGCAATTCGTGAACCGTCTTTGTCAGCGGTTTCTCGCTGTAAACCGGCAGCCCGCGCTTGAGTGCCTTGACCACGATGACGGCGTGATTGTGGTCGGGCGTCGCCACCACTACGCCATCGAGCCCCTTCAGGTCGAGCACGTGACGGAAGTCATCGAATCGTTTGGCGTCGGGATGCTTGGCGGCCGCGGAGCCCAAGTGGGCCGCGTCGACGTCACAGAGGGCGACCACGTTCTGCCCCGAGACTTCACGCAGATTGTCGAGTCCGCGGCCCCCCAGTCCGATCACGGCGACATCGAGCCGCTCGTTGGGACTCTTCGAACGGAGGGCAGCGCTTGCGGGCCGCGCGAGCAGGTGGGCCGCCGGCACGGCGGTTCCGGCCGCGAGCGCACTTTGCAGAAAGCGGCGGCGATCGAGAGTTAACTCACGATCACAAGCTTCCGACGGCATTCTATCCGACACGGGACGTCCTCTCTCAGGCATGCGGCTCGGTCATACTGAACGGATCGAGCGCTTCGTTGAGCGTGCTTTCCGGCAGGATCTTCTTCTCGAGGCACAATTCACGGATCGTTTTGCCAGTCTTGAATGCTTCCTTGGCCAACTGGGCCGCCTTCTCGTAACCGATGTGCGGATTGAGACTCGTCACCATCGACAGGCTCTTTTCGACCGAGGCTTCACACGCTTCGGGGTTCGCCTCCATCTCGAGCACGCAAAAGTCGACAAACGCGTGGCTCGAATTGGCCAGCAAGCGGACGCTCTCGAGAGTCACGACTCCCATCACGGGCATCATGATGTTGAGCTGAAACTGTCCCCCCGTCGCACCGCCGATGGTGATTGTTTGATCGTTCCCGATCACGCGGGACATCGCTTGCATCATGCTCTCGCACATCACCGGGTTGACCTTGCCCGGCATAATCGAGCTGCCCGGCTGGCGGTCGGGCAGCTTCACTTCATAGAAACCGCAGCGGGGTCCCGAGCCAAGCCAACGAATGTTGTTCGCGACGTTAAACAGAGTGACCGCGATCGTTTTCAGTTCGCCGTGACACTCGACGAGTCCATCGCGCTGGGCCATCGATTCAAAGTGGTTCGCGGCCTCGACGAAGGGGATGTCCGTCTCCTTGGCCAAAGCCGCCGCGACGCGGCGACCAAACTCCGGATGCGTGTTGATTCCGGTGCCCACAGCCGTGCCGCCGGCCGGCAGTTCCAGCACCGCCGCCAGTGCGCGTTCAGCCCGCTCGACCGAAATTGTCAGCTGTCGAGCAAAACCGCCGACCTCTTGTCCCAGCCGTAGCGGAGTCGCGTCGGCCAGGTGCGTGCGGCCGATCTTGATGATTTTGTCCCATTGCTTGGCTTTGTCGGCCAGGACCTCGCCCAGTCGTTTGAGAGAAGGGATGAGGTGCTTGTGAATCGCGACGGCGACCGCGACGTGGATCGCGGTCGGAAACATGTCGTTGGTGCTTTGCCCCATGTTGACGTGGTCGTTGGGATGGATCGGCTTTTCGATGCTGAACGGGTTGCCGCCCATCAGTTCAGCCGCTCGGCTGCCGATGACCTCGTTAGCGTTCATGTTGCTCGAGGTGCCCGAGCCGGTCTGATACACGTCGACAGGGAATTGATCGTCGAATTTGCCTTCGGCGACTTCTCGAGCGGCGGCCAGCAGGGCTTCAATCTGCTTGTCGTTGAGGCGGTTTTTTCCCGTGTTCGCGAGCTTGCCGAGATCGCGATTGGCGATGCCCGCTGCCCATTTGATCAGTCCGAGGGCATGGATCAGTTCTGACGGCAACGGGGTGCCGGAAATCGGAAAGTTCTCGACCGCGCGCTGGGTCTGCGCCCCGTAATAAGCACGTGCTGGCACCTTGACGTCCCCCATGGAGTCGTGCTCGACGCGGTAGTCGCTCATTGGCTGTTTTCTCCTGTGCTTCTACGCTAATCATAGCGTTTTGAAGACCGTTTGGTGAGCACGCACCGGCGCGCGGGAGCCTCCTAAATGGCAGATCCTTGTGAAAATTCATCGCTGAGATTTGCCGGTTTCAACATTCGTGGAGAAAATGGTGATTGGCGTCGAGTTTTCTGCGTCGATCCCGTGCCGGCCATTCCGTCACGGACGACTGCCTCGGACCACAGTGTTGCCTCGGACCACAGTGTCGAACTTCAAGCTGCAGCGAACATTCAAGCAGAGTGACATTTCACACTCCCCAAGTTCGGGCCAGGTTGTAGGGCAGTTGCCTTCAAGGTGACGCGACGTGCTGGACTTTTTCTCTTCGCTCTTTCGCACCGGCGGATTTCACCACGGAAACTCTCCGTCGTGGAGTGGGCCGCTCGTCGCGTTGCACGTTGTAACGGCGCTGGCCATTTGGGCCGCCTTCACGACCACGCTGTTCGCGCTGAACTATTACATCCTGCGACGTCAGAACGCGCGGGTCTCGCGGGCCTTCTGGATCTTCGAGGGCTTTTTGTTCGCGGGCGGCACGCTGCACCTGATGAACGCCCTGATGTTCTGGTGGCCCGTCTATCGCTTTCTCGGACTATTGCAACTCCTCGCGGCCCTCTTGTGTTGGGCCGCTGTTATTTCGTTGATTCCCGTCATTCCACGGATCCTGGCCCTGCGAAAGCCGGAAGAGCTGGCCAAAGAGATCGCCGAACGAAAGAAGGCCGAAGAAACACTGCGCGTGAGTGAGCGGCGTTTTCGCACAATGGCCGATACGATGCCCGCGATGGTGGCCATCTTTCAGGGGACGGGCCACGCTTACGTCAATCCGACGTCGCAGTCGATCATGGGCTTCTCCCGCGAAGAGCTGCTGCATCTGAGTTTCATTGACTACGTCCATCCCGACTTTCGCCAGAAGGTGCTGGAGCGAAGCGTCGCGCGGCAAAAGGGGGAGAGAGTCGAATCGCGCTACGAGATTCGCCTGGTCCCCAAGGACGGCCGCGACCTGTGGGTCGATTTTTCGGCCACTCCCATCGAATACGACGGCAAGCCAGCCATTCTCGGGATTGCCATCGACATCTCCCAGCGCAAACAAATGGAGGAGGCGCTGCGCAGAGCGATGGAAGAGGCCGAGGCGGCCAGCCGCGCCAAGAGCACCTTCCTCGCGAATATGAGCCACGAGATCCGCACGCCGATGAATGCCGTGCTCGGCATGACCGATCTGGTGCTCGATACCGAACTGACGCGCGATCAGCGGCAACACCTCGAGACGGCCCGCGACTCGGCCGAATCACTCTTGGCGATCATCAACGACATCCTCGACTTCTCGAAGATCGAGGCGGGCAAGCTCGAGTTGGAGGCGGCCCCCTTCAACCTCCGCGAGACGGTCGAAGACACGATGCGTTCGCTGGCTGTGCGCGCCCATGGGCAGGGGATCGAGCTGGCTTGCCGCATCGCTCCCGACACTCCCGAGACAGTCGTCGGCGATCGCGTGCGTTTGCGGCAAATCCTCACCAACCTCGTCGGGAACGCGGTGAAGTTCACGCCGCGAGGCGAAGTTGTGATGGATGTGCATTCGGCCTGCGATGGGGACGGCCGCATCCGACTGCAATTCAGCGTCGTCGATACGGGCATCGGCATTCCGCAAGAAAAGCTCGAATCGATCTTCAAAGCGTTCGAGCAAGCCGACGCCTCGATGACCCGTCGCTACGGCGGCACGGGGCTCGGGCTGGCGATCTCCTCTCGGCTGATCGAACTGATGGACGGCCAAATCTGGGTCGAGAGCCGACCCGGACACGGCAGCACGTTTCACTTTACGGCGGCCTTTGAGCCTGCCGACGCGGAGACGATTCGACCCGCCGCACGGGTCGGGCCGATGCAAGCTGCGAAAACGAAAGTGCTGATCGTCGACGACAACGCCACCAATCGGCGGATTCTCGACGAAGTGCTGACGAACTGGGGCATGGTGCCGGTCGGCGCCAGCAGCGCGGACGAAGCCCAAACCCTACTGCACGAGGCCATCCGACAGGGTAGCCCATTTCCGATCGTGCTCTCCGACGTCAATATGCCGGCCGTCGATGGCTTCGAGTTCGTCGCCCGCTGTCGTCGCGATGAGGCCGTGCAATCGACCGTGTTCGTGATGCTGACGTCGGCCACGCGCACGGGCGATGCGGCGCTTGGGAGGAAATTGGGAGTCGCGGCCCAACTCGTGAAGCCGGTGAAACAGTCGGAACTGTACGACGCGATCATGGAAGGTTTGGGCATCGCCGCTCCGGCCCTTGATGCCGACAAGCAAGCGGCTCCCGCGCCGGCCAGCGGGCCGTTGCGAATTCTGCTCGCGGAAGACAGCGTGCCCAACCAAAAACTGGCAATCGGGCTGCTTTCCAAATGGGGTTACACAACCGTCGTCGCAGTGAACGGCCAAGAGGCGGTGGACCGCGCGCTGTCCGACCGCGACTTTGATTTGATTCTGATGGACGTGCAGATGCCCGAGCTGGATGGATTCGAGGCAACGCGGCGGATTCGCGAAGCCGAGCTGGCCGCCGGCCGCCGGCGTACGCCGATCATCGCCATGACGGCTCACGCGATGAAGGGAGACCGCGAACGCTGTCTCGGCGCGGGCATGGACGGGTATATCTCGAAACCCGTGCGTGCTCCGGAACTGTCTCGCACCATCGCGGAATTCGCCGCCGCCGATGCGGCTGCCTGCGGTTGCGATCTGCTGGAACGCGACACCGTGTTGCCTGGCTCGAGTACACTGACGGACGAGGTCCCGGCCGTCCGCGACGTCGACGCCAACGGAGCTAAGGCGGGGACTGCGGGCGAGCAGGTCGGGAAACTGGTCAATTGGTCGGTGGGTCTTCAAAGCGTTGGCGGAGATCGGGAGTTATTGGCCTCGGTGGTGGCCGCCGCGCTCGAGGAATGGCCCGGGCTCGTGAGCCAACTGCACGGTGCTCTGGCCCGGCACGACGACACGACCGTCCGCCGCGTGGTCCACACGCTGAAAAACGCCTTCCGCACACTGGGTGCCACTCAAGCGGGCGAGCTGGCCGAACGCTTGGAGACGACCGAGCGCACCGGAGAGCTGCCGCCCGCGTCGGTCGCACAACTGCTCGAAGCTGTCGACCAGGTGGCCGTCGAGTTGTCGGATTTTCTGGGCGACCCGCAGCGCGTGTGAGCTGCGTCGATCCCATCGCGTCACTCACGCAGCCCGGCGTCTCGCAGCAGCCGAGCCGTCTCGCAGTAAGCTTCGCGGACCCATTCCTCGACCTTGTCCGGCTCGGGCGAATATTCGAGTTCGATTGAAATCGCTCCATCGATGCCGAGTGCTTGGATCTCCCTTAAGTAGGGGGCGAAATCGACCACGCCGCGGCCAGGCGGCAAATCGCCGTGCACCTTGCCGTCGCAGTCGGAGAGATGCACGTGGATGGCCTTGCCCCGCAGGTTGCGGATCTCTTCCGGCTCGACATGTGCCAAGTGCAGGTGCGAAACATCGATGTTCGCCTTGAGGGCCGGATGATCGGCCTCATCGAGAAACGCTGCCATCCGTTCGACATTGTTGAGCAGCGACAGCGGGAACGGCTCCAGCTCCAGGGCGATCTGCACGCTCAGCGATGCGGCATGGTCGGCCAACCGTCGACAATTCGTCAGAGCCGTCTGCCACTGCTCGGTCGGCGGAATGACTTCGCGATTCCAAATGTATTCCCCCAGCACCAGCAGGAGGTTCTTGGCTTCCAGTTCGTAGACCAAATCGAGATAGGCCTTCGCCCGTTCGACGTGGAATTTCTGCACGCTCGGATTGAAATCGATCAGTCCGACTGCCACGCAGCACACAGAAACGATGGGTAGCTGCTGGCGACGACACTCGTCGCGAATGAGCTTCCGCTCGCGGGCATCGATTTCCAGCGGGTCGGCGAAGATGTCGATCGTGTCGAAGCCGATCTCTTTGGTCTTGCGGATACCCCAGCTCGTTTCCCGACCCGTCTGCGCCCAAGCCGAATTGATGAGTCCCAGTTGCATGAGTGAGGCCACGAATGGACGTCGTCAAGGTTTGGCTAGTGCATCGGCCGAATGACGTCGGTCGCCAGCAGCAATCCGAAGATCATTCCGACACACAACAGTCCGATGAGCACTCGCAGTCCGCCGGTCTCGCCGAACCACTGCGCCAGCCGCCGCCCTTTGCGCGTGTTTTCAAAGAACCAGCGGTGCCGCCACAAGCCATAAAGGCAAAGCAAGGCGACCAACCCGCCCATCAGAGTCTGCGAAGAGATCATTTCATGAGGATAGCAGCCACGTTTCTTGTAGGGCAGGCTCTGCCTGCCGCAAATCGGATGCCCGATGCGCGGGTCCGGCTGGGTCCGAAGAACTGTCGGCAGGCACAGCCTGCCCTACGCGATCCTCGGTGCGCTCTGGCGTGTCGAAGCGGATAGACTGAGCGTGAACTTGATGCTTCCGGATCGGAGAAACAACAATGCCGCGCCTGGGTGTGAATATCGATCACGTCGCGACGATCCGGCAAGCGCGCCGGACGATCGAGCCCGATCCCGTGTGGGCGGCGGCCCTTGCCGAGTTGGCGGGGGCCGACGGCATCACGCTGCACCTGCGCGAAGATCGGCGCCATATTCAGGATCGCGATCTGCGCGTAATGAAGCAGACCGTGCAGGTGAAGCTCAACCTCGAAATGGCGGCCGAGCCGAGCATCACCGACATCGCCATCGACGTTCATCCGCATCAGGCGACGCTCGTCCCCGAGCGACGCGAAGAGGTCACGACCGAAGGAGGCCTCGACGTCGTCGGCAACCGCGACCGCGTCGCGAAGTGCGTGAATCGGCTGCTCGCAGCGGGAATCGAAGTCAGCCTGTTCATCGACCCCGACCGCGCCCAAATCGAAGCCTCACAAAAGGTGGGCGCTCAAGCGGTCGAACTTCACACGGGCCGTTACGCCGACGCAACCACCGCGGCCGACCAGGAGCGCGAACTGGCCCAACTGGTCGACGCGGGCAAATGGGCGCTGGAACGAGGCCTGTTGCTCCACATGGGCCATGGCCTGACCTATCGCAACGTGACGCCGGTCGCCCGCATCGCCGGCGTCAGCGAACTGAACATCGGCCACAGCATCGTCGCCCGCGCGGTGTTGGTCGGCTTCGAGCGGGCCGTTCGCGAGATGAAGTCGCTGATCACAGGATAGCGGCCGTCACGCGACCGCTCACTTGTGGGCTTTTGCGTCATTGCCATTTTGAGACGTGGTGTGGCGTGTTTCACGCAGCGCCTGCAACAAAGACGGAATGTGGTACCGGTATGACCCGTAGAACGAGCCGACCGGTTTGATCGCGTCAAATTCATCCTCGGACTGCGTTGCCAGACGGTTGGGATCGGCGTTGAAATCAACGAAGACATACTGGCTGACGCTGTCAGAACCGCCAGTCCACCGATAAACGTCGAGCGTTTTCGGGCTGGACTCTTTCAGAGCCCTCCACGATCGAGGCCAGTTTCCGTCATGCTTTCGAACATACTCTTCGACGGCCTCCATGGTCATCTGTGTCGCGTGGAGACCGGTTTCCGCGTGGAGTGATTCTGAAACTCCCACATAGACCCACCAGGCCCCGAAACCGAGTCCCAAAATCAGCAGCGCTACGAGCGCTCGTAGCGTCCCACGCAACCAAGACGTGCGGCGAGGCGCAACGTTTTCTTGACTCGAAGAGGCCGCAGGATTCGGAACCGACATGAATGAGTGCCCCGCTGGCCCTCACGGCCCGCACTATCCGCGGCGGATGGCATCCATTGGCATCATCCGCATGGCCCAAATCGCCGGATAGAGGCCGCCCAGGATTCCGAGCGCCGTGCTGAAAGTCAGGCCGAACAGCAGCAGTCCAGGGGTCGCCACAAGATAAACCCGATCGGGCCAAATCGAATTGATGCCGCGGGTTCCCAGCCAGCCGACCAGGCAACCAAAAATCCCGCCGAAGAAACCGAGCACCGCGCTTTCGGACGTGATCAGCCGCAACACGTCGTAGCGGGACCAGCCGTTCGCCTTGAGGATGCCGAATTCGATGATCCGTTCCGTCACGCTCATCAACATCGTGTTGACGATACTCAGCACGGCGATGGTCACGCCGATCGCGCTCATGATCCCCAGGAACAAATCCAGGTCCGCGCTAAAATCCTGAAACCGATTGGCCCAATCGGACGGACTGCGAACCTCTACCGGCAATAGCGGCGGCCGAACGGCTCCGCGTGCTCGGGCCGAAGGTAACGCGCCGGCTGCTGACAAGCTTCCTCCCGCGTTGTCGGCCGCCGATTTGTTGCTGCCGTCGGGAGTCGAGCCACCCAGGACTCCGGTGGGGAGCGTGACTTGCGACAACAAACGGACGAACAAGTCGAACAGGAAGTTGCCGCTGGCGATCGGCTCTTTGCTCGTCGACGGTTGCCAGACTTCGACTTCGCGCCCCTTGAAGACCTGTTGAATCCGCGGCGCGAGCACGGTGTCGGGGATATCCCCCGTTTTCTCGATGTAGAACGCGCAAACCGAATCATTTCCAAAACGCGTTATGCGCCGCACCTCGCCGATGTCGGCGATCAGGGCAATGTCCAAGATCAGGGAACCGCAAAAATAGATCCCCACGATTTTCAAATCGCTGCCGCTGACATTGAGGGTATCGCCCACCGTCTTGTGAAATTCGTCCGCGATCGATTTGCTGACAACCGTGTTGAGCGTGCCTTTGTCGGACTCGTCGAGGAACCGGCCGGCGACGATGTCCTTGCGATAGACGCGGTTTTTCAGTCTCAGCCGCGTGGGAATGTCGATACCGAACAGGAAACGGGGGGGGCTGATGATCATCTTCCCGTCGATCACGTTAGCCCGCACCCAAATCTCCGGTGTGACCAAGGCCACGCCGGGAACTTTCGCGATTTCAGCGCCCCAGGACGCTGGCAGGCGCGAGAAGATGGGAATCGGCGCGCCCGGCTGCATCGCCACCAAACCCTCGATCTGGCTGAACGTCTTGCCGACCATCTCGTCGAGGCCCTTGGCCACCGAGAACAGGCCGATCATGCCCATAATTGCCACGGTCAGACCGACCAGCGACAGGACGCTGCGCATCGGCCGGGTCATCAGGTTTCGTAGGGCAAATTTGAGCATGAAGACTCGTTCGGCAATTCGCTGGGGGTGATCCTTTAGAATAGGCAGCACCGCCATCAAGCGGAAGGAAGCCTGTCTTTTCCCGGCTCTTGAATCGCTCGCGCGACGCTCCCTACAATGATGCACCGCGCAGCCCGTCGCGGTTTCAATCCATGGCAGATATCGACTACTACAAGACGCTGGGCGTCAGCCGCACCGCTTCGGCCGAAGAAATCCGCAAGGCCTATAAGAAGCTCGCGCGCAAATATCACCCCGACGTTCGCCCGGGCGACAAGGACGCGGCCGACCAGTTCAAAAAAGTCCAACAGGCCTACTCCATCCTGGGCGATGCGGAAAAACGCGTCCAATTCGACCGCTACGGCAATACTTTCGACGGTGCTCGCAGCGGCGGACCACGGACGGCTTGGGCAGCCGGCCCGGATGGCACGCACGCTGTCGACCTGAGTGATCTGTTCGGACAGTTCTTTGGCGGCGAGGCCTTTCGCGGCGGCGGTGGCGGCGGCGCTCAATTCGAACGTCATCCCTTTCCGGGCGGTTTCGGTCACGGTGCTGGGGGCGAACATTTCGGGCACGAGGGCTCGGGCGACCCGCGGAAAGGCGAGGACATTACTTTCGATGTCACGGTCCCTTTCCAAGTCGCCGCCGAAGGGGGCAGTCACGGACTGCAGATTCGCCGCGGGGATCAGACGGAACGCATCACGGTGAAAATTCCGGCCGGCGTTCAGGACGGCGGGACGATTCGACTAGCCGGACAGGGTCAGCCCAGTTCCCCAGGCGGCCCGGCCGGCGACCTGCTGCTCACGGTGCACGTCGCTCCGCATCCCTACTTCCATCGCGAAGGGAGCAACCTACTGGTCGACGTGCCGATCACTCCGTCCGAAGCGGCCCTCGGCACCAAGATCGAAGTTCCCACCCTGTCGGAAGGGCACGTGAACGTGAAGGTGCCGCCGGGCACCTCGAGCGGCACGCGCTTGCGGCTGCGAGGAAAAGGCGTGCCCATTCCCAAGACGCAAGAACGCGGCGACCAATTCGTCGTCGTCAAAATCGTCGTGCCTCACGAAACGAGCGAAGCCGCCAAGAAGCTGTACAGCGAGCTGGCTGAAATCGAACCGCAGGCGCCGCGCTCGGGCTTGTGGTAACAAGCTCAGTACGGTCCGGCGTCGGTGGACTTGCCCCAAGCGGCTATCGGCCGTTCCCAGACGCGTGGTCGCCATCATCCCACTTGGGCAATTCCGGCGGAGCCTGCTCCCAGAAGAAGGCGCCGGCTGCTTTGTCGACTCCACTCGGGCGGTAGGCAGACTCGATCAATGCTTGAGCAGCGACTTGTTGCCAAACCCTCTGCTGAAGCTCTTGAGTGATTCGTTCGCGAATTGACTTCTCCACTTCCTCGAAAGGCTCACAACTGGCCGGAACGCGGCTGATCACGCGCACGAGCCGCAACGAATGATCCGTTTCGATAACCGGACTCGTAGCCCCCTCCGCTAATTGCCGGAGTGCCTCGGCTGTTTTTTCATCAACGATGCTGTCGGGGTTAGCCGGCATCTGCCAGCCACCTTCCTTCGCCGTTGAAGCGTCGGAGAATTTCTTGACCACGTCCTCGAACGGCTTCCCTTCACGCAGTTGCTGCAGTGCTGCCTCTATTCGCTGGCGTGCCTGCTTGGGGTCAATGCGCTCCCCGGTTGCCGCAACCGATTGAAGCAAGGCGTTCACCTCGCGTTCTGTTTGTTCTTTCTCTTTGCGCAACAAGTCGAAATTCGTCTGCTCGGTTGGAGAATTGGCTTCTGTCTTGCGATCGGCGGGGGTTCGCCTCTGGAGTGGAATTCTGCTTTTCCGACTGCTTGTCGGCCCCTTCGAACACGCTATTCGACAGAATCGAGTCCGTGTGTGCCTGTTTCGAGGCCCAGTTGGAATCCGCCTGGGTATTGTGTTCCGACTTGCTGATGTTGGCGTAGTCTCCGACCGCAGAGGTCACGGTCCGGGCTTTGTCGAAATTGACCTCCAGCAATTGCCAGTTCACTTTTGGGCGCGTGGCGTATGCATCGCGGTGCGACTGGTAGTAGGCCAGCGCCCTTTGCCAAACCAAGTCAGAATCCGGAGCATTCGCACGCAGGTACTCGTCGGAGAGAGTTCGGTAGCGGAATTCCGCTTTAAGGCTCACCAGTGATGTCCCCTGGTCGCGCAATTTATGATCGACCGCATCCCGTCCAGCGACGCTAAAGTCGCGTTCGAGCTTCGGGACGTAGTTGTCGAACTCTTTGTTGACGGCAGTCTCGACCGCCTTCTTTTGTTCGGCATCTAAACTCGCCTCGTAGGCCTGCGTGAGCAGGCGAGTTCGCACGAATTGGCTCAGGAACTTTTTGATCGCCATTTCTTGCAGTGATCGGAATTCTCGTTCGGTCATCCGACCATCGGCCAGCTCGAATTTCGCGGCATACAGAGTCTGCTTCTGGGGCGTCAGCCGCTCAACGAAAGCTCGCTCCAACAATTCCGTGGCATAGATCGGCCGGCCGTTGACGCGAGCGACGGTTTCCTTGCCGGTGAGCAGAACCCCGAGGCGCGACTTCGCACGATCGACGACCAGATCGGGGAATTTCGTGCCCGCAACCGCCGGGCACATCCAATCCGACGACGCGACGACGTCGAGCAACGACCGGACCGTCAGTCGGTATTTGAGTCGCTTCGGAAATTGATCCGGCGTCCGAATACAGCCGTTGGCGTCGGCGGTTATGGGAACCACAGACGAGGGATCCGGCGAATCGCCGACCTCGATGACGACTTGAGCGTCGGGAATGGGCTTGTGGTTGGGTTCCAGCACTCGTCCGGAAAGCGCAACGAGTTCCTCCTTCTTGGCATTGAGTTGCACCGGCTTGTCGTCGCCGGCAACGACTTTCACCGCATCACAGAGCGGCACCCCGGCGCGCACCGGCAGCAGCGCGACGTTCGTGCCGGCACCGATTTCTTCAAACCGAAAGTGTCCCACGGGATCGGTCGTCGTCCAATGGGCCGCGTCGGTAGTTGAGTCTTTCCCGTCTTTCGTCTGGTCGCGCCAGTTGCCACGAATACGGACGCCGGCGAGTGGCTTACCGGCTGCGTCCAACAGGCTGCCTTGGACCGTGCAGGCGCGCACGAGCTCGATGGGGGGCAGTTCAAACTTATCTACTGCGGCGGGAATCGCAATTTCGGTTTCGCAGCCCGACAGCGGACGGAGATAGCCCGCGGGAAGAAAACAATGCACGTAGTAAGTACCACCTGGTCGCACGCGCGCCCTGAGGTGTCCACGGTCATCCGTCTCCGTCAGGTCGGGCAACTCGAATGCCCTTGGGAGACTTCTCCCGGGCTCGACCTTGGGGTCGGAGTCGAGGGGCTCCTTTCGAACGAAGGCAACCGCGACAGCGGACAGAGGGTGCTTGGACTGCGAATCTTGGACCACGGCACTGCACCAAACCGCATGACTCAACACGATTTCAACCTTAAGACCTTCCCCGGGGTGAAGATCATGCTCGGTTGAGGCACTCACGGCGGTGGCCAACACACAGGGGTAGTTATCCGGTCCGCGGCCTCGCATATGATCGATCCCATGGTCGAGGATATGTGGTACCTTGAATCGTCCCTGATTGTCTGGCTGAGGTGAAAACTTCTGAAACACCGTTCCCACCCGAGGCATATCTGTCTGCGCACTGGGTTCTTTTTCGTGCTTTGCCCACGTCTCGGAGGAAACGGTGTATCTCATTCTGACCTGTGATAAATCGAGCTTCGCACCTTTTGGTGCGACTATTCGGCCTTCAAGATCGCGCGTCTCGTGGAGAGTTGCTGTGATTGGAGAAGACAAGTCCTCTGGCAACACAAATGTTTGAGAGCCGAACTCTGCCTTCTCAACTGTGGCGGCCGCCAATCGGCCGTTGAAACCGAGCACCTTGACTCGACCCTCGGCGTCGCTTCGAGCGGTGAGCCGCTCTCGGAGTGGCATCGGAATCGCGCGAGCGTAAGCAAACCACGCAATGGCAGGCGAGACCGAGGCCGCGTTGCATGGGGCGCCCTTCGGGCTCTTAATCACTAAGGTGATTGGCAACTCGTTTCGCAGACAGCAGCTAACACAGTGCGCGGGAGGCAGACCAAAGAACGTTGAATGCCCGACTGCAAGACCCGATTTCCAGATCCAAAGCTCGATAGCAGGGTCGGACTCTCGAATTTGTCTTTTGAATTCCGAAGGGGGCATCGCCAACTTGAAGCGGCCATCGACGCCTGACCGAGTCTCAGCGATGACATTTGGCACCGGGACGAAGAGATCCTCTTCGTCATTTCGCGTTAGCCAAACGATCGCGCCTGCAACCGGCGTTCCATGACGGTCGAACGCACGCCCCGAGATGTTCTGCGCGGCACCGCCGTTTTTCTCTTCCAGTATTTTTTGGTGCTCGTGTGGTTTGCCCTCACGCGGCGGCGCAGAGTTTGGCGGCGCGGCGGCCGACAAATTGGCGGGCAGCCACGACCAACCGGCAACCGCCAGAATCAACGCTGCTACCGACCTGGGAATTCGAGATCCGTTCACGGACAGCCCTCCTGCAAAGTACCCGGGCGGTCATCTACGATAAATGCGGGGATTTGGCAACGAGAATCGTGAAAACCGGCCTTTCGACAGTGCTGGAAGCGAGTCTCTCGGGCCCGCTTGCGAGCGGCATTGTCCGCGGTCGTTGGCCTGCCTAGGATTGATCAGTCGACAGATCAATTGCGGTCAGCGGGCGTCGCGGCTCGCATTCTCGGTTCCACTTGCGGACTTCTGATGCGACTTTCCTCCCTCTTTCGTCCGCAGAGTGTCATGCCGCTGCTTTTGGCGATCGGCTTGTTCTCTGCGAGTCCGGCGTTGGGGCGAGCAGTGGCGGAGGAGAAGACGAAGCCGGCGGTCGCCGTCGATCAGGCGAAAAAACCGGACGCCAAAGCGGAGAGACCGGCGCGCGAGTTGGCCCATCCCGTGCGGCCGATGGGTCACGAATTCTTGACGGCTCTGGCTCTGTGGTGCGGCGTCGTGGTCATCGGCCTGGCGCTGTTGGCGATGATCGTGGTTTGGGGCCGCTCGTTGCGATCGTTGGCCCGCCGCCGGCCGATTCCGACCACGGCTCCCGATCCGCTTTGGTATTTGAAAACGAAACCGCCGGCCCCCACCGACCCGTCGCAGCACATCGACGACGGCGATCCCGGACCAGATATCTCCAGACAGACACCCCT
>Ga0210393_10001424_pt1 | contig 20008 bp, 13 predicted proteins | sample IncBWC27OmetaG_FD_160068 | JGI IMG/M metagenome (GOLD analysis project Ga0210393, IMG submission 160068) | Forest soil microbial communities from Barre Woods Harvard Forest LTER site, Petersham, Massachusetts, United States - Inc-BW-C-27-O ... | reverse complement strand
TGATCGTGAGCATCCTGCGGGAAGTCGTGCTTGGTGTGCTTCTTAACCACTTTCTTGTATTCCGCAATCACTTCTTTCAGCGCTTTGGCGTCGAGGTCGGTATCGAGCTTGGCCTTTTTCTGTTTCTTCTTGGCATCGAATACTTTCTCAAATTCTTCCTTCTCAATCTCCAGCACCACGTTGCCGAACATCTGAATCAGGCGGCGGTAAGAATCATACGCAAAGCGCAGGTTGTTGCTGCGTCTCGCCAGCGCTTCGACACTTTGATCGTTCAAGCCGAGATTCAGAATCGTATCCATCATGCCCGGCATGGAAAACTTTGCGCCCGAGCGAACGCTTACCAGCAGCGGGTTTTCACCCTTGCCGAGCTTCTGCCCTTGTAGTTGCTCGAGGTGGATCAACGCTTCCTCCATCTCCCGGTCAACTTCTTTCGAGACTCCGCCGTGCCGCATGTATTCACGACAGGCTTCGGTTTGGATGGTAAAACCCGGCGGCACTGGCAGGCCTGCGTCGGTCATTTCGGCGAGGCCCGCGCCTTTGCCGCCGAGTTCGTCTTTCATCTTGCCGTTACCATCGGCCTTGCCGCCGCCGAAGAAGTAAACATATTGAATGGCGGGCTTCTTGCTCGTTACTGCTATTTCTGTTTCTGGGAGAGCCTGGGTTGCCATGACATTAGTCCTTTACTGTTTCGAGGATTCTTTGGATTCCTTGCCTTCTGTCACTATTTCTGAAAAATCTGCGATGGTGGAGAATTCCTTTAACAACGACTGCAGCAGAGCCAACCGATTTGCGCGGACGCGTTCGTCGTCGACCATAACCATGACTTTGTCGAAAAAAAGGTCCACTGCGGGCCTGAGTTTTGAGACCTCAACTAGAGCGTGCTCGTAATCGCCCCGCGCGCGAAGCGCATCGACCGTTTCGACCGTGCGTGGAATTTGAGCGGCCAATTCTTTTTCCGCCGCTTCCTGAAACGCATCCGCATCAATGGCGGGCGCTACTTGCTTCCCGCTCTCGGCTGCCTGGCGAAGAATGTTCTTGATGCGCTTGAATGCGACCGAAATCGATTCGAAGTCCGCGGAGGGACGGACTTTGGTCACCGCTTCAACGCGTGCGATCGCATCCACTACGTCATCGGAGCCAGCCGCCAGTACGGCATTCACTACGTCATACTTAAACCCGAGCACATCGCGCAGATAAAACTCCAGCCGCTCACGAAAGAACGTTCGCAACGCGCCGGCGTAATCAATCCCACTCGAAAACTTACGTTCCGCCGACGATCCACGATAGGCTTCACGTGCGTCCGCAAACAACTGTGTCAAGCTGAGAGGCAGCTTCTTCTCGGCAACCGTTTTTACAATTCCATTTGCCTGCCGCCGCAGTGCAAACGGATCTTTCGATCCCGTGGGCTGCAGGCCAAGCGCAAACATTCCCGCAATGCTGTCCGCTTTATCAGCGATCGAGAGGACCGCGCCCTCGACTGAGCGTGGAACCGAGTCGTCCATGGATTCCGGCTTATACTGATCGTAGATCGCCTGCGCGATCGCCTGACGAGTCGCATCCGGCATACCAGTATCGAGTTCCTGCACTCCGGCATAGAGTCCGCCGACGATTCCCTGCAGTTCGGTAAACTCCTTGACTAATTCAGTTGTCAGGTCGGTCTTCGCGAGAGACGCCGCCTTGTGCACGATCCCCGGACGAACCTGCATTCCTTTCATGCGGATGATTTCGCAAAGCCAGCTGCACAAACGCTGCACCCGCCTCGACTTCTCGTAGTAGCTGCCCAAATCCTTCTGAAAGGTGACGTTCTTGAGCCACACCGTGCGTTCGCGCAACGGATGCTTTTGATCGGTCTGCCAGAAGAATCGAGCGTCATTGAACCGGGCTCGCAGCACGCGTTCGTGGCCGTGACGAATGATGCCGCGTGGGTCGCCATCGGTGTTCAGCACCGCGAGGAAATGTGGCAGCAGTTTTTCGCCTGCATCTTCGACTGCAAAATACTTCTGATGGTCGCGCATCACAGTGATCAGGACTTCTTTCGGCAGTTCCAAGAACTGGCTGTCGAAGCTTCCCAGGATCACCGAAGGCCACTCGGTCAGATTGACGACTGTTTCTAGAAGGCTCTTATCTTCACGCCAGCGCGCGCCGGGAATAGCGCGAGTGGCGGCGTCGAGCGATTTACGAATTTGCTGCTCGCGCTCGGTGCGACCTAGTACTTTCGCCGCGCGCAGGGATTCAACGTACTCAGAACCGGCGCTGGAAATCACGATCGGACCTTCGGTTAAAATCCGGTGCCCTCGCGATTCGTTCCCGGCGCGAATGCCATCAAATTCCAGCGGAATCACTTCCCTGTCGAGCAAAGCCACAAGCCACCGTACCGGCCGCACGAACTTCTCGCTTGGCTTCCGCCAGTACATATTCTTCGGCCAGTAAATCGAGTTGATCTCTTTGGGAAGCAGTTCGGAGAGGACTTCTGCAGTCGAGCGGCCTTTCTTCGTGATCTTTGCGGCCAGGTATTCACCTTTGGAAGTTGTCACTCTCTCCAGCCGGGAAACATCCACGCCGGCCTTTTTTGCGAACGCATGGGCGGCCGGTGCGGGCTTCCCATCCTTGAAAGCCACATTTACTGACGGCCCGGTGACCTGCTCCGTGACATCAGATTGGGCCGCTGGAATTCCGGATGCGAGAACTGCCAAACGACGCGGAGATTCGAGGCTGGATATTGCTCCGGTGGAGGAAAGATGTTCCCGCTCGAGCAATTTCTGCACTTTCTCGCACAATTCGAGCGACGCGGCGTCGATCATCCGCGCTGGAATCTCTTCGCACCCGATTTCAAGCAGAAAATCTGGCATCGAGAACCTTTGTATTAATCTCCAACTTCAGAAGCAAGATTACGAAGCTGCGGGCACCAGCTCCTTTTTCGTTTTTGGATGCTTGACCACGGGTTCCGCTTCGTCCGCACTCTCCGATGTCTCACCTTGCTGCTGATTCACATACGCCCTCGCGATCCCCACGGCCAAGGCACGCACACGCGCAATCACTCCCACGCGCTCGGTTACTGAAATCGCGCCGCGAGCGTCCAGAATGTTAAACAGATGCGAGCACTTCAGGCATAGATCGTAGGCGGCGAGGATGGGGAAACGCTTCTTGTCGCCTTGCCACCCGTCACCAGCATCCTCTTTCCTGCTCAGCGCAGCGTATCGATCGAGTAGCGCCTTGCATTCGGCTTCGCACAACTCAAAGTGCTTCCATGCTTTTTCGACATCAGCCAACTCGAAGTTGTAAACGGAGAACTGAATCTCGTCCGCCAGCCGTACATCGCCGTAGGTCATAGTCTTGCCTGTCTCCGGATCGCGCGCCCACACAATGTCGTAAATGGAATCGACATCCTGGAGGAATGCCGCGATGCGTTCCAGGCCGTACGTCAACTCCGCAGAGATTGGATCAAGATCCACTCCGCCGCACTGCTGAAAGTAAGTAAACTGCGTAATCTCGAGACCGTCGAGCATGACCTGCCAGCCCACGCCCCACGCGCTAAGTGTCGGCGCTTCCCAATTATCTTCCTCGAACTTGATATCGTGCTGGCGCAGGTCAATCCCCATGGCGCCCAGCGATTCCAGGTAAAGCTGCTGCACGTTCTCCGGCGGCGGCTTTAGGATCACCTGCAATTGCGTGTGTTTGTAAAGACGATTCGGATTCTCTCCGTAGCGCCCATCAGCAGGCCTGCGGGATGGTTGCACATATGCCACTTTGTACGGACTCGGCCCCAGCACGCGAAGAAATGTTTCGGGCGCCATGGTTCCTGCGCCGACTTCCACGTCATAGGGCTGTTGCAGCACGCATCCTCGCTCGGCCCAGAAGGTCTGGAGGCGCAGGATGAGTTCCTGAAAAGTGAGCGGATTGGAGTTGGTCTGAGTCAAAGTGTGAGCGAAGCATTTAGTACTTGGCATTTAGCACTTGGTATGAACATCCGAGCAATTCTTGGAGGCTCAACCCGAGATCCCAGCGACCAAATGCTAAGTGCCAATTACTAACCGCTAATCTTCTCCAGCATTCCTGCTGTTACCAGCTTTTTCTCCATGTGCCGCTGGAGAGCCTGCAGGAGAAACTTACGCAAGTCGGCAGCTTGCGCTTTGTACCCCGGCGTTGCCGTAAAACTTTCCACCGGTGCACGCAGCATTTTGCTAGCGAGCGCGCGTGAATCCACGGAAATCTCGGATGACGCAAGCCGCTTGTCCTCGGCACACAGCAAGCCGTCGCTCAACGCATGAAAGAACGCTCTACTTCCATTCAGCGTCCGCCCACAGACGATGCACTCGGAAAGTTCCGGCAGATAGCCCATCAGACGGGTCATCCACAAGTCGAAATACGTGATCGGCATCCAGACATCCGTCCCGCGCAATCCCGCCAGGACCGCCAGCGCAAGCCGGAAAACGTCGTCGTTGACCTCGCGATCCGGAAGCAACTCGTCCAGCAACTCGGCTACATGGCCCAACGCGACCGCACGAGGATAACTCACCTCGAACGCCATCGGCGATTCCAGCACTTCGCAGGAATCCAGGCGCGCCAACTCCTGCCGTTCGCGATCCTCGTAATAAACTCGAACGTAGGTCAGAGGCTCAAGCGCTCCGCCAAACCGCCGTTTAGACTTCTTGGCAGCGCGCGCGACTCCCCGTACCTTACCTTCCAAGCGCGTAAACAGCGTGACCAGCAGGTCGGCCTCGCGCAACGGATACGTCCGCAAAACGATTGCTTCCGACTCCTTCAGCGCCATGGAAGCTCAGCAGGTAATCTTTGATTGTAATGGAGCCGTCAGGAGATGGGAAGGAGACGCGGTTCACGGATTGCGATCTCGCCCATCTCCGAAAAGCAAAAGGCGCGCGTCGATGGATAGAAAACGCGCGCCCAGCCGAGAACGAGGGATTCCGAATTACCGGCCAAAGTATTTGGCGTTTCGCTCCGTGAAAGCCTTCCACTTTTCCGGCAGGTCATCCAGCGCGAAAATCGCGGACACGGGGCAGACGGGAACACAAGCGCCGCAATCAATGCACTCAACCGGGTCGATGTACAACATTTCCTCTTCGGGGAACGCCGGCGCATCCTTCTTAGGATGGATACAATCGACTGGACAAGCGTCCACACAAGCAGTGTCCTTGGTGCCGATGCACGGTTCTGCAATTACGTATGTCATAAAGTCTGTGTCTCCTGAGATGGTTGCGGAACTTAACAGAACCGCTAATTCTAACAAGAATGCAGCCAGCGGTACAGCGTTCAGCAGGGTTTTCTACGCCTCCACTAGCTCCCGCTCCGGGCTTGGCTCGTACTCGACGATGTGACCCGCCACCGCACTAGCGGCCACGGTCAGAGGACTGGCCAAGTACATTTGCCCCGGCCCGCTGCGGCCCGGGAAATTTCGGTTCTGAGCGCTGATTACCACCTGCTCCGGTCGCGTAGTAACGCCCGGCCCGGCGTTGATGCAGGCTCCGCAACTCGGCTCGATTACATGCGCTCCGGCTTTCTGGAAAATCTCGAGGTAGCCCTTGCGGATGCAGTACTCGCGAGTCTCTTGGGATCCGAACTGGATGTAGAACTTCACCGAGTCCGCGACGCGCTTGCCATGCTTGAGCGCATCCGCGAGAACGAGCGCATACATGTCCATGTCTTCATTCTTGCCCGCAGTGCATGTTCCGCCATAAGCGAGTTCCACGGGCACTGGCGTATTCAGTTCGCGAATGTACTTGCCATTTCCGGGGTCGCCTGGCGTTGCCACCATCGGCGTAATCTCGGCGGCATCCAACTCGATGACGTGGGCGTATTGTGCATTAGGATCACTGTTCAAGCCCTCGATCATAGCCTGCGCCTTCTTGCGGTCCATGCCACGTCGTTCGACCAGAAAATCGACGGCCTTGCGATCGGGCGCCACGATGCCGGTGAAGCCGCCAATCTCCGCGGCCATGTTGGTCATAGTGGCGCGTTCGTCGACGCTAAGCTCCTCGATGGCCTCGCCGGCGTATTCCATGACTTTGGCCAGCGCTTTGCCGTCGCGAACATAATCGAGACTGAGAATCTTTAAAATGAAATCCTTCGCGGTGACGTTGGGATGCTTCCGGCCGCGAATCACAATCTTCACCGACTCCGGCACTTTTACCCGAACATCTTTTGTGATCCACGAATTGAAGACGTCGGTTGTGCCAATACCGAAGGCTACGCATCCGATCGCACCCACGTGCGGGGTGTGCGAGTCGGAGCCAATGTTCAATTGCCCGGGGAGCGCGTAGCTTTCCAAAACGATCGAGTGGCAGATCCCTTCCGAGCCCTTGCGGTCTTTCAATTCACCGTGCAGCTTGATGCCTTGCTTCGCGGAAAAGTCCTGCTGCTTGAGCTTTAGCTGAGTCGCGAGATCGAGCAGGCCAAGCTTCTTTTTCTCTTCCGAGATCACTTCGTCGAGAAATGTGAGGTGGTCGCGGAAAAACAAAATGCTCGTGGGATCGTTTACCTTCGCGTCTTTGCCCACGTAACGCTCGAAGAAAATGGCTGCCATCGGCGTCACGTATTCGTGGCTGAAACGCAAATCAGCGCGGGCAAAGCCTGTGTCGCCCGGCTTCACAAACAGAACGCCAACGTCTCCTTTATCGTCGAGCATGTGTTTTGCGAAGATCTTCTCAGCCACGGTCATCGACCGTTTTTCCGTTTTGATCAGCGGCAAAAAAACTTTCTTCTGCATGCGCGCCACGTTAAAGGGAAACAGCCCGCCATACTCGATTACCTGCCGCGTGATCTCATCCTCTCCGGCGGTGAATTCGCTGAGCGGTATTTCCTGACCGCTGCGAATCTGGTCAATCAGCCTGAAATTGGTCGAAGTCAGCAGGCCGAGATTCTGGCAATTCTGCTTATAGATGCGCTCGATATTTTCTGCGATGACCATGCGAATGCCGGCGCACATTTCGGCGTAAGGCGACTGCTCGCGACTCGATCCCTTGCCCCGCCGCTTACCGCTCACGGCGCAAACGAAGCCACCCTTTTTCACGTCAGAACGCCCGACGGGGAACACGCTCCCGCATTTCAGCCCCAAATAAGGGATTTCGCCCAGAGTCTCGTCGAAATAGAAGCAGTAGTGCGCCGGAGTAATTTCGTCGGTCGAAATATCGTCACGCAGCTTGGGATTGTTGGCAGGATTCTTGGTGTCCCAGGGTAAGTCTTCGCCAGCAAACTGCCGCTTGATGAGCTCAGGATCCTCGGTAAGAAAAAGAATGCGGCCCTGCAGCCGAACCTTGTCGGGCCGTTTGTCGATTTTGCGTTCCAGTAATGAATTGATCACGATTTATAGCCTAGGTTAAAAATAGCGATGCACACAGCTTCTATTGTAACGCGCACAGCAGGAGTCCTCCCAGGCAGGGACTAGTGGTGCCCGTGAGCCCGGTCGTATTTCTCTCCCGCGGGGATGGCGACTGCGAGACGATTCTCTTTTGGCGCAAGCGGGCAAGTGGCGTAGGGCGTGACCGCGCAGGGCGGATTGTAGGCCCGGTTGAAATCGATGACCACAGTCCCATTCACAACCGGGTCGGTCTCCAGGAAACGCCCTCCCGGGTAGGTGTCGGTTTTGCTGGTCAGATCGTTCAAAACGAACGAGAGCCCCTTCGACGGATTGCCGCCGAGGGCCGTCAGCCGTACTTCCTGACCGTTGATCTTGAATACAACGGTCCCTGCCACTGGTGTGGGTGTGATGTCGCCTAAAACATTGGGAACATCCACCGTCTTTTTACCGTCGGAGGGCTCCCACGTCGCGGTAACCCGATAGGACAGGTCGAGCGGGAAGAAGGTCGGGCCGCGGTAATTCTTGACCTCCTCGCTGTCGACGTCCTTCAATCGGATGCCGATGCGCTGACCCCGCACGATGACTTTGATTCGCAGGCTTCCCAGTTCCACAACGGTCGGGCTGCCTGAAGTATCTGGCTGAAGCTTGGCAGTGGTCACCGGTTTGCCGTCGATGGTGGCGCGGGCGTCGGGCGCGAATTTCACCGTAACATCCGTTCCCTGCAAATCGAAAACGCCGGCATGAGCGGGGCCTTTGGGAAAAACGACGGTGTTGCCCGCGTCGCTGCCGAACGAATTTTCACCCGGCTTGAGCCAGAACAAGCCTGCCAATGAAAGCCAGTTTGTCTTGAGATCGTCGACCAGGTCAGCCTTCCATTTATCAAACGACTGGACGTACGCAGCATCCGGCGCAGAAGGCGGCGGATTCTCACCCGCAAGAACTGGGGCACTGAACTGCGTCGCTGCGACCGCGAAAATGATGATAAGTAACCAATTTCGCTTCATACTCAAGTTCTCTCAACCACCCTCTTCGCCCAACTATCTTTTGAATGCGGCCAAATCGGGCAACGGCTCCAAGTCCTGTCCGCTGAAAATCTGTTCGAACTCGGCCAGCAATGCCGGATGCACTAATCCGTTAGAAGCCAGAGTCTCGCGACCGTGCAGTTGGAATGGCCCACCCTTAAAGTCCGTCACGATTCCTCCGGCCTCCTGCAAAATCAGCACGCCTGCAGCGGTATCCCAGGGGTTGAGGTTGAACTCCCAGAATCCGTCGAAGCGTCCGCAAGCCACGCAGCAAAGATCAAGCGCTGCCGATCCAGCTCGGCGCACTCCATGGGTATGCAACGTGATCTGATGGTAAAAGAAGATGTTCGGGTTCTTATGCCGCTTATGGCTGGGAAACCCAGTAGCCAACAAACACTCAGCTAAATTCGCAGTTTTCGAAACATGAATTCGCTGCTGATTCAAGTAAGCGCCGCTTCCCTGCTCGGCCGCGAATAATTCGTCCCGCGTGGGATCGAAGATCACGCCGGCAATCCGGCTCCCTTTGTAGTCCAAGCCCATCGAAACGCAAAACACCGGGAACCCGTGTGCGAAGTTCGTGGTTCCGTCCAGGGGATCAACGTACCAGCGGTAGTCGCTGCCCGTATCCTGCAATCCGCCTTCTTCGCCGAGTATGTCGTGGGTGGGCCAGCGCTGGCGCAACCGCTCCCGGATCAATGCCTCGGAATTGCGGTCCGCGACCGTTACCAGATCCGCTTCCCCTTTGTATTCCACTTTGACGTGTTTGTGGAAGTAATCCATCAGCAAGGCACCGGCCTCGCGGGCGATCTCCGCCATGCCCGGCAGGAAGTCGTGAATATTCGACGAAGATGTCATTTAGTGTGAATTGTTCTTCGCATGCAGCTTCTTGGACAAGTCACCTGTGCTTGGTGCCGTCCTCGGCGATGTACATGATTTCGTGTTTGAAAATGAAGAGATTCGGTTTGTCCTCACGCGTTAGCCTGACCATGTTCTTGTCGTAATATTCGATCCAGCCGTTGACGATTTCACCGTCCGCCAGCTTGATGCTGACTGGTTTTTGCTTTTCGCCCAATAACTTCAAGTACGCGGCCTCCTGCGAGGTTTCCTCGGGAGGAGTGATCTTCGCTTTCCGCGGTGCGCCAGGACCTGCTTGTCCGTTGAATGCCATGATTAGCATTCTACATGTGCACACGCGTAAACGCGGCACGTCCTGCAGGGGGTGGAAACCGAAGCCTAAATAAAAGTGATCTGGGCCTCACGGAATCGGGGTAGAATACGGGCCATTATCTGCTTGGGAGGTTTTGTCATGAGAACCTCAACTCTCCTGTTCGCTTTCCTGCTTTCTGCATCCATAGCCTTTGCCCAGCACAACGGTCCCTCCGGCCAGCGTCAGGCTGACAAAGCCGAAGACCAATTCGAGAAGAGCGTACCTCCTCCTGTTCATCAACAGTCGTCGGTGGATTTGGCAAAACTGAAGAGTGATGCCGATGAACTGGTCATCCTCTCTCAGTCGATTCATTCCGGGATCGGCGATGTAGAGAAGGGCATGCTTCCCAAGGATTTGACTGAGAAGCTGAAGCAGGTGGAAAAGCTTTCCAAGCGTCTGCGCGGCGAACTGGCCCCTTAAATTTAGCAACCAAAAAACAACGCCAGCCCTTGGTGAGGCTGGCGTTGGCAGTTGCCGCTAGAGTCTAGAAGCTCAGTTTCAAGCTAAATTCGATCTGGCGCGGCGACCCCAGCGTGTACACGCCGGTGCCGACACCGACCCGATTCACAAAATGCCCACTGTAAGTGGTTCCGTTGATGTTCCCCGGCGAACCAGCCAGCAGACCGGACATCATGCTTTCCGGCAGGTCGAAATTAGCGAAGTTGGGAAGGTTGTAGAAGCCGATTGACGGTTTGATCGTAAATCGCTCCTTGATGGTGTAGGTCCACGCTATCGTGGTGTCGAGCGTCCGCAGCCACGAGAGGTCGACTTGGCCTGGAGGCGCAAGAGGTATGGTTGGAGCCACGCCGCCCAGTTGCACCAACTGCGACGCCGTCATCAGGCCATTCTGAATCAGCACGTTGCCAGCTGGCGTTGGCTGTCCCGCAACCGTGTTGTTGTAGTTGCCGATCACCGAGTTGATGTTGCTGGCGTTGACGCCGCGGTCAAAGCTGCCCACGTGGGTTCCCGGAATCGGGTCCTGTGTGACGCCGCTCCCCGTGAAGTCCGTGCGGAAGATTTCGCCGGCGCCAGTGTTCGTGTTAGGAACGGTAAGCGTCGTTGACAGCGGGCTGTAGAAATGCGCCATCATGCCAATCTGGAACCCGTATTTCAGATCCAGGTAGCCTCCGAACGATATCTGGTGAGTGCGGTCCAGCGTCGAAGGACCGAAGTACCGGTTGACGTTGGAGTTATCCAGCGCGGGAACGATGAAATCCTGGTCGCCGCTGGATGCCGTGACCTGGTTGTCCGGAGCCACGCCTCCGCCAGTGTTATCGAACCGAGACAAGGAGTAGGACACTGTGAAGTTCAGGCCGGTTGCGCCCTTGAATGGATCCTTCACATTGTCCGTCCACTTCATCTGCAGTCCGTCGTAGGTAGAGCGCCCAACCGGCGATAACAAACCGATTGGTGGCGCATTGGGGTTGATACCACCGAAAGCGCAACCGTAGCCGAAGGGCAGGCCAGTGTCAGGACTGATCGCGGCAGGGCAACTGCTGCCGCCCATGTCGCTCGCTGAACCCAAGCCCCTGGCTGCATAGTCGCTCATCGTTGCTCCAGCGGCGATGGCGCAACCCACCCCGGCCTGCCCGTTCGGACAACCGAAGTGCGTATTGGTCGCATTAATTGCTGCGTTGGCCCCAGCGAGATTGAAGTAGTTGATGTCGCCCGCGTGATTTTGGTCTACACCTAACAAATAGTGGGTTTGGACGTTGCGAACGTAATCCGCGCTGAACACCATACCTCTGCGGAGCTCTCGCTGAATGCCGATATTCATCTGCACTGAGCGAGGTGATTTGTAGTCAGGGTTAAACATGGAAAGGCTCGTCGGGAAGGAGCAAGATCCCCCTGTGGTACAGCCGGCGAGGCCGGGTTGGACATAAGCCGGGTTTGCCGCTTGCAAGTTCAGCGGCGAGCCCGCGACGTAGGCTTGTTGCAAGGCGATGATAGACGGCAATGCGGTGCCGATCAGTGGGAAACTGGTTGCGCCCGCGGGACCGCACACTGCCACTGCCAGCGGGCTTCCCGGAGTGTTGATTTTGCCATTTGCCGTGTTCAAGGTTACCGGGGCGCCCGGAGCCGAGCAAGGCGCGAAGAACTGCAGGAACGCGCCGGTAGGTTCGCGGTTTGGACCGTCAAACAGCACGTTGTTCCAGATCGCGTTTTCGTAAAACAACCCAATACCGCCTCGGATCGAGGTCTTGCCGTCTTTCAATGGATCCCACGCAAACCCCAGCTGCGGAGCCCAGTTCTGGTTCGGTTGGTTCACCTGGTTTCCCAGTCCAGGGAATAGGGCATTAAGCCCCGGAATCGCGGGATACTGGCTGTCGGTGCGGCCAGTGTCACGGTTCCACCGGATCCCATAAGTAAGGGTAAAGTTCGGAACGATTTTCCAACTGTCACCAAAGTAGAACAGCACGCGGTTGTCGGGTCCGAGGCCGCCCGCCGGGAAACCGAGCGCCGCCTTGGTCGTCGAATAGCCCAAGCCGTTGGCGACGGTAACATTGTCAGCTGGGTAATTGAACGGGTTGGAAGCGCCGCCGGGGAAAATGCCGATGGCCGGATTGCCTGCGTTCGCGACTTCGGTGGTGTTTACCGCCGATATGATCTGCGGTCCGTTCTTGAAGAACGAAGCGAATCCTCCGCCTTGGATGTGGTTGTACCCGAATCCGTAGCGCAGGACGTGCGAGCGAATGATCTTGCTGCCATCGTACTTGATTTGATGGTCGCTTTGCGGAGTGCTCTGCGGGGCCAATAGATTAGGTCCAGCCACCAGGCCGCTGCCGCCCATAGAGATTTCAGCGCCGATGTTGGCAAACGGTAGCGTAGCGCTACCGGTAGTCGCGTCGACAATTTGGTTCTGGAATTTCAGGTACGAGAACCGAATGGCATGGCTGAAGCTGCCGGTATTGAAATCGATGCCGCCGACAAAATTCCTGGTAATGTCCTTGTTGTCATATACCGAGTATCCGAACCCGAAAGTGGCGCCCAGCAAGTTTTGGAAATCCGAGAAGCGAAAGAATGCGCGCGCATTCTTCGTGAGCTGGTAATCCAAGCGTCCCAGCAAATTACCTTCGTGAAATCCGTCCTGAAATGTGCCGGAGAATTGGCTAAAGGGAGCAGACACGGGAACCGGCACGGCGGTGTGCTGAATCGTTCGTTCTCCGTCCATAAAGAAGAACAGCTTGTTCTTAATGACGGGTCCGCCGAAGCTGCCACCGTACTGGCTGCGCTGAAATGGCGCAGTGAATCCAACAGGCGTGGGCAGAGCCGCCGCGAAGGAACTATCGCGGAATTGTCCAAAGGCCTCGCCGTGGAAGCCATTGCCACCAGATTTCGTGGTCACGTTCACGGCTCCGGAAGAAGTCAGCTCCGTGGACATGTCCAAGCTCGACTGGCTGATTTGAAATTCCTGAATGGCGCTCGCAGGGATGTCGGTCGTGGTGGTTCCCACAGTCTCGTCAGAGACGTCCACGCCATCAACCTCAATTCGCGCCGTGCGGCCGAAACGGCCACCGAACGAAATTGATGAGTAGCCCGCTTTCGTCGGGTCGAAGTTTTGGCCGTCCTGAATCTGCACGCCCGGCTCGAGCTGGGCCAGATCAAGGAAGTTGCGGCCGTTGACCGGCAGGTTCTCAATCTGGTTTTCCGTGATGACGCCCTGTACGGTCGCCTGCTCAGTGTTCACCGAAACTGTGCTGGCCTCAACCTCAACCACCTGACTGGTCTGGCCAACCTCTAATTTCAGATTAGCGGTCGCGGTGTTGCCGACTTGCACATTCACCGGCACCTCGCTCACCTTGAAGCCGCCGGCTTCGACTCTGACGACATATGCACCAGGGATCAGGGCGCCGGAAGTATACGCACCCTTGGAATCCGAAGTCACAGTGATCGCCGAATTCTTCGATTTTTCTGTGATAGTGACTTTCGCTCCATTGACGACGGCACCGGAAGGATCCGTGACCGTTCCCTGGATGCTACCGTTACCAACGTTGGTTTGAGCCAGCAGAAACGAGGACGACAGGAAAAAAGTTATCGCCAGAGCGAGCCCTACAAAAATTCCGGCGGGACGGAGGGGGCGGTTGAAATTCAGGGACATCGTCCACCTTCCTTTCAGGGTCTTTCAGGATCAGAGTTTGCCAGCTGAACGAATGCTCTCGGTCGAGTCAGGTAGGACGATTGTCTATTGTTTGTTCACGGGAGGTCCTAACAGTAACTTCCGTCAGCAAACAAAAAAAAACGAGTGTCGCCTCTCACAGAACCCGAACACAATTAGTTACCAGACAGCAATTGAGCGACCAAGACAATTAGGGAAGACACTTTGTCACGTCAACCCAATTCTGTCAACAGGTTAGTGCTGGGTTCGGTGTGCTGCGTGCTGTTACGTGCAGTTTACAAATTCCAAATTCCGTAGATCATTACCGAAAATGAGATCAAAACCGAAGCGCGAGAGTTCAAAACTTGGACTTGGTTGTGTAGTACCCCGTCCGGTGTCGCACCGTGAACGGAGAACTGGTTGACGCTCCGTCGACCTTCACCTCAATACGGCGGAAGTTCGAATCGGAAATCCGTTGCGAGGGATAGTACGCCAGCAGGTATTGCGTGCGCAGCTCGTCGCTGATTTTTCGGAAGGCATCATCGAGTTCGGGCACGGACGTGGCATAGAAATATTTTCCGCCAGTGTCTTCGGAAATCTGGATCAGCGCGTGTTCCCCGCCAATATCGCGCCCCGCACTTGCCTCAACGGGGACGTCAATGATGCTGTAGACGATAGCTTCGGCTTCCTGCGCCGAACGAACCGCTTCTTTGTAGTCCACGCGACTCACCGTGTCACCACCGTCGGTGATTACAACCAAAACTTTTCTACCCTTGCGTGGCTCGAGCGCCTGCGATCCGAGGTATAGGGCGTCGTATAACGCGGTGGCCGAGCCCATGCGAACCCGGTCGACCCCACGATCGATGGCCTTGAGATCGGAAGTGAACGGCACCACTTCACTGACGATCTCGCTGAAGCTGTAGAGGGAGATTGCATCCACGGGCCGCAGGATGGCGCGCGCGAAGCGGCGCGCGGAAGACAGTTCCAGCGGCAAATCCTTGCGCGTGCTCAGGCTGGTGTCGATGTCAAGCACAATGGAGAGCGGCAAAGCCGATTCTTTGTCGAACACCGAAATGGCTTGCGGCTTCCCATCTTCCAGCAGTGCGAAGTCTTCTTTTTTCAGGCCAGCGACGGGTGCGCCGTGCTCGTCCGTAACCGTGACGAATACATTTACCAGCTTGACATCAACCTTTAGCGTAGATCCGGCATTCTGAGAGGCGTTCGTGCCGCCCGCGCTGTCATTGCTCTTCGAACTATCAGTGGAGGTAGATTTCGCCGGGTTGGTCCCGCCGGAGGCCCAAGGTGGCTTGGGCACCTGAGCCTGTGAAACCGCGACCGTCAACAGGATCAGCAGGAATCGCAGTTGGAGGCTGAAACTTTTCTGTGGGGAGGACTCACCGTCGCAAACCTTGCGGATGGACTCTTTCGGAGAGAAGGACTTTAACCGCAAAATCTGCAGAAAAACTCCGACGGGGCCGCGAAGAGACAATCTACTCACTTAGATGCGGACCTTCCCGAATGGCTGCTTTCGGCCATAGGAATCCCGGATGGAAAAGGCTCGCCATCAGCCCATACTGCGCCGTCCTCGAAATATTCTTTTTTCCAGATGGGTACAGTGCGCTTGAGCGTGTCGATCAGCCAACGGCAGGCATCGAAGGCGGCTGCCCGGTGTGCGGAGGCCACCACGATTAACACGCTGGTCTCGCCGATTTCCAGACGGCCTAAACGGTGGACCACAGCGACGTCGCGGATTGAAAACTCGTGAAGCGCTTGCTCGGCCAGCGCCCCCATCTGCTTCAGAGCCATCTTTTCGTACGCTTCGTAATTCAGATAGAGGGTGCGTCGGCCTCGGGTGTTGTCACGAACGATGCCTTCAAATACAACCGCGGCGCCGTCCGCAGGTTGCTTTAGTCTTGTGAGCACCACCTGCGTGTCAATTTTCTCGCGAACCATCGAAGCATAACGCTGGCTTTGAGCCGGGGTATCTATCTGTCGATCCGTCGAGCCTCCGCTGACCGGCGGCAAGAAAGCAACCTCGTCACCTTCCTTGAGGCTGGAATCCGGCGCGGCAAACTCCTGGTTGACGGAGATCGCAATCGAAGCCGCAAATTCCCCGAGCCGGGGATTCATCTCCTCGTAATGCATGAAGACGTCGCTCAGCGTGGCGTGTTCCGGCAAGTTGAGGACTTCACCGCCTCGCCCCACCAGATCCTTCAACATGCCGAAAAATAAAACGCGAACCTGCATGAAATTCCAGCCGCCGTCATTCTCAGACAGTTGCCAGTAGTGTAACGCGGCTGCCCGTCACCAGCTTCCTTCAGACAGAAAAAAGCCAGTCCTCTTTCGAGGACTGGCGACTGTGCTTAAGCAGATCAGAAGCTCATCATTTATGTTTTTCTTCGTGCCCCGCGGGTTGCGACGCGCGCGGTGCCGGCGGTCGCGGCGGCGTACTCTGACGCTGCTGCTGCCACGCGTTAAACTTGGTTTGTTCGTTCTGCTGGTGCTGAGGGTTCTCCTGCACGGGCGGAGCTGGTCGCACCAGCGGATGTTCATTCTGGGCCGCAGGTGGCCGAGGTATTGAAGGTGCTGCCGGACGCGCCGCTTCAGGTTGACGTGCTGATTCCTGAGGTGGCGGCGTCGCCGTGCGCGGCGCGCTAGGTGAAGGCGCAGGGCGGTTATTCACCGTATTCGTCGGCTCTGGCTGACGCGAAGCCTGATTGGCCGCGGGCTGCGCAGGCGTTCGAGTAGCGGCTTGCGGTCGTCCGGGAGCCTCGGTACGCACGTTTGGCGCAGCCGCTTGACGCTCTCCCAAAGGCGCGCGCGGCGCAGGGGGTTGGTGGACCGCGATTACCTGCCGATTCGTAACCGTCGCGGGCGGCTTCGCGTTTGAGGGCCGGCCAACTCCGATCACACTCTGGTGGACTGGCTGCGCCGGGATGCCGTGAGAGACCGGAGCATTCGCGATTTCCTTCGGATCCACCTTTGCCAGATTGCCCTGGACCGGACGCGCGTTCACGAATGTGTCATGGGACACCGCCGTCACCGCGTTGGCCACATGTTGATTGGCGTAAGTAATTCGGGTGACATTCGTCGTGTTGTTGTTGATGATCGTAGTGTTGTAAACGTTGGTCACCTGCGTGACGTTAACGCGCGTGTTAGTGATGTTCACATTGTTGACGTAGCCGGGGCTGGTTCGATACCAAGGCACGAAAACTTCGCGTGGAGCCAGCGGAAACCACGCCACGCCGGCGCCGATGCCAACTCCGAAACTAAAACCACCTCCGCCTACAAATGCGACGAGAGCGGGCGCATACACCGGCCGAGCGTAAACCGGACCCGGCACCCAGCACCAGGAAGCTCCCACGAATGCCCACCGTCCGTAGTGGAACGGAGCGAAACCCCAAGGCTCGTCTTCAACCCAGGTCCAACCCCAGGGAGCAACCCAAACCCAGTGACCGTAGCGATAAGGAGCCCATCCGGGAGCAACCGCGAGCGGCGTCCACACCGGACCGTAGTCGGCCGCATAACTCCAGTGGCCGTACTCGTCCAGGTCAGAAGCGCCGGTCATATCGGGTGAAACGTAATTGGACGATTCCGCGTGATCTTCACGCTGGTCGCGATCGAATGCGAACTGGTCAAAATCGTCATTGCCGGGCACCTGGTCGATTTCGTGATCCAGTTGATCGGTACCCGTGAAGCGCGCTCGCTGGCCAGCAATCACGTCGTAAGAGTTCCCGCCGCCAGTGGCTTCGCCGCGACCACTCCAAACCGTGGTGTCGGTCTCGCTTCCATCGGCATTCACATCAACCCGATATTCCCCGTTACGTTGTATCTGAAATGCCAGATTCGGCGTGTCGATCTCGAAGTGATCTTCATCGTCGAGGTGCCGCACGCGGACGATAACGGCCCCCTGCGACAGCTTCAGTTGAGTGGTGTGGTCATCGATATCAAGAAATGTAACGCTGGTTTCCGAATCCATGCGAATCGCAGTCGAACCGGTTTGCAGTTCAGCCCGCGAATCCTTGTCAGCCCACAAATTGTCACCGGTGGTCAGGGGCCGATTGGCGACAGCTTGTACCCAGTCGCCTTCGCCGCCGGGTTGAAAGGAAACCGATCCTACAGAATAGCTGAGGCGCGCAACGCGGCCTGGCGGATCTTGTGCCGGACCCTGCTGGTCCGACGGCTGCACTTGATCCTGGGGCGGCGGTTCCTGCGCGGCGACTCTTAGCGGTGCTTGCAACGTCAGCAGCATCCCCGCCAGGACAATTCCAACTGCCAACACTTTGTGCGTTTTCATGGATTTATTCCTCATTTGCAACCGCTATCGGCACAACCTACATTCTCTATTAACCCCAACCCGGGTCATAAGTTCCATACCGTAAATACTGCACAGAAGTAACCTTACCGCTAAAAAACATGCCAGCCTTCGCTTTCGAAAGCTGGCATCTTGTTTGTCAACTTTTGTCTGTCCCTACCCGACCGGTTGCTCGCTCAACACTTTCTCGCGCTCTTCTGCATCCTGCTTCTCCTGCCGAGGCGAGGAAGGCAGCGCCAGTTCAAGGACTTCGCTGATGGTCTTGACATAGTGAATGCTGAGGTTCTCGAGTTGCTCAGGAGTCAAGTCCTCTTCCACATTCATCTTGTTTTCCGCGGGCAAAATCACATCGTGCACCCCGGCTCGCTTGGCCGCCAGGACTTTCTCTTTGACGCCGCCAATCGGAAGCACATTCCCGCTCAGCGTGATCTCGCCCGTCATTGCGGTGAGCGGACGTACCGGATGTCCAGTAAGCAATGACACCAGCGCAGTAGCCATGGTCACTCCAGCGGATGGGCCATCCTTTGGAATCGCTCCCGCCGGCACGTGGATGTGAATATCGTGTTCCGCGAAGAAGGTCTCGGGTATCCCAAGCTGCTCCGCGTTCGATCGCACCCAGGTTAGCGCCGCCTGCATCGACTCCTGCATCACCTGGCCGATCTGTCCAGTCATGGTGAACCCGCCCTTGCCCTTCATGGTGTTAGCTTCGATAAACAGAATGTCGCCGCCCGACGGAGTCCACGCCAGCCCCACCACGACACCGGCGCGTTTGGTGCGTTCCGCGATTTCACCTTCGCTCCGAACCTTGATACCTCCCAGGAACTCCTGGACGATCTCAGGCGTCACCACCAGTTTTGCGGTTTTGCCTTCCGCCAGACGGCGCGCCTGCTTGCGGCAAACAGTACCGATGTTCCGTTCCAGATTCCGCACACCGGCTTCACGCGTGTAGTGCCGAATGATGTTGCTGACGGCTTCTTCCGGAAACTCGATCTGCTCCGGAGTGATTCCGTTCTCTTCAATCTGCCGCGGAATCAGGTACTGAAACGCAATGTGTATTTTCTCTTCCTCGGTGTAGCCCTGGAGTTCGATAATCTCCATACGATCTCGCAACGGCTCTGCAATCGGATCGAGCATGTTCGCCGTGGTAATGAACAGCACCTTCGACAGATCGAACGGCACATCGAGATAGTTGTCGCGGAACGTGGCGTTCTGCTCAGGATCGAGCGCTTCGAGCAGCGCCGAACCGGGATCGCCGCGGAAATCACGCCCCACCTTATCAATTTCATCCAGCATGAACACTGGATCCTTGGTTTCAGCCCGGCGAATGCCCTGGATGATCTGCCCAGGCAAAGCGCCGATGTAGGTACGCCGGTGGCCGCGAATTTCCGCCTCGTCGTGAACCCCACCCAGTGAAACCCGCACGAATTTCCGCCCCATTGCTCGCGCTATGGATTTGCCTAACGAAGTTTTGCCCACGCCAGGAGGTCCGACAAAGCAAAGAATCGGTCCCTTCATTCCAGGCTTCAAACGACGCACAGAAAGATAATCGAGAATGCGATCCTTGACTTTTTTCAGATCGTAGTGATCCGCATCGAGCACTTCCTTGGCTTTGATAATGTCCACGTCGCCGCCGGAAGTTTTCGCCCACGGCAGCACCGCCAGCCATTCGATGTAGTTGCGCGTAACCGAATAGTCCGCAGCCATCGGGGACATGCGCGACAGCCGGCCCAATTCTTTCAGCGCCTCTTTCTTCACTTCATCGGGCATGCCCGCGGATTCAATCTTCTGCCGCAGTTCTTCTGTATCCCGCGCGCCTTCATCCTGTTCGCCCAGCTCTTTTTGGATGGCCTTCATTTGCTCGCGCAAATAATATTCACGCTGGGTTTGTTGCACGCGATCCTGCACTTCGGACTGGATCTTGTTCCGCAGCTGCTGGACTTCCAATTCTTTCGCCAGATGCTGATTGATCTTCTCCAGCCGAACCCGAACGTCCGTAGTTTCGAGTGTGTCCTGCTTATCCGCGGTGGAAAGAGAAGGTAGCGATGAGGCAATAAAA
>Ga0210393_10001418_pt1 | contig 20085 bp, 16 predicted proteins | sample IncBWC27OmetaG_FD_160068 | JGI IMG/M metagenome (GOLD analysis project Ga0210393, IMG submission 160068) | Forest soil microbial communities from Barre Woods Harvard Forest LTER site, Petersham, Massachusetts, United States - Inc-BW-C-27-O ... | reverse complement strand
CCCATCGCGCTCCGTCGAAAATCTACCGTCCGCTCCGCAGCCGCAGTCGGCGCAAAGTGGGACGGGTATCGTCGTGCCCCCCGGCGGGCAAGCAGCGCTGGTCGTCACCTTCCCGCGCGAAGCCGCTTTGCAAACGACTTCCTCCGTCGATTCGCAAACGCCGCCGGCAGGTCAGGCACCGAGCGCTCCCCTGCAACTAACCCGCACGCAAGCCGAGCAGATAGCCCTCAAGAACAATCCGCGGATCAATGTAGGGCGCTTGCTTGCGCTGGCACAACATCAGATCTATCGGGAGACCAGAGCGGCGGAACTCCCCAATTTCAACGGAGCCATAACGGCGGTCGATGCCAACGAAGGCAGCCGCATCGGCGCCGGAGCCCTCACTGCCTCACGCCTGCTGGAGCACGCAGGCGCTGGAGTAGGCGTTAGCCAACTGGTCACGGACTTTGGACGGACCATAAATCTTGTGTCCTCGGCAAAGCTTCAGGAGAAAGCCCAAAACGCCAACGCGCTCGCCACAACCGAAGATATTGTGCTGGCAACCGATCAGGCTTTTTACAACGCGCTGCAGGCGCAGGCTCTGCTCAAGGTCGCGCAACAAACTGTGACGACTCGAGGGTCTGTTCAACACCAAATCGATGAACTTACGAAGAGTAAGCTGAAATCCACCCTGGACTTGTCGTTTGCCGACGTGAACTTGTCGCAAGCTAAGCTGCTTCAGCTGGATGCCGAGAATAATGTCAATTCCACGGTTGCTGCGCTCACGGCGATTCTCGGTTTTGATAAACAAATTAGCTATGAATTGACCGAAGAAGAAACACAGCTTCCCTCGCCGCCCCCTGATCTCGACGTGCTTATCAATACTGCCTTGCAGCAACGTCCCGATCTTCAAGCGCTCACCTACAATCAACAGTCTGCGGAAAAATTCCGTCGCGCTCAGCGCGATCAGCTTTTGCCAACCATCAGCGCTCTTGGCATTGTCGGAGTCACTCCTGTCCGTCCTGACTGCTACGGTGGTCCGGCCTGCTCCTCCACCTATTTCATTTCCAGTTGGTATGGCGCCATCGGGGTAAACATGAACGTCCCCATCTTCAATGGCTTTCTTTTTACCGCTGAGGCTTCTGAGGCGAATTACAAAGCGAAAGCGGCGAAGGAAATTACTCGAGATTTGCGTGACAACGTCGTGCGCGATGTTCGCACCGCCTGGCTGGCTGCAAACACGGCGTTTCAGCGCGTCGGTGTGGCCGCCGAACTCGCCAAAGAAGCTAACCTTAGTTTGACCCTGGCCCAGGGCCGCTATCAGCTCGGATTGGGCTCCATTGTTGAACTCAGTCAGGCACAGTTGAACCAAACCGATGCCGCCATTGGACACGTTAACGCCGAGTATCAGTATCGGCTCGCGCTTTCAACACTGAATTTCGAGATTGGAGTTAAGCCCTAAGAAGCATCCTGCAAAACGGTCCCGTCTGGCTGCCGGCTCGGCCGGCTGACGGCATATCTCAATATGCTTCCTTTTTTCCTCTATTTCGCCGCAGGCGTAATCACCGGATTTCACGTCTACACTTTGCTGGCGCTGACCGTGTACGGAGCGCCATTTAATTCATTGGAACTCGTGTCTTTGCTGGGCTCGGTGGGTCTTCTAATTGCAGCATTTATCGGTCTTTTCAAGCCGTATGCAGCCGCTCGAATTGCGTTCATCGCCTGCCTGATGACCTGGTCTTTCTACGGCCCGGCGATCGCTAACGTTGTCCGGACCAAATTCGACAAACACAGCGCTGTGTCCGCCAACCCGAATAACCGTGGGACGCAACCCTTCGCTCTGGTTAGCCGATGATACTGGCCTACGTCTCTCTCGCTGTTCTCGCGATCGCCACCGTCTACTCCGGAATCGTCAGCTTTCGAAAAACAGAAGGCGCCACGGCGAGTTGGATTTTCCCGAAGGCTGTAGGCTGGCCTACGCGAATCGTTGTCGGCGCTTTCAGCCTCGCACTGCTGATGTCCCTAGGACTGTGGCTCGGGTGGACTGGGCAGCATTCGAGCTTACGCTCATCACGTTTTCTGATTCCCGAAGGATACACCGGCTGGATTCGGGTCGAGTTTGAAGTCCAAGGTGCTCCGCCGTTATCAACGGAGGGCGGCGAGTACGTTCTTAGAATTCCTGCCGACGGAATTCTGCGAACGTCATCGCCTGAGCAATATGGATGGGCTCGCGATCACTACTATTACTATTCTGCCAAAGGTGTGCACCCGATCCCAGATTCGGGCGAGACCCCGCTAATTTGGGGAAGGATCAACGGGGAAGCTTCCGGCGCTGCAGGAAAACGAAAATACGAAGAGCTTTTCGTCGGAACCGCACAACAGTTCAAGAACCAGGCCAAAGAATGACTTTTCTAATTGGCCCACCCGTTCAGATTTGTCCTCTCTCGCCTCGTATATCAGAAAGTAGGCGCTCGTCGAGGTCCAGGCAAATCCTGGCTTCACGCTCCTTCCGGTCGAGCAGCTGGTGGATGCCTTCCATGACAACCTGAGAAATCTCGGCCTCGACCATCGCGACGTCGTCAATCTTCGGGTCGGTGGAATTACCGAACCGGGCAGGAATCGATCGAGGACCACTGAGTCGAAGCTCCAGGGACTAATCCGGCATATCGGTCTCAGCAACACTACTTCCAAGCAGTTGGCTGAGATTCGAACAATCACAGAGACAGTTTGGCGTGCAGAACTTTTACCACGTGGCCCGCAGGAACGGCGATGCTTTCATCGATTTAGAAATTGGAGACACCCACCCTTCCGTTGGTTGTGTCGCAAGTCTAGCATTGGTGATGACGGTGCTAAACGGAATCACGATCTGGGTGAGGAAAAGGCGTTCGTCGCAGACTGCTCGACGATCGCCTTATCCTCATCCCGTTAGCAGTGAGTTTGAACTCACACTCAGCTTTCGCGAAAATGACCGCGATGGCAACGTGTCTACTGAGCCGTATACCAACGAACGTAGTCGACCAACATGGGCTGCGGATTAGACAGACCGCTGGTCGATCCACCCAGGGTGCCGCCTATCGCCACATTCAAGATCGTGAAAATACCTTGATTAAATGGCCAAGTATCTCCTGATGGCAGGCTGCTGGGTGTAACGGTGAAGAACGGCGAGGATGCGTTGTCCACGTAGAACTGCATCTCGTTCTGCGTCCAAACGATCCCATACGTATGGAACGCAGTGTCGGCTGCTTCTCCGCTCGGGAACGTATACCGTGCTCCGATTCCGTCACCTCCAGTCTTAGCCGTGTGAATCGTGGAATTGTTTCCTGCCGGACCTGCGCCGCCATCAACTTGAGGCGACCAATTTTCCATGATGTCGGCTTCACCACATGTCGGCCACGGCACCGTGCTGATGTTACTGCCCAGGGTCCAAAAGGCGGGCCAGAGGCCTTGGTTTGTGGTGTTGGGGAGTTGGATACTGGCTACGAGAATGCCGTACGTGAAGTTTTGCTTGCTTTCCGTATTCATGCGGCCCGATATCCAGGTTCCACTCACATTTCTAGGCTGGATCACCAGGTGTCCGCTACCATCGATGTAGGCAGGAGCAGTGGAAGTGCTGAAAGTTGTTGGGCACTGGGACGGATTGCCGGAATATCCCGGAGGCCCACAGTAAACTTCCACCTCGCCGTTGCCCCAACCGTTGTTATTTCCCAGGTCAAAATTCCACACGGTGGTGTCGGGAGAACCCGCGCTGCCATTAAATTCCTGGCACCATTGCGGAGTGTATGTGGTTGACCCGACGGTAATGTTGGAAACGCCGCTGCAAGCGCCGGTCCCGCCTCCACTGCCTGACGCAAACGCGAAGTAGTTGATATTCCAGCCGGCGGCGTCCTGGTTGAGGGTCAAGGTCTGCACCCCTGCCGGGACTGTGACAGTGGCCGTCACGCTTGTCCAAGTTTGCCAACCGCCCGTGGCGGGAACATTGACCGAGCCGGTGAGGTTAGTTCCCGAGGAGTTGGAAATATGGAAGGCATCGGTCACCGCGTTGATTGCCGCCACCCGGAAGGTCACTGTATATGTTCCGGCAGTGGCCACGTTGACGGTGTAACGGAACCACTGGCCGCTGGCTGTCCAGCCCAGGTCGTACCCTCCCCCAGTGTCGGTCGTCACTTCCAGATCAACTCCGTCGGAGCGGTAATTGTTCGCCGAGCCATTGGTGGAACTGACGTCGTAGCCGACGCCTTGGCCGCCAGTGTCGTAATTTTCGGCCTGCACCGTGCCGGGGATCGCGGCAGGAGTTCCGCGGTAAGGCCCTTCGCCGCCAGAAGTAGACGCGAAGGTGAAGTAGTTGAGGTTCCAGCCGGCGTTGTCTTGGTTGATGGTCAATGTTTGCTGACCGGCTGGCAACGTGACGGTGGCGGTCACGTTTGTCCAAGTTTGCCAAGCGCCGGTCGCGGGTACACTGACCGAGCCGCTGAGGTTGGTTCCCGATGAGTTAGAAACATGGAATGCATCGGCCACCGCGCTGATTGCGGCCACACGGAAAGTAACCGTATAGGTGGCCGCCGTCGCCACGTTGACGGTATATCGGAACCACTGTCCGCTGGCCGTCCAACCGAGGTCGTAGCCCCCGCCGGTATCGGTGGTAGCTTCCAAGTCAACCCCATCGGAGCGGTAGCTATTTCCAGTCCCGTTAGTCGAAGTGACATTATAGGCCACCCCTTGGCCGCCGGTGTCGTAGTTCTCGGCTTGAACGGTGCCAGGGACGGGCGCCGGAGTTCCCCCATAAGGCCCTTCGGCCGCCAAAGCGACGTTCGCAATGAAGAACAATAGAGTGGCAAACACTGCACGGGATCTCAACTTAGCTATTCTCATCCTTGTCCTCAATTCCTGAACCACTTATTGCAATTTGCAGTCTTTATGCAAAGCTTGGTATCGCCCGGGTCGCATTGGTCCGCGGCACGGCAGACCTTTTCGAAGCCTCTCGCGAACCGTTCCGGATTCTAGGCGATGGAAGATAGGAGCGAAACGTTATGCGCGTTACATTCCGGTTTACGTAACCGGTTACATCCTGACGTTACATGGTATTCGGGAAGGTATATATTCGGCTGTGCACTTCGGGCCCAAGACGCCCGGGCTTTGAATCGCACCTGAATCGACGAATAGCATGATCGAGCTCAAGGCCAGACTGAATCGGCGACAATAAAAGCGGAGATTTTTGGAGTATGACGATTCGGGGAGCAATTCCTCATCCGGACCACGTAGATCCGGGCCGCAGGGCCAAGGAGCGCGCAGCATTATACGCAGTACTGACCTCTGGGCCCTTCGAAAACAACCCGCGGCTAGCCAACCTGCTTAACTATATTTGCGAGAGACACTTTGAAGGCGACACCGGCGCCATCAAGGAGTATTCCATCGCGACGGAGGTCTTTGGCCGGCCTCAATCCTTCGACCAGGCCACAGACTCCATTGTTCGGGTGGAGGCTTTTCGGCTGCGAAAGAAGCTGCGAGAATTCTATGAAGGTGAAGGTGCGGATCAACCCATAGAGATTGTGGTTGCAACCGGGCACTATCGTCCCGAGTTCATGGACCGGATTCCGGGAGCGCGGTTGCAGAACCCATTCGACAATTCAGTGCTGATGGCGGCTCCGCCCAATCCGGAACACGGGCTCCAGACCGAAGAGCGTTCCCACACTGGGGAAAAGGGAAAGGCTGGCCGAAACGATCGCATCCATCTGCAAGATCGTCCATCAAAGCCGGTGCATAGGCACATGTTTCGCGGCCAGGTTTTTTGGGCCATCGGCGCGATTCTAGCAATCGTGGCCGGGTCTTTGACGATGTGGCGGTTTAATCGCAGCCGTCCCGTAACCGTCAACGACGCGCCTAAGGGGCCATCTCACGCGCCTTCTCTCGCAATGGGGCCGGAGATTCGCATTCGATGCGGCTACTCGCGCCCTATCTTCAAGGATTCGGAAGGGAATGTATGGGCAGGAGATCGTTACTTCACCGGCGGCTCTGTCACGGAACTCCCCAACCAGCATATTGCCCGCACTCGCAATCCTGAGTTGTATCTCACCGCGAGAACCGGGGTCTTCTCCTACAAGATACCTCTCGCTCCGGGTACTTATGAATTGCGGCTTCATTTTGCCGAAACTACCTATAGCCCGGCCAGTTCGCTCGGCGGGGGAGAGAATAGCCGTGTCTTCGACGTTGAACTCAATGGGCGACCACTATTGAAGCAATTCGACATCGTTTCGGATGCGGGCGCCAATACCGCTGATGTGCGCGTATTTCGGGATATCTCTCCCAGCAATGACGGCTATCTTCACCTCGATTTAACGGGCACGCTCGGATTGCCGATCATCAACGCGATTGAGATTGTCCCCGGCTTGCCCCATCGGTTGCGCCCAATCCGCATGGTGGCTCAGAACAGTTTCTTCGTTGATGCGGCAGGGAATCTCTGGATGCCGGACACCTACTACAGCAGCGGCCAGCTTGCGTCAGATAAAGTTGCGATTGGCGGTACTTCGGAGCCGGGCCTCTATGCCGGGGAACGGTACGGTAACTTCAATTACTCCCTTCCTGTAGATAAGGGAAGTTACAAGTTGACTCTATATTTCGCCGAAAAATACTGGGGATCGGATGTCACAAAGACAGGTGGACTGGGCAGCCGCGTTTTCGACGTCCTTTGCAATGGCGTCGCACTCACCCGCAACCTGGATATTGTGGAAGCAGTAGGTTCGGGACGCGCATTGGTCAAGACGTATCACGGCCTTCGCCCCAATGCTCAAGGCAAGTTAATTGTCTCTTTCGTTCCTGACGTCAACTACGCAAGCGTGGATGCCGTCGAAGTGGAAGAGGAGACGCCTTAAGCAAATACCCATTGCTGCACTTCGAAAATGCTCGAAGACGGGCACGGACCTCCGCCGCAATTGCTCCTTACCTGATTCATGTGACCTGCCCCCTGCTTTCGTTCACGTAAGTGGGTGTTGAAAAAGGGTTGGTCGGAAGAACTGTTGGTGCTGTGTATTAGCGCGCGGGGAGGAAGAGTCTTCTGCGAACGAACGACTAAGCCGTTGCTGGGATCATTGGCTGCGGGCCTCGGCTTAGGCGGACCAATCGCTTAATGTTTTGCGCCGCCGCAGCCAGGAAGAACGGCTCACGAACAAACTTTAATCTCCGCAGGCGCAGGCGACGAAGTCCGATCTGATTGTTGAGTTCCGAGAACAGCGCTTCCACCTTCTTTCTTTGCCGGTGCGCGTTCACCAAGCCCGGTGTGTTTGCTAAGTCTCTCGCGTGTTGCCGGGCGGGCTCACGCATGTGGATGGCAAGATATTTCAACGGTGAGCTTGTGCATTGCGCTTTTTGCGCGCACGTCCCACAGTGTTTGCAGGTCCCGATGTAGACGCGGTTCGATTCCTAGCATTCTGTCCGCCATGGTTGAGTTGCTGGCCTACGGGACAGAGGTAGCTGTTGCTTTCGGGAAGATGAGTAAAACGATCGGGACCGTAGAGCGGACTGTTTTTGCGGAGAGCACTGTCCCGCGTGCGCATATAGGGTGTGATGCCTCGCTCCATTAACCATCGCAGGAACTTTTCGTTGCCGTAGGTGGCATCGCCGGCCACCGACGCAGGTTCTCGTCCCTACCCATCGCCGCAACGGCGGCAAACTCTTATTGCGATGGCTGCGAAGCCGATATCGTGAGAGTGGCGTTGGCATTGGTGCGGGCATCGGCGTCGGCATTTACTTCATACACCGGAGCCACACCTACCTATCGGGATGTATCCGGCAGACTGACCATGGCCTCAGTATGATTGCGAAAGACGGTAATATTTAAAGGATCTAACCCGGCCTTGCATCCTTTCGATCTTAACTTTCCTGAAAGGATACGAGAAGCGCGGCGATTCTATGGAGCACTAAAGAAGGGTCAACGGGTTTAAAGTAGTATGCGTTGCGAGATAGCTCGTCGCGGGTCGGAATCAGCTCTGCCGCTGGCGCATTTACAGGTAAAAAAGACGTAATAACACTGTTGGGCCTAGAAACTAGCTTACGCTTATGCCTGAGTTGCCGGACATTGCCGCATACATTGGCGCACTCGAATCACGCATAGTCGGACAGCCCCTGGAGCAGATACGTCTGGCCAGCGCCTTTCTCCTGAGAACCGCTCAACCGCCTCTTTCCAGTGTGGAGGGGCGTATTGTCCGGGAATTGCGACGAGTTGGTAAGCGCATTGTAATTGGGACAGATAACGATCTTTGGCTGGCGCTTCACTTGATGATTGCCGGCCGATTACACTGGCGGACGCCAGCGGCTCAACTAGTCGGCCGACAGAATCTGGCAGCCTTCGATTTTCCCAATGGTTCTTTGATTCTTACCGAAGCCGGTACGAAGCGTCGCGCATCATTGCACATACTGAGCGGCGCGGAGAGCTTGCGGTCGCTCGATCCTGGAGGTATAGACATCTTCTCCAGCAACCTCGATTCGTTTCGCGCAACGCTCACGGCGGAAAATCACACGTTGAAGAGGGCGCTTACCGATCCAAGTCTAGTGAGTGGCATCGGCAACGCATATTCGGACGAAATCCTGCACGCGGCGCGACTATCCCCTATTACACTCACACAAAAACTAAGCTTGGAAGAGTGGGAAAGACTGTTTGCTGCCACGCAGCACACGATCGGGTTCTGGGTGGAGCGACTTCAAGGGGAGGCGCAGAAAGGCTTCCCCGAAAAAGTCACTGCCTTCCGCAAGGGTATGGCAGTTCACGGGCGTTACGGCGAGCCCTGCCCAAGATGTGGCGACAAGGTCCTGCGGATTCGCTATGCCGACAAAGAAACGAATTACTGCGCGCGCTGCCAGACCGGTGGTAGGGTTCTTGCGGATCGAAGTTTGTCTCGCCTATTGGGATCAGACTGGCCACGCACCCTGGAGGAACTGGAAGCCCTGAAGCGTCGGTAAAGCCGCGACCGACATTCTGCCGGAATGCTGGTGCCTGATTGAGAAAGAAACATTCCCTTCGGTGGGGCAACTTCTTGAAGCAATGGAGCGGGAGACGGGGATCGAACCCGCAACCACCGGCTTGGGAAGCCGATGCTCTACCATTGAGCTACTCCCGCTCGTTTTTTCGCATAATAATATTACCGTACCGTGGCCCTCGCCGCTAGCATCAACGCACGCCGCCGAGGCGGTCGGAAAGGAACGGCGATGGGCTACGAAGAGAGTTCCAGCGGGAGGAGAAGACAGTGAAGTGTTTAGTGCTGGTCAGGAAGCTAGAAGAGATGAGCTCGCAGACGCGTGAGCCTAACAGCAGGAGTGACGGGCGCACCAACCCAAGCGAGTCGGGCTAAGGGACCTCGCAACAATAAATTCCCATTGATAGGGTCAATTCCAACATCTAGAACCACCCAATAAGTGCTCGATGAACAACAGCGCCGCTTGTTTGCCGGGCTGGAGTCCATCCGCCTGGGCCACGGCGGGGACACTCTGCTCGGTGATTTCCTCGGCTTGGACGTACACACCGTAGCCCGCGGTCGGCAGCAACTGCTGGATCAGAATGTGGTCAGCGGCCGATCTCGCCGCACCGGCGGTGGTCGTACTCCGGTGGAAAACAAACGCCCGACCTAATCGCGGTTCTCCATTGCCTGCTCGAACAGGATACCGCGGGCGATCCCCGGTCTAGCAGAGATTCTTTGCCTCTCCTTTTTTCTGGCCAAACTACCGCCGGGATAGATTTTCTATGCACCTACGCCCTTTGCCTGTTCTTGGTTCAAATCGATAAGGGTTCTCGCCGCATCCGAGGGCACAGGCTTCGAGAAGAAATACCCTTGCGCCGCGTCGCAGCCCATAGATCGAAGAGTTTCAAGTTGAGCAAGTGTCTCAACTCCCTCCGCAACAATCTGCAACCCGAGATTTCGGCCCAGCGTCACTATCGTACTCACAATGGCACAATTCTCCCGCGCTCCCTGCATAGCTGATATGAACGATTGATCGATTTTCAAGGTATCGACGGAAAATCGCTGGAGGTAACTGAGGGAAGAATATCCGGTACCGAAATCATCTATACTGAGTTTTACGCCCAGAGCACGCAACTGCGACATCGTCTGTTCTGTACTAGGTGTATCATTCATCGTCACGCTTTCAGTCAATTCGATCTTCACACATGCTGGACTGATGCCACTTTGTTCAAGTGCCTCTCTGACATGTCCAATAAAGGAAGCATGAGAAAAGTGCCTTGCACTGATATTGATGCTTACGTACAGCGGCGGTTCATCAGGACTCCGACGATGCCAAGATGCTGCTTCAAGGCAGCCTGTGGTCAAAACCCAGCTGCCGATTGGCACAATTAGGCCAGATCGTTCCGCGATCGGAATGAAGACACCCGGGGACACTGAGTCCGAGTCGACCGGTTTCCACCTTAGCAAGGCCTCGAATCCTTCGATCAGCCCGCTTTGAATTGCGACGATTGGCTGATAGTAAAGCTCGAGCTCGCCGTTCTGAAGCGCCCGCCCCAAACGTAACTCCAATTGGAGCTGGCCCATCACCTGCTCATGCATCGTAGCGTCGAATAGTTCTGTGCGTCCTTTCCCCTTGGACTTCGCACGATACATTGCCATGTCGGCGTTCTGCACCAGGTTCTCCGCAGAACTTCCCTGGGAAGCGAGCGCAATTCCGATCGAAACTCCTTTGAACATTTCTTGGCCAACGATCAAAAGCGGTTTGGATACGGCGGCGTGGATTCGCTGGGCTACCCGAATAGCATCGCTGGGATCTGTGATGTCTTCCAACAGCACCGTAAATTCATCGCCTCCCATTCTGGCAACGCTGCCGTCACTTCGCATGCATGTTTTCAGCCTACCGCCAACCTCGATGATCAGTTCGTCGCCAGCAGCGTGACCCAAACAGTCATTCACAACCTTAAGATCATCGACATCCACGAAAAGAACAGCCGCCATCTGTTGCCCATGTCGTTGGATTCGATCAACCACAGTTTGCAACCGGTTCAAAAACAAAACACGATTGGGCAAACCGGTCAGTTGGTCATGACTTGCGTTGAATAGCAGCTGCTCTTCAGCCTTCTTCCGCTCCGTCATCTCTCGCGCATAAAATACCAGGCCGTTGACATTATCGAGATTCACCAGATTCCGAACGATGCACTCGAAGAACAACCATTGTCCGTCCGAGTGTTGGAAACGCAGCTCGACGGTTTCGTTTTCGCCTTCGAGCACCCCCATCGCACATTTCAGCTTCGGGAGGTCCTCTGTTTGAACGAAATCAATCAGACTCTGGCCCTTGACAACTTCGCCACCAAGCGCAAGGACCCTCTGTATTGATGGACTCACATAACTGACCACGCCCGTTGAGTTAGTGATAAAAACAATATCAGCCGATTTTTCGGTGAGCGCTCGAAAGCGTTCTTCACTTTGCTGGAGAATGCTCTGCTTGGCACGCATCAACTCCTTTTGACGGTGGAATCGAAAAAAGAGAATGGCAATGGAAACTGTGCCCAGGAGAACAGCGACCCCAAGTTCAACCCGAGACCTTGCGGCGGCCGCCTCCGCCGCACGTCCTTCTTCTTCGCTCGTTTGGTGAAGACTGTGCAGTAATATGTCGAGCGGCTGACTAACTTCCTCGAAGTCCAGGCGCCGCGCCTCGTCGATCTTTCCGTGCTTAATCAGTTCTAGCTGCCTCTCGGTAGCCTGGACAAAGCGTTTAATGGTCGGGCCGAATTGCTCGCGAGGTTCCCCATTGGTTTGCAGCTGTAAGCTAGAGCTTTCTCTGAGCAGTTCGCTCTTCGAGGACAGGAATTGGGCTTCGCCCGCCGGGCTTATTTCTTGTGTAGCGATTGCGAGCCAGGCGAGACTGTGGAGTTCCTGTACTTGGACTTCAATTCGGCTGAGAGCGCCTTGGGCTTCTCGACCCCTGTCGGCGGAATCCTTGTCTCGGACCGAGAGCGCCAAGCCGATGAAGAGCGCGATTGCGAGGAACGACAGCGTCAACACAAGTCCGTGCGACGAGGTTGGCTGGTCTCCGGGCTCCTTTTGTGATGACATTAATCGCCTACTTCAAGGTTTTCCTGCAGTTTACGGCTGCGCAGGTCTGGCCCTCGTTACTTGCGAGCAACTGATCAAAACTTAATATTTGGTTTTGCGGCTTGCAGCCCAAGGTTGACGCGTCTCGCCCGAACGGACCGAAATTCTCAGAACGGGTATCCGGCATCGGCGGGCATATGCCCGTTCACCTTGACCACCTTCATGCCGAGCTTGACGTCCTGGACGTTCACTAGAGCCAGCGCGCCGGGATAAATCACCACTGCTTCCCTTTGCATGCCATTCGAAAACAGGCCAACTGGCTCCGCCTGCGCCTCTCCCCGATATACTTGACCTGCCCAATAGCGTTTGTATTCACTCTCTGACATACCCAACAATTTCAACATAACGACTCGCTCGTTTGCACCCGGCGCGCGTACGAATATCTTGACCGGCAAGCCGCCCGCCCAGGCATGCCTCTCTCCGGCAAAGAGCTTGCGAAGCTCGGGCGTGCTTAGATTATTGACCGGGTTCTTCTCGTTGACCACGACCGCCACACTTCCTGTCTGAGCGGCAGCCTGGGAAAAGCCTGCTAGACCCAGGAGGAAGATAGCAACCCATCCGACGATAAGTTTAGTTCGCATAGATCGCTTCAAAATGTGAATGCCAACTGGAAGTGGAGCGCATCAAGGTCTGCGTGGCCCTTTCTCACCGTCTGATCCAATTGAGCCTTGAAGGCAATGAAATCATTGAGATCGTATCGCGCACCAAATGAAGGCCCATAACGAAGATCAACATCCCCGAAGAGGCTGTTCGGATTTGCGTTGATATACTGGTATCGGAAAAACGGCCGAACGCGGCCGAACTGTTTTGATATCTGCGAATAGAAGGCGGGCATATTGAACGCTGTCGAACCCTGCTCGTATGCATGCCGGATGAGGAAGCCTTCATTCAAGAACTCGATTCCGTGTCGGACATACACAATATGTCCGTTGACGATGGTCTGGCTGAGCCTGACACTTGGTCCCCGCGCGAAGTCACTAATTTGATCGTGGTAGATTGATCCGCCGATCTGCAAGCCCGGTATGGAGTTGGGCCGCGCAAACATGCCGACGTTTACATGATTGCCGTTGTTCTCGTCCTCGACTATGTTGCCGTTGAGCTCGGGACGAACCGTATCGCTCGACCCGTATTCCGCAATGTAGTTGAGACCCAATCCACCGGAAGGAATGGTACCCGTGAGAAAGAATCCAACCGCCTGTGTCGGAAGTAAACCTCCATTGTCGGCAAACTCCATGATCAGAGGACGATCGGCGGTGGTTTGAAGCCAGCTACCGTGATGGAAGGCAGTGTTGTAATATCCGATCCCCGTCTGATAGCGACCGAAAGACATTCTTAGGTGATCGTTGTAATCGTACTTAAGCAGGATGCGCTCCAGATCGACGCCAAACTTCTGGGCATCCTGTTCTCCGAAGTCGATTTCTGACAAGACGCTGGTTTTATCGCTGAGCCGTGCGGTGAGCAATAAATCGAAGTCGCCTGTATAGAAGTTCCCACTTGAGCCCGGGACAAAACCGTAGGTTCCCAATTCAGGCGTTCTCTGATTGAGGACCTTGTAGTCGACTTCTCCGAACCCTCGCCATTGAATACCGTGAAGTTCATGAAGGGCTTCTGGGATGGAGGCAGGTGGCGCATCGGTCTGCGCAGTTTGCACAGCGGGTGTGCTTACAGCCTGAGCAGTTCCATCGATACTGGAGGTGGAGTTGGCCCCTTTCAGGGACTCCAGTACTCTAACTCGCTCCTGAAGTGCCTTTACCTGCTCAACGAGTTGCTGAATCTCCTCACGCTCGGACGGGACGCTTTGGGCATAGCTTACACTCGAAACAAGTAACAATAGGATTGCGGTTGGACTATAGCGCGTGGGGGTACTTCCTTTCCGATCAACAGCAAAACAGGGGTCGGCTTCTGAGCGGACGTTTTCCTGTATCGAACTGACATGGTGTTCTCGGTAAAACGCTCTCCGACAGGTTCCATTGTCATCGATTCTTCTGCCAGAGCGTGAGTCAAATAACTACAATGCTCTTACTCTAGTAATCATGGAAATTTATTGTTCCGAGGTCCCTTAGCCAATTCATCGGCTCCTCCGCACTTACGCTAGCGTTTGTTTAATCCCACCTCTTCCGCCCTTCACGCCGGCGGGCGCAAATAACCTCACAATAGAATTCGTGTCGCCCCACATTGCCGCCGAAGGCGCGCTGCCGCTACTACCCCGGTCGGCGCCGCGATGAACTTCATTTCGATAACGATGATCTTCTGCACTCACAGAATTCATTCAGAAATGGGTGGGCGTGAACTCGCCGAAGGCCACTGTAACTTTCCTTCCGAAGGAATCGTGGTACGTTCCGCTCATCTCACTCGGCTTTTGCCAGGCTTTATCCACGGAAGACCCGCGTCGGCACCCGAACTGCCGCGGGCACTCCGGTGGCGAAGTCGCATTCTTATCAGATCATCGCCAACAAGACCCTCCACCAGACAGATCTGCGCCTTACTCTGGGCCACGTAACCGGCAGCGCACAGCTCGCAAGAATTGATCCGGATACAGACTGCAGTTTCTAGCTATAGCTAGAGCAAGCGGTAAAGCTTCTCGGGAATGAGGTAGTCGCGATCCCGAAGAACCGAGCCCAACAAGGGAGTGCTGGCCTTAGCCAGGTGCCGCTCGCCTGCCTCCAGCACAGCGCAACGAGTTTGAGACGCTCGTACCAGCAGGACTACACCATCGACGAAGTCCACGCATGGGAGGTTGATGACTTGCAGTTTTGACTGAGATAGGTGGGTGATCGATGTCAGGCCATCGGCCTTAATAGCCGAAAGCCGGCCCCTCAGGACGTTCATGCCATCGGCTCTCGAGGTCGGGTCTGCGATGCATTCCAGGATGCAGCTACCGGAACACGAATCCAACTCGTTGCCCTCCTACGCCGGGTGCATTTCTGAAACGTTGCTGCCGACGGCGAGGACGTAGACTCTATGGGGGATTGCCTTTCCCAGCACAGAGGCCACACCCGTAGCGACCCAGCGCGAGGAAGAATTTCCACCCAGGTCCACCATGAGAATGGATCTGCAGTGCGACCCGCCTTTCCGGTAGAAAAGGCTCTCAGTACGTCGCTCGATATCATAAGGATAACGATTCCCCTGTTCTTCGGTAACTTTCTTTTGAAACTTATCCTGCTAACTTGAACTAAGCCACGCGCCTCCGACCGTGTCGGGTATCGAAATCAATTTCTCTGTGAGGGACCATGAAACGATTCGCAACCGTTGTCGCCATTTCTGCGTCATTTCTGTTAGGAGCGGCCGTATCTGCTGTTGCTCAGGATGAGCACCGAGAACAAAGAGAAGTGCGCAAAGAGGAACATCACGAAGCCCATGAAGAACAGAGACACGTGGCGCATGAAGAGCGGCGTACCGAAGAGCGGCACGTGGCTCATGAGGAACGCGTTGCACATGAACAGAGGCGCGTGGAGCTTCGGCGAATTTCAGATGAACATTTTCGCGCGCACTTTGGCCGTGAGCACTATTTTGCCGTTGGCCGCGTGACTATGGTGGCAGGCCATCAGCACTTCGCGTATGGCGGCTACCAGTTCGCAATCGGACAACCCTGGCCTGCTCGATGGGCATATACCGACCACTGCTATATCGATTTCGTCGAAGGCCGGTATTTTCTGTTTAATGCGCGGTACCCGGGAGTGCGGGTTGCAGTAGCCGTGGTGCCTTGAGGAAAAGGCGACTCCGCATAAGAGCTGGCGGGGGTTAGTCGCAGCTCCCGCAAGGGCGGGAGCTGCGCTGCAAAAGCGGCCTGTTTTAAGCGTGGGGATCCGTGGCGCGGGGGCCCAAAGCGCTAGTGGCTACCGACAGTCTTCGGGAGCCAAGGAATCCATAGAATCCTGGCGGCGCTGAAGGTCGTGCATCCGTGTTCATCCGGACCCGCAGCACATCCCCAATAGTTCTCGGTCGCGTCAATTGTGCCGGTGCACACCGTCGAACCGTCAAGTGCACAAACGTCCCCCACTCCTATGCCTCTTCCCAGCAAAGAGTTCAGATGGATATCCACTTCGGCGGGAGTATTGACCGCTATGTCGATATCCTCGTCGCTGATTACGTTCTGGGAAATGACGGTGCCACGAACCGGGGAACCACCATCGCCGCTATTGATGTTGATTCCCACACGGCCGGGAGTGGCGGTGTCGGCCTGATCTGCGAGATTACCGGCAATCGTATTAAGGATGATTTTGTTCCCACTCATGTCGTCGGCGGGAAGCCCAAACGCGGGTCCAACGTGCGTGTGCAGTGCGACGCCCCCCAGTCCATTATGTATGAGCGTGTTCCCAATGATCACGTTGTCTGACACGCGGCCGCGGCCCATGCCATCGGAAAACATGCCCGCCCCCGAACCACCAATTTTCACGCCGTTGTCGTTAGAAATGTTCTCCGCCACGGTATTGTGGTCCACTCCAAAGTGCGGACCGTAAGGCGGCGAAGTCTTGCCCGACGGCGGATGCGAGGCCAGCACAATGCCGCACTCCAAAGCGTTGTTCGTGATTGTGTTGTGGATGAGCAGGTTGTCATGGCTTTCGGAGGTCTCGTCACTGATCAGCACACCATCGGCGTTTCCGGTGATGAAGTTCCCAGAAACGATGGAGTTGGCTGTCCCGATCAAATGAACAGCGCCGCCGCAGTCCCCGGTTTCATCATTTTCATAAACGCCATTACCAGGCTGATTAGGGCAACCGGTTGCGGCTCCGGTGAACTCCAAGCCCGGTGTGGCATCGTTGTTAATCACGCGGTTGTCTTGGATGGTGACATCCGAAGCGCTTACCACCAAAACGCCCTCAAAGTCTGCGTTCTTTACCGTAAGTCCGGTAATGGTGACCTGCTTCAGGCCGGGATGGTCGAAACCATCCACGAAGATGCCATGCGCGAGCCCAGTGGCATCAATAATCGAGGCACTCGTACCCGCTCCGATAATCGCCACTGGAAGACCAATGACCACTTCTTCGCTGTAGGTACCGGCTTCAATCTGGATGAGATCGTTGGCAGCGGCATGGTTGACGGCGGTTTGGATGCTCTTGAAGCAGTTGTGGGAACCGGCCGGATTGACGCCAAGGGTTCCGGCCACGGCAGTCTGGCAGATGGCGACGAACACCACCGCAGAACAGAGAATTAGTATTCGGCTCAATCGTGTTGGTTGCATGGATGCTCTCCTCCAGTACAGAAATGATTCCGAGGTTTGCGAGCCGGGTACACAGCGCCAGTCGTCGGTTCGAGATGATAACGTTGGAACTCTTGCAGGGACGCGGCGGATTGCGCCCGCGGGCCTTGCACACAGGCTAGCTCTAAAACCGCGCACGAAAGCCGAGAGGTTCTTCATGGACAACCTTAGGGAACGGAATCGGACGGGACCAGAGGTGAAAGCCTCGGAATCCTAGCACTTCTAGGTTTTCAGATCAAGGGAGAATCGTGGCTGTTGTGATCAGTGCTAGCGCTCAAAACCCCCGCTCGACGGGGCAACGAGCGCTATCGAGATGTTACGCCGGTTAGCTCGTCGACGTGCATCGGATTGCCCTATTACGAGCCGTGACCGTGAATCTCGCTTTACTGCCCGCTCCTCTTCGGGCGCCCCGTGCGGAACGCCGAACTTTCCACTACTCGTGGCGTGGGGTGCGACACGCTCAAAGGGTTGGACTTGACTCCAGGTGAGAACGGGGAGTGGGGCTTTCTTGCAGAAATATCAATTTATGAAATATGCTCGACTGTCTTGTCGCGCTAACCTTATGGGCATCAGTAAGCATCTTTACCCGATGGCGTTGTTGGTGCTCGGGCTGGTGGTTGAGGCCAACTCCCAAGCAAGCCGTGTTCCGGGCGCGGACTGGATGCATCTAGCATCGCCGGAACAGGCGGGCTGGTCCGCGAAGAATCTGGCGGGAATACGCGATTACCTCGAGGAGATTGGCTCCACGTCGGCGATGATCGTGCAACATGGCGTGGTGGTTGCGGCATGGGGGGATGTTGCGCACAAATCGAACCTGTACTCCTGCCGTAAGAGCCTATTGAACGCTCTGATTGGTATTGCCGTGGCTGAGGGCAAAATCAACCTCGACGATACGCTTGAGAAACTCGGTATTGACGATAAGAAGCCATCGCTAACCGTGGTGGAGAAGCAGGCGACGGTGCGCGATCTGCTCGAGGCGCGCTCGGGGGTCTATCATCCGACGGTCTACGAGACGAAGGGTATGGCGGAGCAGAGACCGCCGCGCGGCTCCCATGCCCCGGGCACGTTTTGGTATTACAACAACTGGGACTTCAATACGCTCGGCTACATCTACGAGAAGGCGACAGGCGCGAAGATCTTCGAGGCTTTCTATCGGGAGATCGCGCAGCCTATTGGCATGCAGGATTTCAAGCCGCACGACGGACGTTATTTCGCCGGCTCGGATACGCGCTTCCCAGCATACCCATTCGATATGAGCGCACGAGACTTTGCGCGCTTTGCCTTGCTTTACCTTCATGGGGGCAGATGGAACGACGCGCAGGTGGTTCCAGAAGATTGGGTGAAGTCGAGCGCCAGGCCGCATTCCGATACGGAGTCAGGGGGCTACGGATATTTGTGGTGGACGGGCGACTCGGCGAGCGGCACGCCGCAAAGGATATCTTTTCCGAAGGGGAGCTTCTGGGCTGAAGGGCATCTTGGGCAGTATGCCGTGGTTGTTCCGTCACTCGATCTTATCGTTGTCAACCGTTTGGATGGGGAGATGACGAAGCGCGAAATCCACAAGCGACAGATAGCGCGGTTGGTGGAGATGGTAGCGACTGCCGCACCCACGAATTAATTCTTATTGCTCGAAGCCGACACCGTGCGGCAGGTACTTGTGCGAGGCGCGTGACGAGGGGATTGGAAAGGGATTTCAAAGATGCCGCGGAACCTGACCATCGTCGCAGGACCTCTGTTGGTTGCCGTGCTCGCTTGTGTGTGCGTACTGAAGGCCAGGTGAACCCCGCACAGGAGCCTGTCGGGGGAGAATATGTTTTGAAGGCGGAGACGCCCCTGGTTGTCCTTGATGTAGTGACTTACAAGAAGGGCGCACCCGTGCATGGGCTGAAGCCGTCCGATTTCACCATCCTCGAAAAAGGCAAGAAAATGACGTTGCAGAGCTTCGAGGAATACCGCGGCGATCAGGCTCCCCCTTCAGCGCCGCTGGCGGCCAAGCAGAGCGCCGGCTGTGGGTGCAGAGTTACCAAGCTCGCTCTTTCGATGGCGAGTTGGGTTCTCATTTCCACGGCCCAATTTCCCGGCGGCGGTTTGAGGTCGTGGAGAGCACCTGCCTGTTTCTTCCCCGCGTAATCGGCCTTCCCCGTACACTATCGAGGTCGGCTTCCCGGGTTTCCCCGTCCAAACGATTTCATGACGGATCGCCTTTTCGAGACTGCAGCCTTTTCGTTATGTTCAGGCCCTCAGGTTTGCTCGCCTCCCCGATCATCCCTACCGCAGCAGATCATCACCGCAGGGCAGCCAAGGCTTTTACGTCCGTGCTTGAACATGCTTCGTTGCCTCCGCATGCATCGGATATGGTAACCACCAGCCCAGGCAATTGCTGGTCTGGGGACTTTCACGCCACAAGATTCACAGCCTGGTTCCAGTGTTAGGGCGATTTTTTTCGCCAACAATCAGCCGAGGACCTTCGGCTCCGTTGAAGACTGTTCACTTTTGAACACTCTCGGCCTTGATCGCCACCTATTATGTCCGTGCGACTAACTATTCAGGACAATTTACCGGCAAAGAAGTTGGCTAGGAAGAGTTGATTGGGTCGACGCTGGACTTGCGAACTTGTGTCGAGCCCGCGAGAACACGGCTTCCTCCGCAAGCCCGACCACACAAATAAAGCCAGCACGGAGCTTCCTCGTCATACTTGATATGCTCCGAGGGTTCTGCAAAGGAGCTGAACCAATGACCACGCATCCACTTTCCGGTGCCCAAATGGTCCCCATGACTCGACAGAAAGGAATGATCGCACTCTCTCTTCTCGTCCTCTGCACGCTG